>VMHT01209388.1_pt1 | contig 11348 bp, 2 predicted proteins | sample 4693611 | NCBI WGS metagenome assembly VMHT01 (sample SAMN12280063, study PRJNA550983) | marine metagenome | isolation source: seawater sampled from same location over 5 years 0.02-0.2 micron viral filtrate | place: USA: collected off the coast of southern California halfway between the port... ... | reverse complement strand
TTCAGCTGGATCAATATTGGGCTCTTTGTTTATGAGATTTTTGACCACACCAAGGCCACCGCTGTCAGGCAGCAGATCACCTACAACATCAAGCACATTGGGTGCTTTTGACTTGAGCCACTTACCCAGTCCTGTGTCTTTTATTTTTTTCTTAGTCTCTGGCATTTTCGTAGTATTTATTCCATCTCATAACAAGCTTTCTTTGCTTGTCTCTAATTTCTTGTACTCTAATCATCCGTTGAGTGTAGTCAGGTATTCTTCTTGCATCTTGCTCAGCCTTTCTGAGTTGCTTGAGCATGTTTCTAACTTGGTTCAAAGTTTTGTTTGAACCTCCTGTGATGCCTTTGTATCTAGCTGCATCTCTGCGAGGAGACTTTTGCAGCTCTTTGTACAGAGCCTTGAACTCCTGCTCGTTTTCTTTAAACTTCTCGTAGTCAAAGTATTTAGAAGGTTCTCCGTACAGGATTCTAGCCAGTGGTATTTGATTAGCATCTATGTCGAGGTCTGAATTACCGAACAGCTTGATAGACATATCTCTAGGCAGCGCGATAGATCTGCCTACAAACTGACCAGCGCCCCCGATAAAGTACTCGAACATGTACCAGAACTTGTCTGGGTTTATGTCCACCTCTCCAGACTTGTACTCACTGCCCCCTGTGGCTTCATTCATCCACTTAAAGAAGTCTTTTACATACTCTGGAGATCTAAATGACAACTCGCTCTGCGGCCTTTGGACGCCAAATGGCAAGTTTTCTCCTGTGACTGGACCCCCAAAGTATGTCTCGTTTACCATGATGTCCACAAAAGGCTTCATGACTGTAGGGACTGCACCCTTACCAGCCGCCACAAACAAGTCCTTAGACTGTCCAAATGAAACGGGCGAGAATGAAGCCATAAACGAGTTGAAAAGGAACATCATAGCCTCAGTAGGCTCTTTTGCTCCTCTAGAGCCCTCTACAAGGGCTGTCCCCATGTTTGCAAAAACGTTGAATCCATACGGCATAGGAATCTTGAAGTAATCCTTTCCGTTGGGGCGCATGATGATCAGGTTGCGCTCCTTGACGTAGTCTGGAATCTTGTCCCAGAATGGCACTCCGTCCTCGTCTTCATCCGACATGGCATATCCAAGTGTGGTGAGCATGGCGTTGAATATCATCAAGCCGCCAGCCATCCACTGCGCCGTGTTTACTCTTTCTACAGCCGTTCTATCTGTGCCGTCAGGCCTTTTAGATGGCTTGAGTGTACCCAGAGATCTTCCGAGTCTTGCAGTACCCTGGATCGATGCGTTGAAGAACAGGTACACAGCGTTCAATGCTGGGCCAAACTCACCTTGCTTATTGAAGTTTACGGTGATGTTCTTGGCCATCTGAGCAGCCTTCTCTCTGGTTATGCCGTTCTCTCTTGCCGCTATGTATGCCGCGAGTCTGATACTGTTCTCAAAGGCGTCGTTGACCCCTTCCACTGTGTCTGCAAAGTTCTTTGCTTTCCCCAGTATTTCTTGAGTCCTTGTCTTTTCTGTCGCAGCCCCCTCAAGGTCGCTTGCGATTTGATCAAGAGACTTGGCGTATGCCCAGCCAGTTTTGCCCCCATCTTCCTTAAACTCTTGGAAATACTTTTCAATAGCTGGGTCTCCACCCTTTTGCACTGAGTTTTTAACAAGTGTCTTCAGGGTCTGAGGCACCAGCTTTATCATCCTGCCTATAGTGGCTTTGCTGTTAAGCATACCCCCCTCGATGTCTGCTTCTGCGGCTGCATTAAATATAGCTGCTTGAATATCACGAGAGAAGTTAGAGATAACAAACTCAGGGTTGAGCGTAGTGAACGATCTTCTCAGCCACTGGGCTGGGATTCTCAGCGCTCTGATAAAAGCGTTGGTTTGAGGCAAGTTCATGCCTCTGAGGTTTTGAGCGTAGCTCGCATCCCTGAACATAATGTACTTCTGCTCACCCTTCACCCTTACGGCTACCACACGGGGGTCGTTGGGGTCAATGCCAGACTTGTCGTCTACTAGTCTCCAAATCTTTGTGTTTGGATTCTCCTTGACCAAGTTGTACAAGGTATTCAGCGCCTCGTTTGTTCTAGCCTTGATGTGTATGCTAGCGTTCTGGGCCACTACCTGAGCTAGGATGTTTTCAGCCTCAGTCTTTCTACCTGTAGCACGCCTAGTTGTAGACCCAAACACGTTCATTCCTGCGCCACCCGTGGGGTACGGAGAGCCAAGGTCTTCATCTACAGACAACCCTGCAAGAGGCACGTAGTTCTGGAACATGTCCTGAAACGCATCAACGGTATCCTTGGTCTCCAAGCCATACTTGACCATAGTGTCTCTTGTGTCCTGTTGGATTTCTCTGATCTTAGACACTATAGGGTTCAAAGCCTTTTTGTTTGCAGAGTTTAGGATGGCGTCAGCTTCTGCATCAGAGATACCACTGCCGTCTTTGATTGCACCCTTGCTTCTCTCTGCAATAACTGCGTTACGCTCTTTTGCGTGCAGAGCGTACAGATATCTTGACACCTCGTCAACCTTGATTCCAGCCTTTTTCATGAGGCTAGTAATCTCTTCTACCCTCTTGTCAAGCTTAGCCAGATCTTCAGCAGCTTTTCCGTACATAAGCTCCTCTGCCATTCTAAAGTCTTGCTGCCTTCCAACCCTACCTCTCTGGCGCTCAATAGACTCCTGTATGTTGAAGATGTCTATGTACTTATCCTGAAGCCTTCTTATCCACAAGTTCTTCCACTTCTGGAAGGCGGTCTCGTCCTTTATAGTGAAGGATTGCTGACCAGTTCTTCTGGCAAATCTTTTAGTGTGATCCGTAGTACCGTCGTCTCTAGTATTTAGTCTCGGTCCCAGCTCAATTTTACCTTCTGTTCCGCGTGCTCCTTTTTGCTTCGCAGACTTTATGCCTGTTGGATCTTTTTCTGTCTTTTTTACTTTAGAAGGATAAGCTGCTTCAATAGGAATTGGCTTCTTAAGAACTTTTGTCTTTTCGGCAGTCTCTGATACCAGAGCTGCAGGGAATGCTGCAGAATCATCCACCGCTTCTTCAAGAACAGATTTTGGAATGTCTAGAGGCTTCCCAGTCAGTGTGTATGGAAGTTTTTGAAGCGTAACAACAGATGCGCCTGGGACTTTCTCCAGCGCAAGGTCAGCGTAATTCTGTACAAGGAAGTCATCAACAGCTTGCCTTGTGCTTTTGGCGTCTGGCTTTTCCTTGATGAGGAAGTCGCTCACAAACTTTCTTGCAAGTCTATTTCTGTCATCAAAGCTTTTTGCAAATCCCGATTCGTCAAATCCCTCTACGTCATCAAAAACACTAAGGAAGTCAGAAAGCGTTTCTGCAGAGTCAATTTTAAACCTCACCTCTGTTGGGTTTAGCCTACTTCTAACTCTCTGATGAATCTCACCCCTTCTTCTTTTTGACGCCTTGATAAAGGCTGCGTAGTCAGCTTTTGACAATGATTTTAACACCTCATTGGCCCTCTTCATCCTTTCTTCAAAGGTTGCACCTTCGTCAACGTACTTTCTCGCAATGTCTGCGAATATGTTAGGATTACCCGCCAAAGATCCAACATCAAGAGCAGCCGTGGCAATCACTATAAACCCTTTGTTAGGACCTCCTTTCTTTTTGTCCTTCGCAATCTCTGCTTTAATCTTATCATACACCCTGTCAAGCATAGAGGCGTTGCGGTGAGTGCTAAGGATGTTCTTTCCCCCGATAAGCCTTCTAAGTTGCTGGAATATTCCAGTCCCAACCTTATCTTTGCTTCGGTCATAACCAAGAAGTATAGATCTTGCTCCGTCAAACTCTTCAAGATCTTTGTCAGTGACAAACAAGTCGTCGTCCGCAAGGCCAGGAAATTGTTTTCTTACGGCATCCATGTAAGCTTTCTGCTCTTCCTCTGTCTGAATCCTTGTGCCTTTCTTCGTTCTTCTTGCAAACCTTATGTTGCCTGAGTTCAGGGTATCTCCGTCCTGAGCAAGGAATGATGGCGTTCTGCCAGACATATTGAGCAGCATGCTTTTATCAGCCACCTCTATCTCTGCTACGCTGAGGCCAGAATCCTTGAGGAGCTGTAAGTTTTCGTTGGCAATCTCAAGAACTTCTTCTTGCTCCTGTGGAGTTCTGCTAAAGAATACGCTGTCTCTAAACTGAGCCATGTATTCAAACTTCTCGCTACTGTCTGTAATCTCAGAGTACTCTTGAAGGTTGAATCCAGGAACAAGCGCCATGCCAGAGGCAGACTCTATGCCCGCTTTGCTAAGTGTTTCAGCTTCACGAGAAAGTTCAAATATCCTTGACTCTCGCTGCTTCTTATCTGTAGCCCTTTGCTGTCTAACCCTTTGTATTTTGTCAGCGTAGGCCAGCCTTCCGTGTATAGCCCCGTCGATACGCACGACGTTGCCATCGCGGTCTGTTTTTGGTTTAGGGGGCTTGATTGTGTACTTCTTGCCGTCCTTTATAAAGTGCATCTTCATTATTCTGGCAGGTCTGCGTCCATTGGACGTCATGTAATTGTACCAGTTTCTGAAGTGGAAGTAGTCCTTTACATCTAATTTTTTGTCTCGAAGCCCTCTTTCCCTTTGGTATGTGTCTCCTATCTCTGCGTAAGGATCTTCGGTGTAGTATACTGTGGTGTCTTTTAGGTAAGTAAACTCAGTCTTATTTCTTCTTGCAAACCTTATTGTGGAGATATCCTCTCCTCTGCCCTCAAACTCTTGCTGAGCTCTTTGCTCTTCCGTCATAGGGTCCATCTGCTCTGCAGCTTCTGCAAGCCTAGCTCTGTAGTCTTCTTCAGATTCGTCAGGACGCTTGGCGAGGTCTTGATCCTGTATTCCTGGGTCTGTTATCTCTACTTGCTCACCCCTTGTGGCTGCAGCAAACTTGCGTGCAAACTCAAAGAACCTTTGCTCGTTTTCAATCACTTTGACATCCTTGCCAACAAGTCTAGCGAACACCTTGTTGATGGCTGCCATCATCTTGTTGACGAATCCGCCCTTGCCGAGAGCGTCTGGATTCTCTGCGTATGCTATAAGGGACTTGATGATTGCCTCTTCTTGAATAGCAGCTTCACCTTGGCTACTATAGACCTCGTCGGCCCTTGTGTCGTCAAGTATTTCTTGGAGGCCTGGGTTTCTCTTTGCAATTCCCTCTAGAGTCTTGTATATGGATTGTCTAGCCTTGGCGTCCTTGCCAATGATGTCTCTCAGGGCGGCATGTCCAAACTCCTCAAACACCTCTGCAGCCTTAGCGTCAGAGGGAATGACAATAGTTTTTGTTTCAGGGTCTACAAACCCTCCAAACTCCTTTGGATCTGCTCCAGGATTTTCTTTAGTTACCAAGGCGTCGAAGGCATCTCTTGAGTAAAGCTGGAATTTGTACCCAGCTGCCTGAAGAGCACCACCAAAGGCCTTGCTCATTCTGTTGACGGCTATAGCAGCCTCAAGAGACATCTTGCCTTCACCCTCTCCAACCACGTTAGAGTCGGTAACATCGACAAGGTCTCCACCCATATCTGTAAACGTCTTGACCCCCTCAGACGGCTGTGCTTCTTCAGCGGCAGGTGCTTCTTCAGTGGCAGGGGCCTCCTCAGCAGCAGGTGCTTCTTCCACTTCTGCACCAGTTTCTTCTTGGCTCTCGTCAAACAAAGAAAGCTGCACCGCTTCTTGGCGCTGCTCCTGTGGAGCCTCTTCAGCAGCAGGCTCTGCTGTCTCTACTTTTACGTCATCCTCTCTAGTTGTGTCCTCACCCTTGATCTCGACCTCTTGGCCAGATGCGTCCTGAGTAGGTACACTATCATCATCTCTCGACAGGTTGGGCTTTTCCCCAGAGTTTTCAATCTCTGTTTTAGCTCTTAGGAGGGACTCGTATCTTGTGGTGAGCTGCTCTCTTTCCTCCTTTGTCAAGTCCTTCTTTCTCAGGGCGTTTTCTGTGTACGCCATATCTCTGTGGATCTTAAGAAGCCTTCTTCTTTGTCCCTCAGATAGATTGTTAAAGGCGTCCCGAGACTCCCCGTCAATGACCATAAGCTCTGCAGACAACCCGTCTTTTATTCTTCCAAGTCTTTTTCTCTCCTCCGCAGTGTCTGCCATGCCTATGGCGTCGTCAATCTCCCCTATCTGATCTGCAACTTGCTTTCTTCTTTTGAGGAGGCTATTGTGAGCTCTGTAAGACCCAACCCCTGCCAAGGCACTTGTAGGTCCTGCTCCAATTATACCAGCCATTCCAGCATCGATCAAGGCATACCAGTCAATCTCTCTGGGCTGCCTACCCATAGCTATGTCATTGATTATCTCTGCTCCTTGAGCTACGACCTCAACGCCAAACTCTTCAAGAAACTCCTCACTCAATCCCTTTCCTGTTTGCCTCAAGCCAGCACGAAGAGCTTTTTTCTTGGTCATTTCTGCCAGCTTTTCTTTTGCCAGCCTTGCAAACTCTTGAGTGGTTTTTGCTTTTACTGTTCTAGCTGCTCCGCTTACGAGAAGTCGGTCTACATTAGAAAACATTTTGCCCAAAGTGGCCTCTGCAACACCGACGAGAGTGGCTTGGGTCATTTTTTCAGCAAAGCTTAAATCCTTCCTGTCATACAGCTCTGAGTAATGTGACGCTCCAGACGTAATCCCAAGAGTAGCATAAACACCTGCGTTGTTTATCTTTGCAAGCCTGAGTGACCTCTCGGCTGTTTTTACTGCTGCTTTAGCGGCAGTCATGCCTCCCTTGGCAGCTGCAGCTCTCCTGGCTGCCTTTAGCGTCATTTCTGCTCCTTCAACAACTTTTCCAGCCTTACCAATCGGTATCATGTAGCTCAGCGCGTTGCCAAAAGTGTTGCCTGTTTCGTAAAGCATTTTTGTGTGATAATCGGAGCTAGAAATTTCTCCATTTATCATCGCCTCAGTTGCTTCGGACATCCCCATAGACGCAACTTTCTCTACGAAAGCAGACTTTCTTGCATCATATTGTTGACTAGACTCCCCGCTTAGTCGAGGCAGATCAGCCCCAATATCAAACCTTTCCTTAAATCTATTTCTCTTGCCTTGCTCTCTTATGTCGCTTGACCTCCTGCTGGCTGACATGTAAGCGTTGTACTTCTTGTCGTTGCCAACGTATTCGTGGTACATAGCAGGAAGGCCGTACTGGGCTGAATCTATTATCTCTCCAATAAATCCCTGAGCAAAGCCTCGTATCAAAGATTCACCAGCAAATCCACCAATCAATTCATCAGCCTCCTCTCTAATCCTTTCATCGTAGGCAGATAGCTCACTAGAGTCTAAGTCAGCTCTTTGACGATTCAAAGACTCCCTTAACGCATACATGAAGTCCACATCAGACTCTGGATTAAAACCAGACGGCAATCCATACTGGTCGTTGATAAGGTTTCTTTGATCGATAAGTTGCGCCCCTTCTTTCTCCAGGGAGTCAAACATAATAGCGCTGTAAGAGGCTGCATCTTCAATAGACTGGGGGTAGTTGTATCCCATGTCTTTTAGATCACCCCTAAGTACGTCATAAGCCCTCTGATCCTTGTTTTTTATTGCATTGTTTATCTCAGAAACAGCTTGCTTGGCTACATAGTTGTCGTAAATGTCTTCGTCATTCTTAAATGACTGATATCTCAACTCCACGTCTTCTCCAGCCTCCATAGCCTCAATGAGGTCTTGAGGTAGAGCAACTGCAGAGTAGGGGTCGTTTAGATCGGGGTTTTCTTCAAATATCTGCTGATACTTGGACTGATCTATATCGCCTCTGGCTTCTACGCTGTCAGGGTCATCGAAATCCCCAATAAAGCGTCCTTCCGAAGAATCGAACCGATCGCTCTTTTTTTTTTGAGAGCTCATTGCTTCGGCCCTCTGCTCCGACTCTTTTGCCCTTTGCTCAGCTTCTTTTTGAGCCCTTAGGTACTCTTCTCTTTGGGTTTCGTATTCAGAGACCAAGTGATTGTACACCTGCTGGCCGTCATAGCCGTTGCCAGACATGATGGACACAGCATCATTTCCTTCAACCCCCAACTCCTTAAGCCTCCTCAAGTACTCATCCATGGAAAGGACGGGGGCTTGGGCTTGATCTTGTTGCGGCGACTCTACTTCGCCAAGATTGAGATTATAGTCTTCTCCGTTCATTTTTCAAAGATAAGGACTTAACTAAAGAAAATCATCTCTCCCGTATCTTCTCCAGCTTCGTTTTTAAAACCAATGGCCTTTTCACCCACAGAGTTCTCCGTTTCAAAAGCATAAATCTTTTGCGGAAGAGCCTCGTTTATCTTGGCGGAAACTTGATCTTTCACGTCGCCTGGAGCGTCTGCAATTACCCTGACTGACTCCTTGGCCATGGCTTCATTTAGTTTAAGCGCGTCTTCAGGGGCCTCCTGTTCGTCTTGTGGGGCTTCTTGTTGTGTTTGGGGGCGCTGTGCTCTATTGGCGGCTGCAATGCCTTCATTTAGCCTTCTAGACTCCTCTTCTTCTCGCTGCTTTAAGATGGGCCCCAAAGCCCTGTCGTTCATCAAGGTCTCCATCTCCTCTTCAATCCTTTCTACCTCTATGTTCCCTTCTCGGCTTACAGGGTTGGGGTCGTTTAAGATTTCATCCTTCCTTCTCTTGAGGTTATTGTATCTCTCTATTTGCTCTTTTTGAGCATCAGAAAGATCTAAAGTTTGCTCCTGTTGTGGCTCTTGTGGAGTCATGTTATCAACTCTAACCCCATACCTAGCGTTTCTATCAGCCTCTATCTGTTGAGCCATTTGAGGGTGATTCTGATATATCTCTTGATACACATCCCTAGAAACACCCTCTAGGTCTTCACCAATGGGTATTTCCATGTCAAAAGTTTTTTTCTCTTGATTTGGAGGGAAGTCTGGTCCAAGAGCGCTCGGAGTTTCTACTACTTGTTCTCCGATAATCATTGCAGTACGTTGACCAAGTTCATTTACTCCCGCAGCCACAATGGTTACCTTTTTGGTATTGGGGTGATTTGGAACAACGTAAGTGCCAGTAATGGTTGGCGCCTTACCGTCATTAAACCTGTTGAGGTTGTGCCCAAGGTCGCCCCCACCAGCTACATATTGCTCCATTTGAGGGTCGCTAAGGTCTGCTCTTTCAGCTGCCCCAGCCTGAGGCACGCTTAATCCTCCAACAACAAAATTGCCGTCTTCTCCGCTTCCGCCTCCACTCCCGCTTCCAGAACCCTTCTTCTTGCCGTCGCCAATAGTCATGTCGAATCTACTTCTTTCAACAAACTCGTCTTCCCCCTTGGCGATAACCTCTTCAAACGCTGTAAGCCTTTGGCCATTAGCGTCAACAATAACTTGACGACCATCATCGGTCGTTTGAACCGTGTAATCACCGTTCCTAAACGCCCGCTTTTGCTCGTCTGTCAAGTGATCAACAAGGCCTCTGTCCTCAAGGGTTCCGAGCAGCTGCAGCCTGTGAGTTCTCCCTATATCGTCAACAGTAAGAATGTTGTCTCTGTATGTACTTCTTGCTCTGCCTTCGTCCCACTTTCCGTCTCTAAACCCTATAGCAGAAACAGTAGCTTTTGACTTGGCCCAGTCGTCCAAAGTTCCTACATCAACAGCTTTTGTTCCGTATCTGTAGAAGTGATTGGGGTCCGCAAAGCCAGTAACCTGACTAAATGGGACTCTTTGACCCGTGTTTGGGTCTATAACTGTCCACTGTCCATTAACCTTCTGTGCGCTTCCACGTTCAAAGACACCGTTCATGGCGAGGTTGTGCTGTACGGCATAGTCATCTGCACCGTAACTCAAATCTTCGCCTATCCCCATGCGCTTTTGATATGCCTCTCTTTTTGCTGGGTCTTCAATAAGCCCCAATGCTTCAGCATCCTTGTCCTTTATGGCATCTGCGTGAGTGCTAAACTGCCCATACAGACTAGTAAGCTCTCCTATCTTGGCTCTCGCCTCAACGGGGTCAAGCTCGCCGCTGACGATCATTTGTCGAACATCGTTGACTTCTTGCTGAAATATTTCCTGACCAAATTGCCCGATACCCGCTACATCAAAAGCAGATGCAGCGTTTAAGTCTTGTCTTTTGAGGTTTTCAGCACGCTCAAATCTTCTTGTCAGCTCTCTATCTCTGGAGTCTGCTCTTAACGCAGCCTGTTGCACCCCAGTAAGATCCGCCTTCACCACCTTGTCAAACCGACCAGGAAGAGGCGTGTTTGCAAATAGATTAGACATTTTGCTTATTGAATTTTTTGAGTAGCGCCTTCATCTTCTTCATCAAGCCTTTTGCGTCTCCTTTGTTGACGAGGCCCTCGATGGTGCTTTGTTGATTTGGATTAAACACAAGAACGTTTTCTCCGTCTTTTACCATGGCTTCATCGCCAGTAAGTTCAGCTTCTTTGACCCCCGTCTCTTCGTCGATCAAGGCCTTTTTGTTTGTCTTGTGGCTAAACTCCCCCTCGGTCATGTGAACCTCGCCTCCTTTGTTTGCAAACTCGTATTGACCCCCTTCTTTTAAGGTAGATCCCTGAAAAGCCTGAAGTGCTGCTATAAGTCTTTGACCTTGTGCAATTTCTTCAGGGGTTTTTTGTTTTTCAGGAAGGGTTCTTCCTTCTTGTGTGCCAAGGAAATCACCCAAAGCGACTCTGTCCATAAAAGACTCACCGCCAGAAGGGTCTACAGTTTCCATTGGAGCAATAGACCCGCGTCCAATCAACCCCCCAGAGATTGCGTCAGAACCGTAAATAGGGCCATCACTAAAATCGATGTTTGCAGCTCTTGGGGCAAACGGATTTTCATTACCCGTGTCGTCGCCACCTTCACCGCCACCACCCCCGCCAAACTGCATAGCAAGGCCTTGTCCAATGGTAGAGTACAGTCCTGTTCTAGCAGCGGTGGCAGCAGCGCGGGCCTGCTGAGCAGCAAGCTCTCCAGCGTCCCTGCGTGCAGCGCCCCTTCTAAGTTTCATAGCCCCAAGGCTTTGTTGCAACTGCCTGTTTTGCTCGTCAATACGCTGCTGTGCAGAAGCTACAGACGCATCTGCAGCAACCTTTTGTTGCAATCCAGACAACTCAGCTTGCTGTATGCCAGCCTCCACCCTCTGAAGCTGGCCTGGAATCAAGGCCGCAGAGCGAGGATCTCCATACCTAGAGGCCGCAAGAGCAGACTGTATACTAGCCGTTCCCCTTTGAGCCGCTTGATCAGCCACTTGCTCCGCCAGAATCCTTTGTTGTTCAGCGGTGTCTCTAACATCTTGACTCAAGGAAGCATCGTACTTGCCTGACTCAAACTCAGAAACCATCTTGTCGTAGAGGTTTTGGCCTTCAGTCATTTGAGTTTGTGCAGCTCTTCCTTGCTGCTTAGCCTCTCTTATCTTGCCAAACTGCTGTATTCCC
>VMHT01094814.1_pt1 | contig 11348 bp, 1 predicted proteins | sample 4693611 | NCBI WGS metagenome assembly VMHT01 (sample SAMN12280063, study PRJNA550983) | marine metagenome | isolation source: seawater sampled from same location over 5 years 0.02-0.2 micron viral filtrate | place: USA: collected off the coast of southern California halfway between the port... ... | reverse complement strand
TCATCAGTTACCAAACGGAGATTTGATACTGTTGCTTCCGCACCACTAGTTTGTCCAACTAATTTCATACCAATACCAACCCATCCCAATCCATTTTCTTCAATACTAGATAAACCAAAAGTATCTACATTGAGAATAGTACTTGATTCGGAGTATTGCGATTCAATTGTAGAATCTGGATCGTATGGAATATTTGAATATGTTGATGTGGGTTCATCATATGGGCCATACTTATGATTTGCTTGAGCAAGTCTAAATCTTATTCTTGGATTTATTCCATCGCCAGCTATATCTGGATTATCATTCGGCATAAGACCTTGAACGATTTCTCCTACCTGGAATTCTCCAGATACGTCAGATACCTCCAGAAGTTTAGGGACTATAAATCCACCAAGATTTATTTCATCAAAGAATGGATAAACTCTGGTGAAAGGCTTTAATCTCTTTGCAATAAATTCTACATCACGGAATCTCATGAAAGGAATAACATCCCTACTCACGACTTTATTACCCAGACTTTGCTTATCAATTTGCTCAGTAACTTTATAAGATACTCCCGTTCTATTGAACTCATGTCTGGTTGTAACCTCAACTTGCTGCATTGAGGTTACTGTATCTCTTCTCCTTCTTGCAATTTGAACCTCTCCAAGACCACTCTCAGTTGTTCCAAATCTAGCACCACCACCATTAGGTCTTCTTAATTGTATATCTTGTTGAAGTCTTAAAGCCTCTGGTGTTCCTGGTCGAATACCTCTTCTCTGCAAGTTCCTTAAGAATCCTGATCCAAGAGCATTTCTTGCACCACGTTCTACAAATTGAAACTGAGTCCCACCAGAACCAGTAAGTAGACCATCCGCCCCTGGAGCTCCAAAACGTGCTGTAAGTCTCTGACCAGCAGCACTGTTACGGTCAATTAAGAATGCTCCAGAAGAATTTCTTCTAGCAACACCTTCAGTTAAAGAATCAACTAAAGCATTTGCTAACCGATTATTTCCCGCGTCTAGGGCTCTACCAGCACCATTAGACATTACATGTACTCGACTTCTATCAACTACACCTGTTTTCTCCCAATTACTCTCACCTTGCTGTCTTGTTTCAATAGGAGCTCCTATATTTCTTTCCGTCTCTGTTCTTCCCGCAAAGTTTTCTTCCCACGCATTCCATTGAATAGCACTCCAACCATCAGCTTCAGGTGGATATAGATCCATAAAAGCCTGATAAGAACCCTCTATAGTTACATTATTAACCTCTAACTGATTTGTTGCAATCCAAATATCGGAGGCTGGTTCAAGTTCCATAGAACCTGACCAGTTAACAATATTAAATGGGTTTACATTTTCTGTTCTGGTAGCAAACTTTTGTGATTGATACTCCTCTTCGTTATAGTCTAATGTGACTAAAGGACCAGTCTTTCTAACGTTTGGATTTCCTAGATCAGTTACAAATGCCAAATCAGCATTAGGAGTTGTTGTACTAGTGACTCCTGGAATGGCACTAGAACCTAACTGAAGGTCGATTGATGGAGTATTATGAGTGGGTCTACAGAGATTGTTTTCCGTATCAATAGAACATCCCCAACTTGGATCATTAGTATTAGCTAATTGCAGTGTGCTAAAGTTATCGACATAGAAACCAGACTTAAATCTATCCAAACCAGTAGATGGATCTTTGATTGTCAAAGAGTTCGTGTCAGTTTCTAATAAAGAAAGTGAGGTGTAAAATTCGACATTTGAAAGTCTGCTATCTAATTTGGCAATATCTTTCATCGTATAACGCTTATGCTCAGTCTTTATAAACTTGACATTTCTTGCGTTAAAAACATATGGTGGTAAATATGCTGTTCCTATGAGAAGAGCATCGTCTTCATTTGATGGTTCTTGCGGACTTCTAGAAGCAACTCCTTTCTGAACAGTAAACTTACCATCTCTTGTTAGGAAAATTTTATCAATTCTACCAACATAATGATCAAATGCAACTTCTAAAACAGTTTTTGGTGTTATTGCAAATTGCGTATGTCCAGATGCTTCTGAAAAATCTTTTCCATCAAACTCAAATGGAGATCTTATATCAGAACTTAAATCATAGTCCTTTACTTTTGGCCTAAAATCAATCAGATCACTATTCCTTATTAACTCACCTCTAGTTGAAGTAAATGATATTGACTGATATACATCTGAAGGATAACTATTAACACTATAGAAATCTCCTCTATCGGTAGAGTCTACAGAGTATTTTTGATATATAACTTTTATTTTTCTTTTAGGTTCAGAACCTTCCGTAGATCTAATTAATCTAGAATAATCATAGAATTCTGGTCTTATTCCATTATCAAAGTAATAATCTCCAAAAATATCATCATCACCCACAGTAGTAGCCAAAACCTTTGCAGTTATCAATGATGTTGTTGTTAATAAACTTTCATCGGATATAAATCTCTCCTCATTCATATATTGAATTTCTAAACTATTATTGGTAGTATCTTTACTTACAACAATAGCCTTAGCAAGACCAAAGAGCGACTGTATTGTTTCTCCAACAACAAATCCATCAACAGTCGATACTGGTCCAGTTATGTCAGTTAAAGTTATTGTTGGAAGTTTAGGATCATCAGAGTCTTTTGATTCATATACTCCATAAACACGGTATACATCTGGACAATTTAATGATATTACATCATCTTCAACTCTAGTCCCATATACCCCAGAGTATTCCAATCCGTTATTTAATGTTGTGGTTCCGATACCAGAAGAAGTATATTTTGATCTGGTTATTACTAAACTATCAATATTACTGAATTTCTTTTCTTTAGATTTAACAGACTTTTTGTCTAAGGTGGTAATAAAAGTAGAGTTGGCAGATCCAGAAACTCCAGCTGCGTTAGCATTTATTCCAGAGACAGTAACGATTCTCTTTCCAGTTATAACAACATTGTTCCTATAGATTGGAATAATTTCTCCACTTTCATTCACTAATTTATAATCTGCTCCAACATCTTTCCAAGAAATATCAGGTTCATTTTGGAATTCTGCAACATTATCCAAATTAATAATAAATTGGCCTGTTGAGGAATCTACAGTAAATTGATGGGTTAAATTTATGTCACCTTGAGTTAGATCAACAGAAGAAACATTATTATATTTCAATGGGGAGAAGAATCCATTACTCTTAGATATAAATGATGGTCTCAGAACTCCAACAGTAGCTGTTTGAGTTTCTCCTTGAATTAATGAACCTCTATTGACCCCAGTTACTGTCGCAACACCAACTATATTTAAATTTCTACCATTAGAATCTATAGACTCAACTTTGTTGTATGTTAATTGATTATCATTTCTCTCATCTACACCAGCTACAAGTCGTGCATTTGGATTTGTATAGACTAAAATATCATTAGTTCTAACAATAGCAGATAGATTAGTATTAGTGCAAGTTACAACTCCTGCACTAGTTGGGCTCCCAGTCAAATCTCCAGATATGGTGAATTCTGATCCAACATTTGCTAAAGAAATAACCCTATCCAATACCGTGTCAGCATTAAAGTGAGTTCCTAATCCAGAATAATCATCTTTACTTTGGAATACAGACTTCACATCGCCAAGATTGAAATCATTAACGCTAGTAGTTAATATATTCTTTTCTATTCCATTAATAATTAATGGTTCATTCTCTATAAATTGTCCAGAAACATTGGTGAGAGTCAGAATTACATTTTGAGAATGGAAAGCGTCATACTTTAAGAATCCAGTTGCTCCACTAGATTTTCCTTTTATAAAAGATGGTGCTCTTAAATTATTCTCAGCAGCTGCTAATGTATTGATACCTACCTGACTATACGTTTGAATATCATACAAATATAGTTCACACTCTGATGCATCATTTTCATAAATTCTATTTGAAGTTATATCAACAACTCTTGCTGTTCCTACAGTGGTAAATCCAACGTGATTTATTTCTGGACCACCAGTGCCAGGACCTCCAGTTGTTTCATTTCTCCTTTCACTTCTAAATTCAATTATACTATTTTCATTAAATCCAATTAGAGGTAATCCGGAGATATTGTTGATCTTAACGGTTGTTCCATTTTCTACATTAATACCAGAAGTTGGCACTCCAACAGTAGATCTTGGTTTCTCTACATCTAAGTATGTTACAGGCTTTTCTATTTCATATCCTCTAACATATGCCTTTCCTGGCATAATTTTATACGTCAATAAATCATCAGATACTTCATTTCCTTCTGGTGTTATTGTTCCCCTATCAAATAAACCTTTATTTCCAGAATGATTATTTAATGTTTCTCTTGGAAATACATCAAAAGATTTTGTAACATAGTTGCCAGATTCATCATAAGTTCTACGTGCAAGTTCCTTAGAAATTTCACTATAGACTGTTCTGTCAACAAATTTTTCTATAACTCCTTCTCTAATTCTAGCTAATTCTATAAAATTTTGATCATTTAAGTCATCAATATCTTTTTTAGTTAATTGTAAATTAATTTTTAATCTGTCAGCACCTGGAGCTGCGTAATTAGAAAATCCTTGAGAGTTGTCATTAAGAGAAGGGTCATCAGCTGACGATACTACAGTTTCATTTACAAGTAAACCAACTCTTACTGATGGTTTATTATTGTATTGATCTAATACAATAGTTTGTTTTCCTACAGATACAAAATTTCCCCTAACAAAATATACACCGTCATTAATAGTTGCTGCAGATGCTAAAAAACTAGAATTTAGAGCAACTGTATTTGCAAAAGTATTTCCTGCTTGAATTAAAGTAGATCCATAAATTATATTTGAATTAGTTATCAGAGATTCTCCAGGTTCAAATACCTGGTATTCGGAATTAGGATTCGAATTTTTATATTTTACATAAAGAGTTACAAATCCCTCTTCAGATTCTGTAGAATCTAAAACTTTTACTACAGTAGCTGTAACTTCTGTTGTTGCCCCCTTAATTGTTACACCAACTAGTTTATCCAGATATGAGGATACTGGAACTCCAAAGAATGAGGAGTCAATTTTTACTCCATAGTAACTAAAATCTATACCTATTCCACCAGGAATAACTTGAGAACCTTCTTTAAAGAAATGGTCCCCAAATTTTTCAATTTGACTCTGCAGTATGCTTTGAAGAGTTGTCAGCTCTCTAGCTTGTACTGGAAATCCTGGTTTAAATAAGACTTTGTGAAAATTCTTATCCTCACTAAAATCATCAAAATAAGGAGAAACGTTGAGGTTAGTTTGCTGGGGCATGTTATTAGAATTCTATAATAATTTTGATATCTTCTTTTTGGTTTCTGGATCTCGGGATAGACTCTCGATTATCTACATAAATTATATCTCCAGATCTGGGTTTAATTTCTGGATTAGCAACCCCGTTTACAAATTCCTGACCAAGATTATATGTTCTATTATTTATTGTGGTTGTCGAACCATTAAATGAACTATCTATCTCTAATCCATTTGGTGATGAGTTATCTGGTTGACCTATAACGAGACTTCCATCAGTGCCAACACTACCAGTGAATCTAAAAAGTTTAAATCCGTACTGTGGTTGCTCTCCGTAGACAGGAGCACTTGGTCCACCCTTTGGTTGTGTCAGGACAAGACTTCTGTCCTGCCAGAATTTTAAGACTTGGGTTGATTTATCATAAGATGCAACACGTCCGACAGATGTTGATCCAATACCTATAGTTTGAATGATACGCTCATCGTCTGTAAAGGTTAGCGTAGAAGAACCTACACCAGTTAATTTAACAGCATAAAGGCCAGATGCTGTTGAATCGTCAAACTGAGAACTCCCATCAAACTTCAGAGGATTTTTTAATATTCCTAGTCTAGCGAAACTATTACTTGCAATTACATCTGGATTTTGGAATTGTAAATTTTCAAATCTGCTGTAAAGTAAAACTTTATTAGCACCCAACTCTCTATAAACATCTTTACCATGGCCACCCTTTGGTGACATAATAACATCAAAGTTTGCTACCGTAGTAGTACCAATTCCTGTATGAGTTACGCTGGAAATATCTAAAGTTCCGTAACTATAACCAGAACCATTATTTGTTATCGATACATCTACGATTTTACCTTCAGAAGAAACGGTGATCGAAGCCTCAGCACCTTCACCATCTCCTATGATTGGAATATTATTGATTGAATTTGCCGATCCGTATCCTATTCCACTATTTGTTACTACAGCAACCTCAACTGAACCGTCAACTGCAGAATCCCTTACCAAACCAACTTCGGTATTGGTTGACCAATGTGTAGGAACCGGTATGTAATCAGTCGAGTCGAACTTAATTACATCATTTGGACTTATACTATAAAGATATTTCCAAATATACTTGTCACTACCATCTCCCGCAGATTGTGGTGTTGATGTTGTGTGAGTTGGTTCGTTGATTGATGGTCTACCTTGAGGATTTGTTGGATCAGTTCCATTTTGTAGGCAAATATAAACTCTATATTCACTTGTCATGATATAGAATCTTGCATCATATAATCTAGTTGAATTTGTTACAGGACTTCTATTAACTCTAGAATAGTCATTTCTGTACATTTCATAGGTTTCTCCAGAAACCCACTCATATTTTCTTATTACCTGTCTAGCATTACTTGAGGTTATCTTTGATAAAGCTACTACATTATCAAATGCACGATTTTCCTCATCAAAACTATCAATTGGATCTGGAATAGTTGTACTCCAGTTAGAATCTACTTCATCAGTATCTGGTACTGATAGAAATGTATAATAGCAATTAGTGCTATCTTCCATCGAGGATATAAATTCCGAAGCTCTTAATATTCTAAATTGATCAGTTAAAATTGCTGACATTTTATGGTTTTCCTTTTATTTATTCTTTAAAAATCTATTTTAAATGGCAAATGTCTTCTAACAACTGCAGAGGTTGTTATTCCAACTATTCCATTATTATTGTATGATGTGAAAGAGGAGGCTGTAGATGCTCTGGTTCCAGTTATCTTACCCCAACTATATGAACCATAGTAATAACCATCTCCAGAGTTAGAAGTCGTAGTTATTCCATTCAGATCGGAAACATTAGAATAAACGGTTGTTATTCCATTGTCTGTTACGATACTGTCAGCTCTATATATGTTGTCAATGAATGAGGTTCCAATACCAACAGTAGAAACTTCTGTACCAACTTCAATTGATGTGACCCCGTTTCCAACATTAGAATTTGAGATTATAAAATATATATCAGTAGTAATTCCAAGAGGGCCAGCATTAATAGATTCTTCACTCTGAATCGTAAATCCAAGCATTGGAGATGTTGTATTAATTCCAACGGCACTAGTTCCTACACCAATGATAGTTCCATGGCCACCAGATACACTTACATCACTAATTATTTCGCTCTTAGATATACTATTTCCTACCGAAATTGGATCTTGAGACGCAATTATAATATCGTTGGTTGCTCTAGAATCTATGTTGAAATTCTTAGAAATAGAATCAACAAATACTTCAGTATCAACATTATTTAACGATCTTATCAAAGTAGACTCTGGTCTTATCAAGGCTTCTAAACTCAATCTCTTCTTAGAAACCAATTCTCCACCAATAAACACATCACTATTCTGTCTAATTATATGAGCAGGTCTTAAAGCCTGAGACAATCCATTTCCACAATAAGTGGTTGTTCTTACAGAGTTAGAAGAATTAATTCCAACAATTGTTCTTGCTTCTTGCCTTTCGATAAGAGAATCTTCTATTGGAATAGAAAGTTCTAGTTTATCACCAATTTCCAAAGGTGGATCAACATCTATAAAACTGGTATCATTTTGACTTCCTTTATAGAAGAAGATTTGACAACTATAATCAGACTTTGGTGCCTCACTAAATGTAATCTGAGTACCTCCATTGAAAGAGTAATCGATACTAGGCGTTTGAAGAACACCATCAATTACAACCAATAAGTTAGCTGCAAGATCAATAACACCATAATTACCCTTCTCTATACTCAATGGTTCAACACCAATATCTCCTTGTCTTTGAAGAGTAAATGTTCTCTGGACCCCATTAAACTCACTAGATATGTCAATAATCAATTCTAAAATTCCAATGTTCCAAGCAGAGAAAGGCTCATTGTAAGTATCCTCTACTGTTATTGTAAATGGAGCACTAGTAATATTAGAATCCTCTAAGATTCCAATAGGAGTTAAAACATCACCTATTTGATATCCATAACCAAAATTAGTAATATCAAAGTCTATTACACTTGATCCTTGACCAACAACTACACTGACTGATGCTCCTATTCCAGTAGAACTTCCAGTCAACTTAAGATTGTCATATGGCAAAGGAGCATCAAATAAGATAGATGGAGGGTTACTTGTAGTATATCCAGATCCTGGGTTTGTAATTACTACCTCTGTAACTATACCAGCATTAACAACTCCATGAGCCTGTGCTCCAGTTCCATATGATCCAATAAAGTTGATTGAAACAATTTGTTGGGTATATCCAGAACCAGGAAAACTCGTTGTAATATATCCACCAAGAGAAGAGGAGAAGTTTGTTCCAATTGCTACGGATTCAATTTGACCATGAGATATTGATGCAATTCCAACTGCTCTCATTTGTGGTTGCAATCCAAATCCTTGAGATGATCCTACAGAAACTATAATACCTCCCTTTGGAACATCATTTTTGTTTACATCAATTTCAGAAATAATATCATTTCCAAGATAATCTTTTCTGCCAGTAAAATGTATTTGAGTACCAATTCCAACATTGCTCTCGATATTAAAATCTATAGATGGTTTTTGGAAAATATTTCTGAGAAGAGTGATGCTATTTGAATTTTCTGTGACAGCAACTCCTACTACACTATTCCCTTCTTCAGTAAGAGCAAATGTTCTTCCAATTCCATTAAATTGTGGGGAAATATCATCAAATATAACATTATCATCATAAGATGATTTTTGGAAAAATCTTCCTTGGAAAGAAGAATTTGATTGTAGATTAGCTGCTGCTAAGAAATCTTTTCCGACAGTATTTGATCCATATGGAGCTTCTTTAAAGTAAATTCTATCCTTTACAATATTGTAATCACCTCTATACAACCTCACTTCATCCCCAAGTGTATGCGATATATTTCCATTCGAATTAGTTCCCATCCAGGATCTTTGAACAACTGCTGAATTGACAGAAGGAGTATTAGCACTATCAACTCTTACAAATTCACTACCAATCTTAAGTATATCTCCATTTCTTATCGAAGAGATTCCAGTTAGGGATATTTCAGTAGAAATTCCAGAAAGATTATTTGTAAGATTGTAAGAAATCGGAGTCCAAGCTAGTGGCGATTGAGTTATACCATCTATTAAGATAATACACTTCTTGTTGGGATATATTGCATCAAGAGTCTGATCTTCCATATATTCATATCGATCAGTAAATGTCAATGCTACCCCAGACATAGCATCTGCTCTGGAAGTTGACAGTTGAATTGTGTTTTCTGTCTTCTTAATGACAAATACACTATCTGGAAGTTTATTGGTATATCCAGTTCCTGTCATTACAGAAATTCTCTCTGTTGATATGCCAGCATAGGAATAATTGATTTCTTCACCAGTCACAAAGAAGTGATCATCAGCTGTTCCATCTTCCTTAGTAAATGTTATTAAATCTGATGTAGTAGAAATTCCTGTTATAGAAATTTTCTTCGAGAAGAGGCTGTCTCCAATATGCTTCAGAGCAAAATCATATCTATATCTTTGTATTCTCTCAACATACGTGAAATCATCTACAAAGATATCCATATGGGAGAATGAAGTTTGAGCATACCCAACTATTTCTTTCTTAAACTCTTCGGAGAATACCTTCACAGTTACTCCAATTCCAGCATTTGGTGTAAATCTAAGATCTACACTATTATCTACGAGTACATAATCATAAGTTCCTAGAGGATTAGATGTATATAAATCTCCATATTCAACATAGTAAGTATTTGTCTCATTATGAATACCTACAATAGTGTTGAGGTATGTTTCACCAGAATCTGCTATCACTTGAACAAGATGTCTAGAAGATCTATGGAGATTGGAATCCATAGATGATATTGTTGTTATTCCAGGAGTTCCACTAGATGGAATTTCTAAGAGATGAGATTCTAATCTCACCGATCCCTCGCTTCCATCAAGAGGTGGATTGATATATGTGACACCAACTCCAGTTGTATTACCAAATCCAACTATGTAAAGCTTTCCAGTAAAGGCTGTGATTATTCCAATACTTGGGGTGAAAGTTATATCTAAATTGCCAGAAGAATAATTGGTGTCAAAAGTTCCAAGGGTTTGGAAAGTATCGACATCACCAAACATCAGATTATGATTATTTAAATCAGAATCATAAGTAGCAAATCCTTCAACAGATTGGAAATCAAAACTTCCAGATGGGAGAACACTATTTGCAGAGAATGTACCCATTTGAGCCATAAATCCATATGACTCATATTGAGTTGTAGCTATACTTACTAATTTCTTTGGAACTCCAGGTGTTCCAGTAAATGTAGTTGTAAATCCAATTCTATCCAGGTAACCAAGAGAGGTGGTCTCATTATTCGAGAAATCATCTCTTATTGCAGTTCTGTATACTTTCAGGTATACATTGTTATCTGGATTATATGGTGCAAATCTAATTTCTATTTGACCAGATTCTAACTGAGCACTTAATCTACCGAAAGGATTGTTATTGTAAGTTCCAGTATAATCGTTAATGAATACTTGGAAATTATTATGAACTAATAGGAAGTTAGCAACCTCATACGAATTTGTCTTCGCATTGTACATCTCAACAAGATACTTACAGGTTCTAATAGTATTTCCGAAGAAACTATCAATAACTACGAATACATCTAGATTCGGATCACTTCTAAACTCACCACTGAAGTCGTCAATAGTTACAGCTCTATTTTTATCACTTCTAAAATAATCTGAAATTATCTTCCCATCAAAAAATACATTTTTGCTGCAGGATCCAGCACTATCTTCTCTAACCAAATCGAAATCGTGTATTCTATCAGTTTCTATAAAGTTAACAAGATTTTTTATTGATGTTACTGAAGATATTCCGGAAATAGGAGCTGGGCCACTTCCACCAGCGAAACTTGAAGATGATTCTGCGACATAATCGCCAAATCTTTTAAATCCCGATGTATGTACAAGACTTCCTACCGCATCATCCCACTTGCTGATATCTGTAGTTCCTTTAACAGAATATGAGAATCTTTGATAATAATTATTATCATGAATTCTTTGAGAGAATGTACTTAGTTTTCCAGTCTCTCTTGAAGAACCAATCTGTATAGAACT
>VMHT01201404.1_pt1 | contig 11350 bp, 5 predicted proteins | sample 4693611 | NCBI WGS metagenome assembly VMHT01 (sample SAMN12280063, study PRJNA550983) | marine metagenome | isolation source: seawater sampled from same location over 5 years 0.02-0.2 micron viral filtrate | place: USA: collected off the coast of southern California halfway between the port... ... | reverse complement strand
TTCCATTTGAATAAACACCATCATTTCCTAATCTATTTATCATTAAAGGATTTAATGTAGCAAAAACATTACTTGGACAATCTTCTGTTTTTGAAAGTGTACCTGCACCTAAAGTAAAATCATTACTGTTAGCTGATTGGTCTGTAATTGTGTTTCCATCTTTTAAAATTGTATATCCATTGTTTCCTGGTGTAAAACTAACATTAGTTTTAATTTTCCATTCTCCAGTTGTACTATCTGTTTCTCCAAATACTGTTGGTGCTAAAGCTGTTCCATCACATTTATGATAATGTGACATTGAGCCATCAAAAGAAGATGACCCATTTTCAGCAGAACCTACTGTATGATAATTTGAACCAGATGCTATAAGTAATTGACAAGTCTCATTTTGACCCCAATAATCTGTAGTACCCATACTTGTTTCTTGAACACCATTTACATAAATTTTTATTCTATCTGTTGAAGTTCCTTGTGTTGTATCAATTGCTAAAACTATATGATACCAAGCATTAGTATCTCTAAATACTCTGTTTGTTCTAATTTGCGTAGATTGAGAACCACTTGCGACACCATAAACTTCAATTAAATCTCCTTCAGTAAATCTCAAATAAGCATAATTACTTCCATCTGCAAAGTTCATGTGTATTCTTTGGTCTGTACCTAATTTAGACCTTTTTACCCATACAGAAATAGTACCTATTTTATCGTTAGTTGGTGTACCATTAGTTCGTTTTAGATATGTACTAGCCATTAGTTAAATTGTCCTCCACCTGTTGCACCGAAGCTAGAAGTTAAACTAAAATCTCTAGTTACAAACTGACCTTCAGCATCTGTAATTTTAAGTGTGAAATTGTATGTAGTTGGTGTTGTAGAACTACCACCAAAATCACTTGTAGTTATTACACCATTAGAAGCCAAACTGCAATTAGCTTGACTACCACCATTACCAACTAAAACACTTGTTGTTTCTGTAAATGTAATTGCACTATCAGATGATCCTTGAACTGTAAATACTGTACCAGAAAAGTTACCAGCAATTGTACCTAGTGATCCTGCAGCAGTTGTAAAACTTGGTGCAGTAGATGCTGTTATAATATTGTTTGTTGATCTTCCAGCATTACCATCTGGGTTTTCTATTCTTACATAATAATTACCTGATGCTAAAGTACAATTAACTGAAAGTGTAGTTGCGTTTGTAAATGATACTGTATTGGCATTTGTTACTGCACCAGTAGAACCATTAACAAATTGTACCTGTGGTATTGAAACAAAGTTTGTTCCTGTAATACTTATTGTTGTAGCAGTTGCTGGAGCAATAGTTTGTGATACATTTGCTACTGTTGGTTTAGTTTCTGCTGCATCAATCCAAGATAATTGGTTTGTAGAATTACCATTACTAGCTAAAACTTGATTTGCTGATCCAACTGATGTTGGTAAAATTAAAGTGTATGATTGTCCAGCAGAGTGAGCTGGAGATTGTATTTTAACTCCATGTGAATTTTGTGAACAATTTAAAGTAATCTTACCATCTGCTGAAGAACCATCTCCTCTTGCAGTTAAACTATTAGCTTCTACTGTAGCAGTAGTAAGAGTTTTACCTGCCATTGTTGTAGGTAATCTTGCGTCATTAATTGTTCCTGAATTGATAGCACTACCTGCAATAGCAGCTACATTAAATGTACCAAATCCAACTATATCTATGACATCATTTGCTGTAGCACCTGATGCAAGAACAACACTTGATCCTGAAGTTACAGTTACGTCTGTACCATTTAATAATTTCACACCATTAAGATATACGTCTACAAAACCAGCATCATAAGCTAGTGTGTTTCCTGCATTATCTGATCCAGTAAATGTAGTTTGTCCAGCAGTAGCTGTGTAATTAAACCTTGCCGAGGTCCCATTAATTGTGCTACCCGCAGCACTCCAGCCGCTTGATTTGTAAACTTTAAGTTCATTTTGGGTCGTATCAAAATACAAATCTCCGACATCTAATGAGCTTGTAGGAGCTGAACCTGAAACTCTATATCTTTCAGCAAAACTATTAACACCAGTTACATTAGCACTAACTGTTGCCATATTATTTACAACTGTAGCAGTTCCTAAAGTATTCATAGCTGTAACATTTGCTGATGTACCTAAAACATTCATATCATTAACAACATCTGCTGTAGCAAGAGTGTTCATATCTGCTACAATGTCTGCAGTTGCAAGAGTATTCATATCTGAAATAATATCTGCTGTAGCAAGGGTATTCATGTCTGCTACAACATCAGCTGTTGCTAAAGTATTCATGTCAGCTACCACATCTGCTGTACCTAATATTGACATATCAGTAATAACTGCACTTGCAGATAAAGTATTAATATTTGTTTGTTCAGAAGAAGTAGGTTTTAATGTTTGCCAAGCTGAACCTGTGTAATTTTTCATTACATTAGAACTAGAATTAAAATACAATGCTCCTGTTAATAAAGCATTTCCATCATTATCTACTGAAGGATCAGAAGATTTAGCACCTAAATATCTATCGTCAAAACTATCAAAAGAAGCTGCAGCAAGTGTTGCAGAGTTAGCTGCTTCAGTAGCTTTTGTTGATGCGGTACTTGCAGAAGTTGAAGCATTAGATGCTTGTGTAGAAGCTGTTGATGCAGAGGTTGCTGCATTAGATGCTTGTGTTGTAGCTGTAGTAGCAGACGTAGCTGCTTGACTAGCAGAAGTAGTTGCTGATGATGCGTCTACGATTAAATCATATTTAGCAGAATTTGCGTTAGTTGTTAAAGGTTGTGAGCCAGAAGATGTATGTGCTGTGTTTACTAAAAAAATATTATTTGTTGAGGTATCTTTAACTATATCTCTAGCACTATAATCTGTACCAGATGACCAGTTTCCTCTATTTGTACCAAGCTCTTGTGTAACTGTTAGTTCACCATTAGCATCAAATCCTAAAACTTTACTAGCTCTATCAGTAGCACCTACAGTAAATTCTGTAGAAGCCATTGTATTAGTTCTTGATATTTTTATTGATCTATCTCCTTCTTCAGATAATTGCTGTGCAACCATAGCAGCACGATCCAAACCCTCTTCATGTGTCTCCGCAGGGAATGGATCATTAGCGATATAATCTATCGCTTGAGTTTGCGGGACATTCCTTCTAATAACAACTGTCTCACCATTAGCAGGAGTATTGCCAGATGTGAAAGTTATTGAACCTCCACTAGCATCACCCGCACCCGCTACTGTATAATGTGTAGTTAGAGTTTTAGTTGTTTCTGTTCCTGTAGATGATCTAATAATTACCTGTAAGTCTGAATTAGCAAATATTTTAAATGTGTAAGCAAACTGGGTTGTACTACCATTACCGGAGTAGGAATTTTTTACTGTTGTGCTTGATACTGTCATAACTTAAAAACCTTTATTCTTTATTGAGGGTTTTGTAAATAAATATTCTTGTTTATAATGCTTTTTCATTTTATTTTCTACTCTTTATTCATTTTTTGTTCTTTTTTAAATATTCAAAAAGCAATTTAGCTTCTTCTTTTCTTCTTGTTGGATAGTTGTCTCCAAAATCCATAAGTTCATCATAGGCTTTTTGCCATTGAGGTGGTTTTGATGTTACATATTTCCAAAAATTTGGAGTTTCAGTTTCTAAATCACCATATTGAAAAGCAACAGATGCCACTACTGTAGCTTGTTCTGTTGTTAGTGAATCAAAAGATTCTCCTGTAGTTTTTTTCCATGCTTTTTCAAGTTTTTGTAATGATTCTTTTTTAGCAAATTTATTAATAATTTTACCTTCTTCTCTAGTAATTTTTAATTGTTTAGCTTTAGAAATAGCTTCATTACCTTTTAATCCTAAATATGGTTCTAATTTATTAATTATTTCTTCTGGCAAACCATTTAAGTCAGATAGTTTTCTAGCACCTAAATCAAAACCAGAAGCAATAGTTACTCCAGATTTAGAACCTTCAGCATCTGGAACATATCCAATAATTTTAAAACCCTCTCTATCTTCAATGAAATTAAAATCTACATTTTGAAATTTATTTAATTCTATATCAACTTCAGCAGCTTCTGCTTTACTAAATAAGTTAAATGAAAAACTATCTTTTTCTTTTCTAGGTAATATTTCTTTTCCTTTTTGTTCTTCTGTATCGTAAGATGGTTCTCTTAAACTATATTCTTGTTCTTTCTCTTGTTGAATTGCATCTGATAAATCGTATTCCTCTATCATGTCTTGTTTTGCTTGTCTTTTAAAAGCATTAAAAACATTATCTATTATAATTTCTTTTCCTCCACGATTATTTTCATCTCCTTCTTGAGCAAATTCATAATTTACAGATTCAATAACTTCTGATAAAGTGTCATATAAATTTTGACCATTAACTTCAGTTTTGCCAATTCTTTCTATCCAATAATTATGAGCAGATTGATTATTTTTTTTAACTTCAGTTAAATCAATATTTCCAATATTTTTATTTGGTTGAGATAATCTTCTTTTTAATCTTATAATTTCAACACGAACTTTATCTTCTTTTATATCAGATTTTCTACCTACCATTATAGGTCCAACTGTTAATCCTAAATATGATAAACCGCCTTCTGGATTATAATATATAGAGGTTGGATTTTTAACGATTGGTTCTCCAGTTAATATGTCTCTTCTTTGTTCTAGCTTTTCATCTTTAGATAAAAAATAAGATTTTTTTATTATCTCATCTACAAATCCTCTAGCTTCATAACTTTCTGCATCAGCTTCTATAATACCCGGAACACCTTGACCAACAAATGCTTGATAAGGTATTGAGTTACCTACAAGTCTACCTAGATATTTTTCAATTTTACCGGGTTCATCACTTGAAGCAACTTCATAAGCATCAGCTAAACCTCTCATATATGCTTTGTTTAACAATCCTTTTGCAGCAGAAGCTACAGCAACAAAAAGAACATTCTCTTTATCTACATCATTTATGTTATCTCCATTTTCTGAAACATCTGCAGCAATTCCAAAAATATAAAAACGAGGGTCCATTCTATTATATTGTTTATAAGTTATACTTCCATCTTCATTTTTTTGTGCAATAGAATAAGGTTGCCAACCATTAGCTTCCCATTGTTTTCTTATTTGATAATCTTTAGGTCCTGCTCCTGTAATTTTTCTGTAAATATTTCCATCTCTATCTTCTATATCCATACTAGTTAAATGATATGCGTATGTCATTGCAGATATGCCAAATATTTGTCTACCTAAAACATCTGCTCTAGCTCTAGGGTCTCCAGTATTCCACGCATCTCTCATTGGTTTTGTAAATGCTCCATAAACAGGTATTCTGGTTTCAAATTGTCTCCAAAGATTTGTTGGTGTTCTAACAAATGGAGTTAAAGGTCTTAAATATGGAGCTTGTTCAATAAATTTTTGCCAAGCATATCCAATATTAAAAAACCTACCATCATTTAAACCATTAGTAAAAGTTGATTCTCTTGCTCCTTGTAATGCTTTTGCTGCTATATCATTATCTACAACATTTGCTTTTCCATTTTTATCAAAACCATTGTCAAATATTTTTTTAATATTAGCCTTACCCTCTTTTGACCCAACATTTAATCCAAGTTCTAAAGTATTATCAACAGCTCCAGAAAATAATCTTCCTCTATAACCTAATTGTTTAAATACTTCATCACCTGTCATTAAAAATCTTACAGGAAGTTCAACAACTTTACCTATAAAATCAACTGCATTTCCAGTAATTCCAGAAACTTCTAAAGCACTTGCACTTATAGGTCTAACTGCTTTGCCATCAACTATTTGTAAATTGTCTTGTGTTCTTTGAAAAGGATCAAGAACCGCATCACCTTGTTTTAAAGCAGTTCTAATAGCTTTAAAAGTATCACTAATTTGAAAAATCATTCCTTGATATTGAGAAAAACCTAATTTAACTGTTCTTATATCTCCTCTCACAGTAGCACCTGCCATTACCTCTATAGGTTTTAAAAATAATTCATAAGCATTTCCAAGCATATTTACTGAATGAGTATAAGTACCACCTAACAATCCATTAATAAAAAGAGAATTAAATGCTTCAATATATTTTGAAAATTTAGATTTTGATAGTTCGTTTATAATTTGATTAGGAGCTATGTTCTTTACCTTTTTTGCTAATACCGCTGGATTTGAATCAAAGTTTTTAAATAAATTTGCAATTTTACTTATTTCTAAAACTTCACCACCAGACCTTGTAACTTTAATTCTACCTGCTTGAGTAGTTCTTGCTGCACCTCTTATAATTTCTTTTGTTTTATAGAAGGTTTCTGCAATAACTTGTCCTCTTAAACCAATTTCTTCTTTTGCTTCTTTTGACCATTTTGAAACATCATCTCCAAATTCATCAAGATATTTTCCAGAAACTTTTTGATAATCAACTGCTAAATCTTGAAGAACTTGTTTTGTTGCTAACATTTTAACAACACCTTCTTTTGAATCTTTTTCTTTAAAAACAGTTTTTAATACTTCATTTTTATCTCTTGATAAAAGGTTTGCCAACTCTTCTGCAGCTTCATTTTTTAAAACATCATTTTCTAAATATTCTTTTGTAACATCATCAAAAGCATTATCAGTAACATTATCAATAGTATTTAAAACTTCTGTACCATTCTTAAATGCACCAGTATTAACAACTCTACTAATCCAAAGTTCAGATGCTTGTTTAGCTGTTTCTTTTGTAGATTTTATTGTTTTAATTGCCTCTTTTAAATTAATAGAAGCATTACCTTCAAATGCTGCTTTTTTTCTTCTTTTAGTTAGTTTACCTTTTTCAATATCATTAATAACTTCTGAAGTTTCTTTTTGAATTTTTGCTCTTTGACCAAGATCATTAGTTGCTTTCATTCTTTTAAAACCTTTAATACCATGATATATTTTTTCTGCTGTTTTAGGAGTTGCTCTTAATCCAGTCGCAACTACATCAACAAGTCCACCAAGAAACATTCCCTCTAATACATTTTTTAATCTTCCTTCCATTTCTGTATCATATTCACTTGTTGCTAAATATTGAGTAACAGCATTATTAAAAACTGGTGAATTAAATTGCACCAACATATCTGATAGTCTACCTTCATTAGGATCAAACACAGTAAGATCAGCAATAGCTCCAGCAATATAGGATCTTGATCTTCCTAATTTAGGATAGCCTTTTAAAAATTTAGAAGGTCCTGCAAAACCAGTTAGAAATCTTGTGATTCCTTCAGTAACTTGTCCTGCCTTTGTTTCTGGTTGATGAAATACTGGTAAATTTCTTTTTTCTGAATACTTGCCTTCTTTCCATTTTGTAGGTGTAACATATTTTGGAATAAAATCTTTAAATGTAAGAGATCCATCTCCATCTCCAAATTCAAGTCCTCCAAGAGAAACAATATTTTCATCTAAAAAATCACCTTGAGCTTCAACTGAATTTATGACACCTTGAGGAACAGAACTTGCCATATCATCTAAAACATTCCACCAGTTAAAATCTTTTTCATCTGGTTTGTTTTGTAAACCGGGTTGTATAGGAATTATTGGTTTTGTTTCTTTTTCATCTAACTCTAAAATTCCTAAAACTTCTGGAGATAATTGTGTTGTCATATTATTCCAATATTTCAGTTGCTTTTACTTGTCTTTGTAATATTGGTAAATACTCATTTAAATAAGCACCAATATCTCCTATTTTTTGTTGTTTACCATTTACAGTAACAGTTGTTACATAACCTTGTGCTTTTGCAACTCTTTCATATCTCATTCTTGTAGTTACATCTAATTCATCTAATGCTAAAAGTTTAACATCTTCCATAACTCTATTTTTTTCAGCAATAATATCAAAGGTATCTTCTGTAAATGATCTTGATTTTATTTTAGTAATTTTTCTGTCTTGATAAATATTACTTAAACTAAATGTTAAATTTCTTACAAATGATTTTTTATTTATTAAAGTTGCTTCTGGATCTGCATCTAAATAATCTCTAACCATTTGATCATATTCAGATTCAATTTCATTTGCCATAAGACGATCTTCAAGAGTTGGTGGTATACCTGCTTTATTATCAGTAATAGTTTTTAATAAACTAGTTTTAGAATCATTTGAAAAATCTAAAAATGCTTTATTATCAACTTGTTTTTCTAATAAATTTTCATGTTGTATTTGTTCTACTAATACTTTTTGTTTTAAATCTGCAAACTGAACTTCTCTTTTTTCAGAAATAACTTTGCTTCCAGTATATCTTTTGAAGTTTTCTAATTGTGATAGTAATCTTATAGCTTCATCATAGTCTGAATTAGGATCACCTTTAATAGTTAAATCACTTATTTTTTGATTGTAAGAATTAAAAATATTATCACCAAACAAATCATCACTTATAAAAGAAGCTCCATTAATATCAGAATCTAATTTTGCTATTTGTTCTGCGGAATTATTTAAACCTAAATCAATAATAGAATCTGAATCAGTAAATAATAAACTTGCATTTATTGTTTGTAATCTTTTTTTTAAATCAGCAGAACCTAGTTCATGTTCTTTATTAAAATCTTTTGCATCACGATATATTTCGTCTCTATATTTATCTTTTAAAATAGGATTGTCTGTTGCCTTATATTTAGCAACATCTATATTAATTTTATCATTATATACTTGTATGCTTTGTTTTTCGTATGCTTTAAAAGAATTTGTTTTTAAATGATAAACACTTTCTAAATTTTCTAACTCTAAAGAATCTTCAACAAGTTTTTTAATTCTTTTGTTTTTAATATTAGCTAATTTATTATTAGATAATTGTTTAAAACTATTTTCCCAAATACCTATAGATTCTGCTTCGTTTGGATTGTCTTTTTGTGATTCAATAATTTTATCTGATTCAGCTTTTAATTCTAATAAAGTTTTTTTAGCTTGTAATTTTTCTTCATTATCTCTTTTTTTTATTGCGTATGTTTGAACTTGTTTTGCAGCAGGAATTAAAACAGATGCTACAGTTGATCTTGGTGATAATTTTATATTTGAAACAACTGAAGATGCTTCAGATGTCATTGATTTTTCAGCTGTAAATGTAGGAATTTTTGGCATTATTATAAAACCCCACCAGCTAATAAACTTGTTCCAGCACCAGCCACATAACCTATCTGTGCTTGTCTTGCTTCCATTCTTGCAAGTCTACCTTGCACTCTTGCGAAGTTTGCTCTTTCCATAGCCTGTGATTGTGCTACTTTAGTATTGTATTCTAAAACACTTTTTTCTATTTCAGACTGTTCAGCATTTGATCTTAATATTCTTAAACCAGAACCAGATAATTCTGCACCGCTAGTTAATATTGCAGTTGTAGTTTTTCCTTGAAATCTTCTAAATTGATCATCAAATCTTTCAAGATCAAAAGATAATTTATCTTCTAATCTATCTTTTTCTTGTTCATAAACTAAAGCATTTCTATTTTGAACAGCTTGATTATATTTTCCTATTGCACCTGCTTGTCGTGCTGCTAATAATTGAGTTCCTACTGTTGCTCCTACTGCTACCTTTGTTCCTAGAGATGCTGCTGCAAAAGTTGGTCCTGCTAATGTTAATGGTCCTTCGTATTCGTAAGAATCTTCTTCTATAATATTATCATTTATATCATAAACAATTTTGTTATAAATTTTCATTAAAATATCCTCGCATATCTGTAATGATCTGTTCCATCAAAACCATAATGTTTCATTAAACCTTCGTTCTCTAAACCTAACCACTCTGCAAATCTTTGACCTTGAGTAAAATCTTTTCTAATTGCAGTTTGAACTCTTTTTATATTATGTTTTTTTGCAACTCTAGCAAAATCTTTTTTAATTGCTTTAGCAACTGACAAAGGATGATTCCACATATCACTTGATGCTATTACCCAACCTTCTGCAACTTGACCCCAAATCATTTTCATACCAGCAGCAAAGATAGGTTTTTTATTAACCATACCTGTAAAAGCTAAATTATTTTCTTCTAAACTCATAGCATCACCTTCAATGTTAATGTATTTTCTGTCTGCTTCTAATATTTTATGATTCATCTGATATGATAATATTATTTTTCCATGTTCTTTTGTGTAAGGTACTATATATAACATATTATCCATCATTTGTTTGTAATCTTGGGTATAACGATAAAATTGTAAAAGGTAAAGGTTGAGTTTGTCTAACAAAAATAAACCCATCTGTTTCATAGTTTCCTCTAAACTCTACCTCTTTATCTCCTGTAAATGGTGGTATACCTTGATCCATAGGATCAGATGAAGTTCTAAATGGTATTCTTTCAAGGTTGTTTAAGTCTGGTCCTACTTCTACACCTACAGTTTCAAACATTCTAACTGTAATATCATATATTCTTTTTGTTTTACCTTGTGATGTACCATTTTGTGAACCAGCATTTAATCTCATAGTTTGTAATAAAGATGTATAAGATAAACCTACTTTTACTTTTTTTGCTGCTCTGTCTAAACTAACTGCACCTGAACTTACAACTTTAGTTGGGTGTGTTGCACCATCAGCCAATATAGAAACTGTTTGTCCCTCAAGGTGTAAAAGTCCTGATACTGTTTCAACTACTTGATCTATTGTTGCACCAGAAGTATGAGCTGCTGCTGTTGTTAAATTTACACCTCTTGTACATCCTGTTAGGTTGTTTGTTGATTTTCCTGCATAAGATATAATCTCATTATTAATTTTTATTTTTCCTGCACTATTAAAGCTACTTGCGTCAGTTAAAGCTATTGTAGTTACAGAGTTAGAAATATTACCATTAAGTGTTGTTGCAACTCCATCATAACTTAACTGGCTATCTAAATAATTAAATGTTGTATTATCTGTTTCTGTAAAATCAAATGTATTTAAAACTTCTATATATCTTTTTGTTGAACCATTAATTGTTCTTTTTATAATAACATAAACTTGATATTCAGTATCGTCAGTTGGAATAACTGCAACACTTTCACAAACTGCTTTACCTGTACCAAATGCACCACCAAATATATGTCTATGCCAAGCAGTTACTTGTTGTTCTCTTTGATAAGTTAGTCCTACTAATTCACCATCTCCTCTTACAGCATAAATAATTTGATTTGGTTCTTGTTGATATGCAACTTGTGTTATTCCACCTTCAGTAACGTGTTCTGCAAGAATAGTCATATCGGGTGCAATGTAACCATCTACATCAAAGTTATATGCTAGTTCTCTAATTTTTCTTTTAGCACGTTGTAAAAACAATGTAGCATTACCTACAGCTATAGCATCTACATTAGCTGCACCATGGTTAGATTGTTTTTTAATTAATATATTTGTAGGTGTAACAGCACTATCTGTACCTCC
>VMHT01163359.1_pt1 | contig 11350 bp, 16 predicted proteins | sample 4693611 | NCBI WGS metagenome assembly VMHT01 (sample SAMN12280063, study PRJNA550983) | marine metagenome | isolation source: seawater sampled from same location over 5 years 0.02-0.2 micron viral filtrate | place: USA: collected off the coast of southern California halfway between the port... ... | reverse complement strand
GATAAACGAGAAGCACCCTCGATATTTTCAAGTAAAACGTAATTACGCCAATTTTCAAGTAGGAGTTTCATAAGTCTTTCCAAATATTTCTCTACCGACGACTCCGTAATCGCCGGGACCATATTGTACTAAATAGTCACCCGGTTCTCCTTGGAGTAAATCGTTTGACCAAGATACTTTTACTTTAAATGGTTCCGACATCTCTTTAGCAAATACTGGTATGTTCTTTTTGGAAGCGGTCCCGTTGCCCAAATCATTATATGTTTGTGCAAATTTCTCTGCGGGTATGGGCCATTGTTCGCCTTCGGTGCCGGTCATGATTGCATCGCCGGCTTTGGCACGAACAGGGCCTTCCTTGGTTTTGATAGTTTCATCAGTCTCAGCATATCTAAATTGTAACGGAATAGGCTTCTTGGCAGTCTGGAACCCGTCTTGTGACAAATCCGGATTGTCATCTAGTCCGATGGCCTCTGTTATATACTGTCGCCAATTTTCAAGTAGGAGTTTCATCTTATATCCTTAATTATCGTAAGTTTCATCGACACTGTCATTAACTATACCCTGTGCTCTTAACATATCTTGAGGTTCCACTTCTTTTAAAATCAGATTACCTGTTTTGGGTTCAAAGTACATACCAATTAATTCACCAGTGGATACGTTCTTCATCTCTTCTTCAGTTAACGTTATTTGTCCACCATTCTTCTTAACCAGAATAGTGAGGATGCTAAAAAGCCAATCTGGATCTTGGAGATACTTGCTCATCTTCCTAAAAACCCTTTCCAAGACTTAACTATGCTTTCATTTGTTTGCATATGTGATGGCTGGCGAGAGTTAACAAATTGAGCCAACACTCTGTTGAACACCACGTTAAGGTTGTCTTCATCGTCCATTTCGCCTTCTACAAGCTCTACAAACAACCCAGTCATAATATCAGGAGCGTCAGCATTAATCGAGAATATAGCGGTAAATTTAGCCTCTCCAGCGTGTTCTATTGTTGTGGCATCCATATTTAAGTAATATTGCGTATTCTGCTCTTTCCTTGGTGCTTCTAAAAGTTGTTTTCTCAATTCAATTTTAAAGTCGCGAGAATCAAGAATCTGCATAAGCACTTCCATACTTAATCCTAAATCTTCTGGATCGTAATAGTGAGAGTATCTTGCGGTGCATTCATATGATTGATCATACTCACCATCAGTCTCAATATCCCATTCATAGGAGGTAAGAATACTATCTTCAATCGCGATGGCTAGATTCATAAACTCTCCGCCTTCTATTTGTCCGTTTTTCTTAAAATATTCAGTAAGGATTGCTTCCCAAGTGTCTCTTCTGTCGTCGATTACGCTATCAATCTTTTGACAAGCATCATTAAATTGTTCAGGGAAAGAAAAATATGACTGCCCGGCAATGTCAGGATGCTCAAAATTAATATCAATAGATAAGTGTATTTCTTCGCGAATCCGGCGGATTGTAGGAGTAGAATCTTTTGACGGCACAAATATGTCACCAAATTGCATGTTTATTTCGTCAACCGAGTTCCACACAACTTCTTCTTGGTTACCCGGCAGTCTTTTCCACTCATCAACCGGCCATTTAGCGACAAAATAACCAGCTGGTTTAATATAAGCACCATCGGCGCCGTCTTCGCCCACTTCATAATCAACATATGTCTGAGCCATATGATTATTCCACTCATTTTGTATATTTTCACATTCACCTTCGTATGAACGGACAACATCACCAATTAAATCTGCATCAAGGGTGTCTTCGGTATCTGTGTTTTGCTTCATATTGCCGCTAACGCGTTGATCTACTAGCTGTCTCATTAACTCTGCACGACCCGATGCATTGGCGGTGTCCTCATAGGAGCCACCAAAAATCATAAATCTATTTAAATTAATCTTGCCATCTTCTTTCGGCATATTTTGGATGACTTCTTCTTGGTTTGATCTTGCCCAATCAGTAACTTGATTAGCTAAACCGGGAATATCAGCACCATAGACTCTTTTCTCTGGCATTCCAACATCTTGTCCATCATCAAATCGTTTTGGCTCATCTGTGTCGTAATATCTGACCTGTCGGACACGAATTCTAGAAACTGGCTCAATATCACCGCTAAATGGGCGCTTATCGTCTAAAAATATCTCACCTTCTTGGATTTCTTGCTCTGCACTGTCTATATTACCGGTATTAGTGGCGCTCAGAAGCTCTTCTGTCTCTACCACGTATGCAACGGCTCCGTGACCTTGAGCCTCGGCTACAGCGCATTTATAGTATGATTGATAGGCACCTTGGCGACTAGGCGGGGTGTGACAAGAGGTAATCTCGTCAAAATCGCTCATTCTGAGCACATCTATCGGATGTCGAGTAATAATAATGGAAAATTTGTCATTATCGATGTTATTTATCTCTTTTTTGATGTATCCGGCGTTCTTTTTCCAATATTCGCCGTATTGAGTGGCTAAATCGGTCAAATTATAGCCCGCAGGGCCCGCAACTCCCGGACTTACGATATATGACCAAATTTGAGTGTTAATTCCTTCAAAATTCTCTAATTCCTTCTCATCGAGTGCAGCACGGAGCATTTTCTTGGTAACTCTTCGTGGTGTGTTAACTGGTCCACCATCTGCTAGCTTATAATTGGCATTATCCATGTGTTTATATACTTTTTGGTATATTTCGTCTTTTCTTCGGCTTAAATCAGCCAATTTGGAGAAAAGCTTGCCGATTTTCATCTGAATCTTCTTAACTTTCTTCTTTTCGGGCTGTCCAGCCTGCATACCAATCAAAGTATTCATTAAATCATCGGTTGTACGCAGATCACGCTCCGCATATACCATACCTTTCTCCCAATCTACATCATATTCTTGAGATCTGAAGAATTCTGCAAACTTTCCAAGCTCTGTAGAGGGATCAGTGGTCGGAAATGGTATAACGGTACGCATTTTACCACTGAAAAGGTCATTTAAAGGCAAATTCGCTGGATCTAAGTCGTCCAGCACGTCTTCAAGCACTCGCATCTCGTCTTCGGTGACTTCTCGGAGTACTTTTTCACTAACCGGAACACAATTTGGCACATTTTTACCACTTTTCTTCTTCATTCCGACTTGTTTGTACCCATCCCAGCACTTTTCTTGCAAAGTATCCAGAAGGTTCGCTGTTTTTAGCAGGATTTGTTCATCATTTAGCATTGTTTCTCCAGTCGCAGTAGTCGCAGGCCATGTCATCTGTCAATGGCATACCACAAACAGGGCATTTTTCATATTTTACCATAAAAAACATAGTTTTTATTCCTTCATTGATTTGGAACCACGGCATTTCCACTTTTTACGGGATAATGCATTGGCACATGGGGGGTTTTTACACTTTTTAATCTTCGCGGAGCGCGCACAGTACGCATCACCCTTCTTTGTGCCGGGCCTGATGCGGTCACCGCCGCCTTTTGCTTGTCCTTTCTGCCCATAAGAGCGACATTTGCCGTCTACACGCTTAGCAAAACGTTTTCCTTTGGAGGGTTTACAAGGTTTTTTAGCTTTTTCGTCTAAAACTTGAGATAACTCATCTTCAATCATAATTTCAAGAGACTCTTTTTTAGAATTACCCCAGTTTTTAGCACCAACTTTGCGACATTTAACGAGAGCACCAGAAGCATAAGCACTTGGCCATACTTTATAGCGTGATTTTACCTTATTATAACATGCATCCTTTTTACCAGATTTCTTTTTACGTTTTGCCTTTTTAGCAGCCCGCTTTTTGCCTTTCTGTTGTTTTTTCTTTTTTTCGTCAAGAGAATTAGCGTCAACATTTTCTTGAATACCATAAGTTTTGCAAGGATCTTGGCCACAGCCACAATTCTTTTTGCCCTCTTTTAACTCATCATCGTCTGTCTCGTCAAGAATCTTCTGTATTCTGGCAGCTTGACTGGCATGCATTTTTGATGCACCTTCAAGTTCACCTACGATTGTCTTGAGTTCTTCTTCGTGTTCTTTCGAGTGGGACTCGGCTATAACAGCTTCTAACTCTTCACGGATAATCTTCTCTAAATTCATGTACAATTCCTCATTTTTAAATCCTTTGCAAGCACCTGGGGTAGGTCTACATCGTGGTTTTTTTGATCTTGTCTCACCGTCAGAACGTCCGCAAGGCTTACACTTCCCATCACGACAAGTATTACAGTCAATCCAACCGCCTTTTTTACCAGGAGCCCCTTTGCGTTTAAACCAATCACCTAAATTCTTTTCCGAACTTGGTTTTTTAGTTAATTTGCGTTCTTTTTCGTCGAGATTTCCATAAAGATCATTCATTTTTAGACATTTCCAAAGCTTTCTCCAATAAATAGATCGGAATTTCACTATTGTCTATGTCTTTTACATCTTCGATAGATAACCATTTATAATCATCGTGTTCAATTTGACCAGTATGAGGATTCGGCTTATCAACATTAACGGCACCTGTCCACTTCTGAGTTAAATAATAGTACTTTTGACTTTTTGGTTCGCCGAGGTATACAAGATCATCGATATCACATTTTAAGTTAGTTTCCTCATCTAACTCTCTAATCGCTCCAGATTCAATTGACTCGTCTTCATCGTCAATGTGGCCTCCTGGTATAGTCCATTGTCCCTCACGTTGATCTATATCAGATCTTCTAATAACGAGGAATTGCTGCTCGTCATTAAGACAAACAACAATTCCGACAGCACTCATTTCTTTTTCAACAAGAAAATTATTCCATTTTCGATTCATTTACAAGCTCTATAGTTTCTAACACTTCCCCTGCAAAAAGCTCTTATAGAGGTATCAATATCAATATTTTTAATTGGAGCGACCCAAATCATATTTTCTTGAATTTGAGGACCATACACGTATTGAACATCGACTCCGTATAAAATACCAATTAATTCACCGTCAGTATTATATACACCCGAACCCGAACAACCAAACCAGCCATAGGTGTTTACGATCAACTGTGTACCGGCACCGGCAACTTCTTCATACCCGACTATTCTACCAGTGAAAGACATTAATTTATGCCAAGATGGATGGCCCGAGTATACTATATCAGTTCCGATATCATAACTTTTAGTAGGCTTCCAGCTCATAGCTTTAAGATTATAAAAGTCCTTTTTTAAAACCAATACTGCAACATCATGATTCTCACTTTGGTAAATCAATACCGCTGTACGCTGCTCCTCTTTATTGGAAACTAAATATTCCATTCCTATAGGCCCATCTGTCACGTGTCTTGCGGTTAAGACTAGAGTTAAGTCTTTATATTGCACAACAGTACCGCTGCCGTGACCTCCTCCGGTCATAACCTTTACTGCTGCATTTCTTACCTTCTTTTCAACAACTGTAAGAGATTTGCTTACCTTCTCTACTGGGCTAGCGGGCTTATAACTTTCGGTAGCCTGCACCTCGGGACTAAGTGTAACAGTCAAACATATGCTTAGTGCTACTAACAATTTAGATAATTTATTCATTTTTTTGTGTTCCTTTATGCGCCAGTATCTGGCTCTATATATCTATATCCAATTTCAACTAAATGCCCAGCAGAGGGAATAATAGTAAAATATACTGTATTTGTAGTTTCGGAGTAATACCAATCGTGATTCAAAGAACCATTAATAAATACTCTTATTGAATCTGCTTCAGCCTTATGGGTTAAAATTAGTTCTTCATACGGCTCAATTGAGTGTGTTGCATCTGTAACTCCTGGAGACCAGTCGGTATCACATATATCAACGACGACTCCTCCTATGGCGGCGGTTGCTTCCATATAACGATCACCTACATCAATTGGGCTCGGTGGCCATGTGCAGAGTGAATCGGTTGCTGCCTGATTAACCACACTAGCCATAAACACGGAGCCCATTCGAAGAGAACCATACCAACTCAAAAAATCAGATGGTGTAGGATATTCAATATGACTTTGTTCTTCCTCATCAGATACAAAAACAACTAACAACCCAGCATCCGGACGCATCCATGTTGAAGCATAGGGATTCAAATTAATATAATCGTAAACTGAGTTAAACCCTTCCTCGAACGGCGCCGAATGCAATGTAGCTAGCATTGCCGCGGCATCATCGATATCATCGCCGGGAACAAGCGGGAACTCGGTACTGACAACTGCATCTCTTGGATCTGCACTAATCATTACTAACCGCCAGTCAGAAACAGGCAGCGCTAATAGCATTGCTTCAACCCCTGCTAAAAGCTCAGCATTGTATCGATTCATTGAACCTGAACGATCAACAACCCATAAGATGTCAATTCCGTCAACCGACATATGTTGTGTGAAAGAATCAATCCAGATTTCACCTTCGTTAACTGGTACCTCTACTTCTATATAAACCGGTACCTCAACTTCAACTTCTTCTATGACAGTTTCTATAACTGTTTCAGTTTCTGTTATTACAATTGTTTCTGGATCGCCAGGTTTTACAATCGCGTAGTCGTTACCGCATGCCCCCAGCATAAGCATACTTAACATAAATAATAAATTCATTCATATAACCCCCTAAGAGTAATTATAAGAATTTAATCCTTTTTTTCATATAAAAGCGAAAAACTTAAAAGTATTAGGTTTAGAATTGATAAAATTTCCAGTCCGCCAATTTCATTAATAAAGGCAAATCCGAGCAACCAAAGGTTTACAAACACCGCGCACACCACAAACGGCCGTAAGAAATTTTGCAGTTCATCCACTACAATAACTATTGAGCCCGAGAAATAAATTCCACATTATAGGAATGAGTAAGAACCATTCGCTGCAGCTGCGTGTCGTAAATTAAAACTTTTGGGAAAAGGTCGATTTGCTTCTCATCTGGGTCTTCAATAATATCAACGATAAAAGCAAGATTACTTCGCTCCGCAGCCGGAATTCGGGGCGCCCCAATTTGAGGAGAGTCCCAGTCATAATATACATACTTTACCAGGTCACCAATCCGGAACGGGTCCATTTCAATTGACAACACTTACACCCCTAAACGCCGAAATTTTTTTCATAATTTTTTTCCTAAAATTTTCCTTTATTAATATTGTACAAATCATAAAAACCAACAACAATTGACATTTTTAAACCGTCTTCTTCCATCCAGTCAGGGTTAGGTGCATCTCGATAATTACTTCTATCATATGACCACATTACTCTCCAGAAGTAAATATTAGATTCACCGTCATAACCAACATCTTTTTTGACACGCCCAACTAATACTCCATAATGTCCGGTAATACCGTCGACAATCATATCTCCGATACAAAGTATAACATGTTCGATCTGATCGCGCCAATATTCGGTAGCCATTTATTGACCAGCCTTATATAAGATCAGCCTTCCGGCCTCAACCATCCGAAATATACTTTCTTCCGTATACTTATTTCTATCAGGCGGAACCCAAAACAACTTCCATACCCATATACCATGCTCTTCTTCTTCACTATCTTCGCTTTCTTGAGCGTAATATGACCACTTATATGACCACTGTTTTTCACGAGCAAGCAATATTGCAATGTCACCGGTTATGGTGTCATATAGAATATCGCCCGCACAAAGTACGATATTATCAGTCTCACCCACATACTATATATGCAGATTAAATCTTCAACCACCCCTTTCTTTTCTGATGGCATGCATGGAGCTGTAACAAATAATCGATATCAGTCGATGACTGCTTCGCTTGATCACATCCTTTCACCGGCTTAATAAACTTAAGATCTGCGGCCCTATCAGTTTCGTACATCCCAATAACATCCCACGGGGTCGTTTTAACAGCTGTATCAACAACGGGGATTTCGTTACCGCTATACACATTCGCACTAGTTGCAATTGCTAGCGCTACTATAAATTTACTCATAAATTACTATCCTTAATTAGACCGGATCAAAAGCCGGCATTTACGGCTATAAATAGTTCTTAATTTGCTTAACTACCAAACTTAAATGATCCCCCAACACTTCTGTAGTACGTGTGTTTTTAAACCAGTATACCGTATAGATTGGCTGGTAAAATATATTCTTCTTAACTTTCATAACAAGCCCGAACTTATAGTCATCTTCATCAATATACTTATAATCCGGTGAATAATGATAGCCAATAAACTCCACTAAGTCACCAACGGCGTAATTTGGACCGAACTCGTTAAAATCGTTTGGATCATCCATAGCTTAAGCGTTTATTCCCTTTAAATAAGTACAAGCGGCTTATAGTGTGCATCCATATACGCTCTTTTATACCATTATGGGGGTACCGGATCCAATAGATCTTGCACATATCCATCGACATATAATTTTCTGTGTCATTACCATCATATATTTCGATTACGATTGCTATTCCTCCGTGGCACGTGCACGTCACCAAGTCACCAACGGCTAGTACGTGCACCGGTGCTTTTCGGAAGAAGTCCTTCACCCGTTCATAATACCCCACACTGTATATATCTGGGAAAATTTTTAGGCGCGTTTTTTAGGCTCTGAACGTGTCCTTAATTCTGACGGGTACCCTAGTCTCAAAAATTCTCAGCCGTATCGTGAAGGGGCTTAGCTGGCCTGTCAAGAGTATATCATATACAGGCGACATACATTCGGGTAGGTAGGGGGTAGGGGGGTGGCCCTGCTAGCATGTCAGAAGAATGTCAAATCACTTTGTCAAGTTACTGTCAGGTCTTACTACTACATTACTATACAATACATAACTGTATACGTAAACAATCACAGGCGAATAGCATGCAATGATTGTGCAGGTTTCTCCTACTCTTTTTAATAGTCTCTTAACTCTCGGCATCTTTCCTCTCACAACTAAACAGTCTCGTAAACAATACTCTGTTTATTATAACTGTATTCGTTTATATAAACGATCGTTTATGTAGTATTCGTTTATATAAACGATCGTTTATGTACTCTCGCCCACATATAGTGTCACACATTCGTTCACCCCTAGGGAATCGCTAATCGAATGCATATGCACACACTATATGTAGTGTCACTAGATAGCGAACAGCATGACTAGCATTGCCGTCCACATCACAGCACCCAGCCAATCGTAAATCTTTTGTTCAGTTTCCCAGTTCATATACCCTCACTTAGTTATAACAATGTGTGCAGCGGCCAGCACACCGCCGAGCGGTCCCATCAAACAGGAACCGACAAAGAAGAATAGCGCCCATCCCCAACTACAATAGAACATCTGGCCGAGTCCCGGCAAGAGAAAGGATGCGATGCAAGCAATCAGTCGTTTCATATAACCCCCTGTTATATATATAATATACCATCTCTGGCGTTGAATGTCAAGTGTGGGATGTCAAGCGTTTGTCAGCAATGCGCGCGTCAAATGATTGTCAAAAAGAAACCGTCAAATCGGACACAATATGTCCTTGACACGAGAAAGAGCTTGACAGAATGTGACAGAGAGACTACGTACTAAATCTTTGTGCATAACCGTATCAAATATCATACAGTCACATAAGGCAACACCGTATAAAAAAGTATACACTAACATATGAAGATCACCAACAGACACAACCGTATACTTTTGTATACATTACACTATACTATATAATCCTTCTACTACAGGTATAGCAATGGTCTGTAAACATTTAAGAGAGTTATTATATACTGTATAGTTATCCTCGCTCTTATCTACTACTATGCACACCGCTTTGGGTTTAGATGATATTGCTTTTCTTTTAATGAGTTCTCCGGGCTTAAACATTGTCAGCACCAAGTTCCTCGGCCTGCTCTGTCATCTTGGCAAGATCAGCAACCGTTAGCTTTCTTTCTTTATGTCTCTTATTCTGCTCCCTCACAAGTTTGTTATATCGCTTCTTATCATACTCATTGATATGAAGGTTCTCAATACCCAACGCTCTCAGCTTATGCATGTACAGCTTGACGTTTTTATACTTCGCGCCTTCTTTATCTACCCTCGCATCTGCACGGGTTAACACTACCTCTCGGAAGCTAAGGCGATCGTCAGCATACTCGACGAATGTTTGAGAAATGTAATACTTTGACATAATAAATGTAGAGTCTTTGTTTATGGTCGCGCTCTACTCGACTATCCTGTGTTCTGGCTTCTATATTTATAAGGCTGGCGGCTCTCCTATTATTCCAGCAGGTTTATCATGAGGGTGGCTAATCCTCTTATAGCCTTTATTCTCGAATCTTCATTATCTTTTGACCTCGGCTTGCCTAGCCTCCGTGGTTGAACATACTACTCTGCGACATATACAGGCCCGTCGCAGCACTCGGCACTATGGAGTTGGGGGTTTTCATTTTCTTTGACCTCTCGCGCTTTGCGCTTTACGGGTTAGGTGTGATTATAGGATTGCTTGACCGATGGCGATGCCAAGACCAAAGGCCAGCATTAGCAACGGAGAGAAAAAGAGGATTCCAAGAAAGTCATTCATTTTAGATACCCTCGCCGGCTTCAAGCGCAGCGAGGTCAGCGCGGTCAATATCGGTCAGATATTCCTTTGCTTTGTTGCGGAGACTGGTCGCGCTCATCTTGGTGGGGTTCTTATGCTCACCGTTACAACCATCAGCGAAACCTTGTGCGCCTTCTTGTGTGTTGTAGTCAATGACGGCTTGCTTGCCCTGCGTTGTGGAGTTGCGGAATACGCGCCACATTTGAGGGCCGACTTGCTCCACAGTCCAACCGGTGAGTTGTTTCCGCGTTGGCGGCGCTGGCAGTGGCTTGTATGCTTTCTTGCGGCTTGATGTGATCTCAATGTTGTTAATCATTGGATCTTGACGATACCGGAAGTTGTCGTTTGAGTCAGTGAGTTGGTCGAGGCTGAATGATGTTGGCATTGATATATCTCCTTACTTGATATACTATATTATACACTAAAAATGGGGGAAAGTCAACAACTAAGTTGTCAAGAGAATGTCAGGGGTTAGTCAAGTTGCTTAACACTACAAGTATCTTCATCACCTACATTCTCAATGATGTTACCGTTCCAATCCTCATCTTCTTCGATCTCGTCTACAAGCTCTTGCTGGAACTCAATCAGGCGATCAAGTAGCTCCGAGGCGTCAGCGTTGCGGGCGGTAATATCAAATGTCAGTCGGTATGTCATAGTGTTCTTTCCTTTCTATACATATAATATAACCCGTTGAGAGGTAAAAGCAAGGAAGATCGTGTCAGGGAAATGTCAAGAAGCCACCTCAAGATCGCGTTCTGGAAATGTCGGGTATCCGAATCTTTTACTGTTTGAGTTGTCACCAACCCATGCGATGCGAGCGAACCCACAGCCGCCTTCTGCCATCACAAGCCCAACCTTGCCAGCATAGCCTTGACGGATGGCGCGCTTGTTGCTCTTGCCTTTCACCAGTTGCCCAACCTTAAACT
>VMHT01156053.1_pt1 | contig 11350 bp, 21 predicted proteins | sample 4693611 | NCBI WGS metagenome assembly VMHT01 (sample SAMN12280063, study PRJNA550983) | marine metagenome | isolation source: seawater sampled from same location over 5 years 0.02-0.2 micron viral filtrate | place: USA: collected off the coast of southern California halfway between the port... ... | reverse complement strand
TAGCTACTTTTTTTCTAACTTGCTCTACTTCTTTGTTATACATATCTGTAGTTTTTTTAACAGGTTGAGATCCTGTAGCCATTTCAGGTTTGCTAGTTACTTTGTTTGTTAGAGCATCATATTGAGTTCTATACTTAGGTAACATTCCACCAGATAATCTAATATTACCTAGCTTAGAGCCGGGCGCACTAGGTACAATATAACTCGCTAGTTTACCCTCTTTGTCATAATGAATAGTAAATGTTTTGCCACCCTCATAAGAATACTGTTGTTTACCAGTACGTGGATTTATGCTACCAACTTTTTTGCCACCAATATTTTTATCTACTGTTTTTACACTTTTTCCACCTGTACCACGACCAGCAGTAGAATACTTAAATCTTTCTTCGTTAGCAGGTTTCTTTACTGTAGATGGACCAATCTTGCTACTACCTTGTCTATCAAAAGCAACGTTAGTATCTTTAATTTTTTCTATACCTGATGCCTTTGGATATCTTACAGGTTTGAATGCTGGTGCTTTTTTATTGAGGATACCACCATCGGTAATGATAGTGTCTCTAGACTTTAATAGTTTGGGACCTTTGCTCAACAATCCAAACTGAGCTACATCTGTTAATGGTTGAAAATCTCCCTCTGTAGCAGATTTGACTGCACTGCCATAGTAATAAGCATTATAAGCTTTGCCAGCATATTTGAGGGCTTTAGGTAAGATAACTCTTCCAGCTTGTAAAGCTAGTGGTATTACAGGTGCTACCATTGTTGATCTATCAATTGTTTAGCCATTTCACTGGCTTCTTCTCTTGTGTGTCCTTTAAGCATCTTGTGTTCAATATAATCTTTAACTCTATTGTTTCTGTGTTCTCTTTGAGCTTTCTTCTCGTTAGATACAATCTGTTTGGCTCTCTTTTCCATTTTCTTCAGATTAGGCATTTCTTAGCAAACTCCTTTTCTGTCCTAGCATTCTTACGTCTTGTGGACGTGTAACTTCTCGTTGAAGCTTGTTATATGCCTGATTACGAGGATCAATACCTGTGTAGTATGGTTTGATAGTCTGTTTATCAGAAGTATCTAAAACAAAGCTTCCAGAGCCTTTAATCAGGTTTTTGTTATCTGTAGCTACATTCTTCTCAACAATAACTGATTGAGGTTTAGCATCTGGCATTTCATTGACCATCTGTGTTGGAGCTACATTGTTCTTAACATTGTCTTGATTATTGGTAGTCTGTGCCATTGTTTCTGCTTCACCAGAAGTGCTACGTCCAAATAACATACTGCCACCGCCATATATAGCTGTGCCATAAAACGTCTTCTTAGCCATTACTTTGTCAGTTATATTATCTTTTAGTTGGTTCTGTCTAGATTTGGATCTATCAGTAACGGTAACCGTATCAAATTGTTTTTTGCCTTTGACAACCTTATGCTTGCCTGTTTTAGTTAATTTTGGTTTCTTTATGTTTTTGGTAACTACATTGACAGGATTAATACTAGATACTCTACCTTTGCTAAACATTTCTGTTGTAGTAGCACCAATTCTTTTTAATGCTTTAGTACCATAGGTTAATAAGCTAGTAGGTCCACCATAGATGTGTTGATGAAATAATTTTTTACTTTGGGGAAATGCTCTGCCAACGTATGGCGCTGCTTTTGATAAGCCTTCAAGAACAACCTTAGCTACCATTAACCTCTACCTCTAGGATAAAGCATATTGATAAGCTTTTGTCTTGCTCTTGATGATCCAACGCCCTCAGATTCTTTAAAGGTTTCTGATGAGTTACTAGCAAACTTACCTTTTGTAGGTCTGATATTATACTTCTGATAAGTCTTAAGCACGGCTCTGTCATAGTCTGTAAGCGTTCTGTCTTCAATAAAGTTTCCAGAATCAATCATATCCTGTGTCAGCATAGATCGTTTAACCTTAGTTTGTCCTGTACGTACTGATTGGAATGGAGCAGTCGTGTCTTCAAACTTGGTAGTCCTAGCAGTTTCTCTAGTCATACCACCACCTTTCTTAGGTGTCTTCTTTTTGTAGGATGCAATTAGTTTGTTTCTAGCTGATGAGCTAGCTGTTGGTAATGCACCGTATCCTTGTCCCTTTGGCATAATGTACCTCTACACTAAAAAATTAAAAAACTCGCATAGTTTCTTTCTCTCTTTTATATCACGAGGTGTCAATGGATGTGAAGTACTTTTTGAGGGAATATTGTCAGTGAGGTAGGTTGTTACTATTATTGACAGGGGTTTTCAACCCCCGTACCCCCGACATAGACTACCTGACAGAAAATCTGTCAGACATCTATCCACACGATTGGTACTAACTTATATCAATGTTGACACTGAAGTTCCCATCAATAAGGTGTTGGTGTTTATCTGGTGCCTTGAACCCAGCCCTATCTAGTATATCTTTACTAGCCTCGAGCTGTACATACTCTGACTTCGCCCCATTACTAAGATTCACTATAGTGTTAATGGCACGTGTACTACCCATTGCTATCTTAGCCTGTACTTGTTGCATCATATACGCTTGTACCTCTGGTTTATGTAGCATCCTAGAGGCAGACACTCTACTACTATTACCCTTGTATCCTGCGAGCTTACTAGCTTCTGTTATCGTACATCCCTTAGCTACGATAGTATCTACTAGTAACTTAGCTTTATTGCTTATTGCCATATAATGTTTATAACATATTCGAATCCCTTTTGTAAAAGGTCTTCACCCCAAAACTCTAATCAAGGTGTGTCTCTTCGAGGTCCTCTTCGAGGTCTCTTCGAGCCACTGGTCCAGTAGGTATATATATTCTTTGTGGCGTGGGTACCCTATCACAAGCCATTTGTACTACAACCATTCGCAAGCCACTCAGACATTGTCCTCATTCTTCGTCCGTGTCTGGGTGTGGTTGATAGTACAAGCCGTTTGTGATTAACCCTTGCCGTACAAAGAATATATATTTTTTGTATATTTATAATTAACAATACATAGGAGTAAACTATGAAAAATACTAAGTCAAATACAGGCAAATCTAACCCAATAACTATGGCTAAACGTGAGGATATTATAATGGAATCGCTATCTAAGATAATGGTTGCATCTGGATACAGTGCGATATGCCCTAGTTATAACCCAGAAACTAACGAGTTTAACTACGAATCAGACAAACTTGCAAAAGGTATGTTTGTTAGGATTCTAGGTCAATTGGTTAGGTTTGCTGAGGCAAATGAGAATCTGGTTAATCAGGCTAATAAACCTACATCCAGATTTGCTAGGAAATCTACCAAAGTATCTGAGACACAGCAGAATGCTGTAGCTCAACACGCTATCTTGGAAGACACAGGTTTCTTTGAGATTGCAGAAAATCTGCAAGCTACCATTGATTCCTACTACCCACCAAAAGCGTAGTTAATCAGAGTGAGAGGTCTTAGGACCTCTCATTTTTTCTTCGAAAAAACTTTGGCGTGGCGTGAGCCACACCTTTTACACAAGGACATATGTGTCCTTGTGATTACTCGCCACTCTGGTGGCGACATGTAACTAGGGGGAACGTGTACTGATTCTTACGGATCGTACTGTTTCTCTATCAAATAACTATTACAACATATGAGGTAAACGATATGAGTACGAATACAAAACAAGAAGAAACATGGGAAGAACGTAGAGTAAGACAGAATAAGTCTTTCAAAGAACATTCAATACCAGAGTTTCATAGGTTCATGAAACAGCATGATGTTATATATTTTGCTGTTAGTTTTAATGGTGGTGGTGATAGTGGTGACTTTGAAAGTGTACATTTTGTTACACAAGATGAGATACCTGACCATAAAATTATACAAAAAGAGGCTGGACTAGGTGATACACAAACTATAGATTGGGCTGATCCAACGTACAAAAAACAAAGAAATAAAATGTATGCACTGCAAGATTACTATCGTGATCCAATGAGATTGGGGCATAAGTACATCTGGTATAAACCACATCAATCAGAAGAACATAGAAGCACTACACTGTCTGAGTATATCACTGAGTTTATTGGTGACTATATGAACTATGTACAAATTGATTGGTACAACAATGAGGGTGGTAGTGGTGATGTAATCTATGATAAAGGTGAACTTGTTATTGATTGCGAAACTTACTATCGAGAATCTGAATGTCATAGATTTAAGGAGATAGACAATGGCTAATTGTTATCATCATGCACTGTCATCAGTCCAGAAATGGGGCGGGATCCCAGAGGATTACCAAGCCATTCATGATTGGTTTGATGACAGTAAGAAACATATAGCTACTGTAAAACATAGGGCTTTACGACATCACACTGAGGGTTGCTTTATGTGCGAACAGGTGTTCGGCACTACGATAACCAATAGTGATGGACGTAAAGTCCCGGTCCGATTGATAGCTGAAAGGCATATCACTGAGGATTGTGGCTACATACCAAAGGTATCTGACTGGCTTGATGCCATACAGATACAATCTTGGATGCGAAAGGGCTACCTAAAGTAGAACAAAGGTAGTATAATAATAGAATAGGGTAGATAGACAGAGATGGTTGGTGATTAGTAGTCTTTGAAAGCCAACATAACCTGTTCCAAGATGACTATGTATGGAGGAAAACTAGTCTATCTATCCTACAACTTGGAGATAAATATGAAGAGAGAGAAAACAAATACCATGAGTATGTACGACCTCATGGCAGCTCAAACTGTAACTAAACAATACCTGAATTACACAACAGAATGTGTAGCACAGGTAATAGCTCAGTTACCAGAAGAACATAAGATGACATCATTAGATGCTAAGTGTGACTTGTCATACAATCAAGGCAAACGTGATGCGTTTATGGAATTGTTTAGTATCTTAGACAATCAAGAACAAACCATATCAAATCTTATTGATGATCGTTCTGATGAAATGCACCAGCAATCAGAAGATGAGAAAGTTATGGCTGAAGAAAATGAGTTGTGATAACTTCCGTAAGTTTCATCGTAATAACCCTATGGTATTTCATAGGGTTGTTCAGCTTACAGATAAACTTAGGAAGAAAGGACGTAAGCATTACAACATAGAAATAATACTTGGTGTTATCAGGTACGACATAGATGTTGATACTGTTGGTGACCAGTTCAAAATCAACAACAATTACAAACCATTCTATGCGCGTATGCTCATGGATTATATAGGTGATGATGACTTCTTTGCTTTACGTGAAAGCATTGCAGGTAATCATGACTATGGTCCAGACATTGAGTATTACATTAACTGGAAAGCAACATACTTCTTGGAGATAAACTTATGACTATAGATAAAACAATAAACGTACTTGAACAGCTTGGTGGTAACACTAAACATTATGTAAACGAAGATGGTGAATGGGAGTTCACTGTCATAACACTTGGAGATAACAATGAAACTACTAACAAAGACACAACGAACACAACTGATTAAAAATCATGAGCAACAAGATGGTACTAAATCATTTGATTGTGTTGTTAAACTATTCAATCCAATAGGTATAGGTACTTGGTATCTATCAGAGTTGGATCCAGAGACTAACATAGCTTACGGATTGTGCATAATAACTGAAGCTGAGTATGGATTTGTAAGTCTTGATGAACTAGCTAGTACACCAGTAGGTATGGGACTGGGTATTGAAAGAGACATTATGTTTCCATCTGGTTTAAGTCTACAAGAATGTATGACTATCCAGATGAGACGTGATGGTTGTTAATGAAAACACATAGACTACTCTATGTAAAATGGCGAGGTATAGATATGAGATGCACACTTGAGCAAGTCAAGTCTATACCTCAGTCAGATATTTATGTAGACATTCGTGCCGTTGATTGGAGTGCAACTGGTATTGAGCATTGCGGTTGTATCGTACATGAACATTTACCAGATGTAATACAAGCAACGATAAATCCAAAGGATACAAGCTTAGAGTTTAGGAGCGCCATACCTCATAGACACGTAGACATTTGGAATTATCACAAGCACAGTATGAGAGAACGATGGATGGAGTGTGTTACAAAACTCATTGACAAGATTGCTCACTCTAACATACAACAACACAAAGTATTTTAGGAGTGCAAATGAAAACGAAAATGAAAGAGGGCTGGATGCCCAGCAAACAAACAATATTAGACATGCTATCAGCATGTCCGGAGGTAAACATACGTTATGAAAAAGATAAGTTCGTTGATTACTACCTTGCCAATGGAGGCGTATCTGCAAATTGGGAAGCAACGTTTAGGAATTGGATCCGTAGAGCAGATGAATACCGTGTCCGCAACGACAAGAGTACAGGACATTCTGCAACAAGTACCGATTCAGTTCAGAAAAGGAGGCGTAGAATACTTAGTGTTGCGAAGCGAACAGATACAGAATCAGATGGGAATAACAAGAGAGTTTCCAAAGACTGACCACGCTGATGGTATCGCACCTGATATCTTAACCAGTTGTAGTGCTGACATGAAGCCATGTTCTAGGGAGGATGTGGCTATATGTCTTGAGACTATAGCTAGTACATTTCAAGTCAAGGTTCCAGATGATTTAGGATTGACTAGATACTTTGATTTACTATGCAAGTATCCAAGATTTATTATAGATCACTGCACTGAAAGTATAATCAAAGAGTATCCATACCCTAGACTACCAGTACCTAAAGATTTTATAGACAGATGTGAGCCAATGTATGTTGAACATTATGATTGGCTATACAAGATGACTAAAAATTTTATGAGACTAGAAATATGGATGCAAGGTGACCAAAAGATACACAACAAATACTTAGATAAAGTAGAAGATAAGTAGTATAATTATAGAACAAACATAGGAGACATTATGTTATCACAACAACAAATAGAAGATAGAAAGCGTGGCATTGGTGGATCTGATTCAACAAGAATCATGAACGGTGACTGGCAATCTGTTTGGGAAGAGAAGACAGGTCGTAAAGAACCTGATGATCTCTCTCAAAACATAGCAGTACAAGTAGGTGTTGCAACAGAAAAAGTTAACCTAGATTTTTTAGGTTATGAGTTAGATGAAAAAATAATTAGAGATGTTGATGTTACAAGTAGTGGTGTACATCCTGATTGGTTGATGTCACATCTAGATGGTATGACATATGAAAAAAAGATACCAATAGAATGTAAGCATACGTATCATGGCAATCGTTTTGATGTATTGGCTGAACGTAACTACTGGCAGATGCAACACTACATGATGCACACTGGTGCAACATGGATGTATCTCTCAGCTATATTTGGTAACAATAAATGGGAACACGGTGTAATAGATAGTGACATGGGAGACCAACAACGATTGTTCAAAGTCCTTAGTTACATCTGGGAATGTGTTGTCAATGATGAACAACCAATAGATGTAGAGTTACCGGTAACACCAAAGCCAGATGACATTGCTATCAATGGATTAAAGTCAATAGACTTGAGTAAAGATGACGAGTTCTTAGAACAAGTAAAGCTATACAAAGCTACCAAACCATTTGTTATACAACACAATGAACATAAAGATAATTTAAAAAGCAGATTAGATAAGACCAAACATCGTAAAGTATATGGTGCAGGTATATCTATATCATTAAACAAACGTGGAATCATTAGTCTAAAGGAGGACAAAGATGAGTAACTATACAGAACAATTGATTGCTAAATTTAAAAGCGATTACAAGCTAGGTAGTGCAGACTTCTGGGATCTTAAAAGAGGTGGCAAAACTACATGGATAATTAAACACAATGCTCTAGAAAAAGTAGCAGCTCAAGACAACATTACGTGGACATTAGATGTACTTAACTTTAATCCAGATGTTGTTGTTAAGTGTGTAGCTACACTAGGTGAAAGGACTGTAGAATCATTAGGTGAAAGCAGTAAACAAAATACAATGAACTCTTATCCATATGCAATGGCAGAGAAGAGAGCAGTAGATAGATGTATCTTAAAACTATTGAATGCTCATGCTTACTTGTATTCAGAAGCTGAAGCTGATGACTTTAAAGAACCTGTTGGTAATAAAAAAGTTAAACTATTGGAGGAAAAAATAAATGGCAAATGATTTAAACAGAGTATGTTTAATAGGTAGGCTCGGCAAAGATGCCGAGCTTAAAGATTCAAGCAGTGGCAAACAGTACATGAAGTTTAGTCTAGCTACCAATCGTATGAAAGGTAGAGAAGAAGTAACTGACTGGCACAACGTTACTGTCTGGAATGAAAAACTTGTTGAACATTTACATCCATATCTGGTCAAAGGCAAACAGATATATCTAGAGGGATTGACTACGTCATGGAGAAAAGATGACGACCACATCATACCTCAGATAGAAGTAAACTATGGACACAACATACAACTACTAGGTGACAAGATGTCTAAGCAAGACAAATCTAATGTAGAAGAAATTAAATCAGTATTTAATGGTGATGAACCACCGTTCTAGGAGGAACAATGACACCGATACAACTAGGCGTACTCAAATACATTGAACAGTATATAGATACTACGGGTATAAGCCCGACCTATCGTGAGATAAAGGAGGGGTGTAACCTCTCCGCTATCTCTCATGCTCACAAGATTGTTGATGTCTTGATTAAGAATGCACATCTTGATATGGATCCAGCTGGTCATAGAAAGATAAGGCGTAAGGCAGACAGCGACAAACATGAGTAGCAACAAGAAAGAAAAAAAAATAATGAACTACATGGCACAAGTATATGGCTGTATAGTTTGCAAAAGAGAGGGACATGGATTTACAGAAGCAAGCATTCATCACCTGCGAACAGGCATGGGAATGGGACAGCGAAGTAAATTATTCATCCCACTTTGCTGGAATCACCATCAACATCCTGAGCATGGTATACATGGTGGTACCAAATCATGGCAGAAGAAACATGGTACTGAGCTAGAACTATTAAAATATTATAATCTTACTAGCGAAGAGGGTTATCAGATCGAGCCTTAATCTCTTCTACTTTAGCTTTGAGTACAGCTATCTCTGCCTTATTAATAGCTATGTCTTGTTCCAGAGGTTTAATATCTGGAGCAGACTTAGCTTCTAACACATCAATCCTCTGTATTAATTGACCTTGAAATACAAAGAGAGAGCCAATAGTTATCACTAAACCTACAATCCCTGCTATCGTTTTAATATCCACGTATCCTCCTTAGATGTTCTTCAGCCCTTATCCTATTGTCAGTAGCTTCTTGAACTTTCTTTTGATATTGCTGAACAGGATCTTGATTTCCATACGTAACTTCAGCATATATATTTCTAGTATCAATATAGTTTCTGGTCTCATTGTAATTACCACCGTCTATGTTTAATTGATTTCTAAATATATTTTGATTTACATTGCTATAAGTGTCAACAGATGTTGAACTCGCTATAGCTTTAGCTACCAATAGATTAACTTGTTCTAGCTTTTGGGTAACGCTACCTGTAGTTTGTTCAACTTGTCTAGTTATATCTGCTATCGAAACATCGATACTATCTTGTTCCACAATTGCAACATCTTCATCTTCAGTGACAGTGGTTGCACTTTCTGATGTGGCTTCCACTCCTGTGTCTTCGCTTGATTCAATTGCGACTGGACTTTCTTCACCTCCAGATTCTTCTCTGACCTCTGCGACTTCTGTGATTTCTTCAGGCTCAGGGTTTCGTTCGACAGGTCTAGCTTCTTCGGTACCTCCTGCAACTTCTTCGATTCCTGATTCTTCTCTGACTTCAACAACTTCTTCTTCAACTTCGATCTCTGTTGCGACTTCCTCGATGATCTCTTGATTACCATAACTTATCTCCAATTCTTCAGGTGGTTCTAATGTAAATACATTGATGACACCTGTGTTTATTTCTTCTATTGCTACCTCTTGAATGTAAACCTCACTAAACGTTTCAATAATTAATTCAGGTTCTTCAAAAGGTATAAATTCTTCTACTATAAATTCTTCGTATATAAATAATTCTTCTGGGCTAACCATAGTTAATACTTCTTCTATCTCTTCAAATGCTGTAGCTATAATTTCTGTCTCAGCTATGCTTAATACTGTTGGATCATATGTCATTGTGACCGATATATTATCTACATTGGGACCACCAAGATTGTCTGGTGCATTAGCATCTTCACCACTTAAATATAAATTGCCCACCCTACTGCCCGTCCCTGTATATGTAAGACTATCTGAATAATTAACACCATCGATACCTGTTGTATTACTGCGTGTTTGCGTAGTTGTAGCAAGTACATTGCCAAGTTCATCTTTAATCTGTATGCGTACAGTGAAGCTATCAGCACCGCCTCTGTTAGGCGCCCATCCACCTACACCACCCTCACCATTCTGCCACTCTGTTGTGCTGTTGAGAGTAATACCATTGTTTAACATAGGTTGAGTAATAGTATCTGAATATAAATTAAAATCTTGTTCAATAAATCCTATGTCTCCAAACTCAAAGTCGTGTCCTCCGGGACAACAATCACCTATAACTTCTGCATCACCTGATGTAGTCCAACCTGTTGATCCATTGTCAAACGTACCATTGATAATTAGGTTGCCAGTTACATCTGCATATGCTAGATTAAGAGAGAGCAATACAACAACAAAGCTACTTAACTTCATCACTAATCATCCCAGAGGGAATAGGTTTACCATTCCATTCATCAGCTTCAGGCTGATAAAATCCACCAATCTCTGTCCATCTAGCTTTAGCTTTTTCACCAATCAACCCATCAATTGGGCAAGGCGTCCCTGCATCCCACATTGATTGCCATACATTTTTATCTTGGCACATCAAAGATATTGCTGCTACTTTCATACCAAGCTTGGCTAGTACTGAGGTAGCTTTTCTACGTTCACACTCATCATCTCTCATATAGCTACCAAATGAGCCTGAGAAGCCGATTACGGTTACTCCTGCTGCAAGTGGTATAACACAGCTGTCTTGTCCATAAACGCTCATACTGGGCGCTGAGGAGCCATTGACTGCTGTCTCTTGATTTGTACTATTGTTAGTTGTATTGGATGTAGTAGAGTTTGAGCTGGATCCTGACTGATAGGTAGTGCTGGATTCGTACCCACCAGTAATAGCAGTATTACTGCCTGCGTTATTGGATTGGGTATTGGTTGTAGCGCCTGAGCTAGTAACATCAGCTATACTAGATTCTATACTTAACAATGCAATGAGTATTGCAAGTACAACAAGTGCTGGCTTTAGCTTCGACACTTCCATTTTCTCAACGCCAATGCTTTACGCGTTGGTCTTCCTTTACTATCTTTCATTGGTCCCTTAACTCCTGACATTCTGGCACAAAAACTTTTTCGCCTAGCTGCAGCTTTAGATCCTTTAG
>VMHT01063718.1_pt1 | contig 11350 bp, 10 predicted proteins | sample 4693611 | NCBI WGS metagenome assembly VMHT01 (sample SAMN12280063, study PRJNA550983) | marine metagenome | isolation source: seawater sampled from same location over 5 years 0.02-0.2 micron viral filtrate | place: USA: collected off the coast of southern California halfway between the port... ... | reverse complement strand
TGATAAGGCACCTTAACATATTCTTTCATATACCAGTATTGTGGGTCGCTGTATCTATTGGCCAACATAAAGTTAGACAATATATGATTTTTAATCAACTTTGTATTAACAGCAGATATGCTGTCAACTTTACCCTTAATAAAAAATTGTTCAGTAAGCTTGTGCTTTTTTAACATAATAACCTCACTATGTTTATAATTTAATTATTACGCTTCTACCCAAGCAGAACCATTCCAATCATAAGTTTTAGCTGCGTCAGCGTGATCAGAACCGTCAACATTTTCTTTCTTGCCTTTCCAACCTTTTGAGTTGTCAGCTTGATGAGCAGTTTCGTTCCAAGTAATGTTCCAATCCCAAACTATTGGGTCAGCACCATCATCTTGTACAGATGGATAATTGATTGGACAGTCCCAAGCAGCAGTTGATGTATTTTTAGTCCAACTAGCAAATGGTTGTTTTGGCCAAAAGATTGAATTGTCTTCGTCCCAAATATAACCTATACTTGCGTAGTTTCCTCTTAATTTTTTAGATTGATCTCCTTCAGAACCGTCAGCGTCATAATATTTGTTATTTCTTGTATTATAAGAAGTTTTAATCCACATCTCAGCTGGCCATCCGTGAATTTCTTGTAATCTTTGTTGACCTACTGTTTCATCCTCAACGCCGTCAGCGTTAAGCATTTGATCATTGTCTAGTCCGTGTACGGCGATTACTTTACCGTTTACACCTAATTTAGCAAAATGTGCCATTGTTATAATCTCCCTTATTATATGAGTATCGTACCCAATTAATTGATTGCTAAGACTATATATATAATTTTATAGTGTCAACCATTCTCTTTCATCAAAAAATTTATTATCGGTATGTGTGATAGGAAAACTACAACTTAATCTTTTATTTGATAATGGTGTTATTCTATGATATATTCCTCGTGGTACAAAAACATAGTCACCAGGTTTCATAACTTTTTCAATTTTTTTATTATCTTCCCATACCTCTACTTTTAACTTTCCTTGACACAAAACTATATAATTATCTGATAAATCTTTATGTTTATCAAAACCTATCATATTTTTTTTAAAAGAAAAATAAATATGACAATCAACGGGTCTTTCAAATGTTTTTTCTAATTCAAAACAAATTTGATTTATTTCTTTATTTGCTCTACCACAATCTCTAATATAAGCAGTGCGTGTTTTCAAAACATCTTTTATACTAGATATTGGCCAAGCGTTTTTTTCAGTTTGCCAACCATAACCTTTCCAATTATATTGAGAATCTCCAGGAATTACAAATCTTTTATCATTTATAAAAGGTCTTAAATTTAGTAAATTTTCTAATTCTTTAAAAGTAAATAAATTTTTTTTACTTTCTCCAAAATGAGGTTCAAAAGATTTTATCATCTTAAATTAAAATTAAATGCTAAACTAATTCTATCAGTTTTTAAATTATGTTTTTCGACACAATGTAAAATATCTGAACGAAATATAATTAATTTTCCTTCTTCAAATGGTATAAACCAACTACTACTATTATCTTCATTATATTCTCTTAAATTATACTTTTGTTTATCAAAGTTAAAATCTGTAAACCAAGTTTTAGCACTTTGTTTATTACCACTTAAATAATAGATGGCGCTTATATCAACGTCTGCGTGATTATGATATTCTTGGTAATCGTGTTGATGATAGATATTAAAAAAACTATGTTTTCTTTTTATTTTAGAATTTATTTTTAAATTATCACAATATACATTAACGCAACTATCAATCCATTTAAATAATTTAGAAAAGTTTTTATTATCATATAAATTTAAATTATTCTGATTAGAATTATATGAATTTGATAAAAAACCTGTATCTTTAAGTTTATGTTTATCTTTATAAGAGTAGCATTGTTTTACAAGTTTATCTTTATATGTTATATTATCTTTATTATAAAATAAACCTAATATTTTTGGAAATAGTTTTACGGTAATCATTATATAAATCTTGGACCTTCTAAAAACAAAGTAAGTGATTTTCTTTCACCTGTCAATAAAGGTAAAACTCTATGAGGAAGAATTGATTTAAATAATATTATATTACCACTTTCATTTATTTGTTTAATTGATTGTTCACCATCTAAATGTAATTGAAAATCGCCGCCTGTATATTTTTTTGTAGAAAGATTTATTACAGCTGTTAATTTTATATCATTTAACGGATGATCTGAAATATCATTGTGCCATTTATATTCATTTTTAAATTTTGAATTGTAACATTGATATAGTCCTTGATTATGTGGATTAAATAAGTTATAACCAAAATGTAAATTATTGACTACTAATATATCGTTGATTGTTTTTTCAAAAAAAGATAATTTTCTAATTTTTGAAAGATCAATTAATTTTCTTGTTTTGATATTTTTTTTAGATGAATTAAACACACTCTCAGGCTCATCACCATCATTATTTTTTTCAATAAATGAAGATAGTTGTTTTACTTGTGAGGGTGTTAATTTATTTTGCCACCAATAATAATTAAACTTTTCATAAACCATAATAACATAATATATATAACACTTTTAAAAGTGTGTATTAACCTTTAAATTTGTATCTTAAAACAACAATACCTTTACCACCAGCACCGGATGTTGTATTAGTTTCGTGTCCGCCAGCACCACCACCTGTATTTGCTGATCCAGCACCAACAACAGATCCATTTCCTCCGCCGCCAACACCACCAGCACCACCTGGAGATCCTCTAGGTGTTGAACCAGCACCTCCACCACCACCAGCAAAATATCTAGCACCACAAACTGGACCTTCCTCACCATAACAAGTAGGAACAAAACAACCTGTTGTGATATATGAGCCAGCACCGGCAACACCGCCAGCGTCTGACAGAGCACCTTGACCAGCAGCACCAGCACCGCCACCGCCACCAGCAGATGGATTACCTGGAGATCCTCCACCATTATTTCCTTGAGGAGGACTTACAGGAGGTGAGTTACCTGTTCCAGCATTAGAAGCTATGGCTTGTTGGTGTTGACCACCGCCAGATCCACCGTCCATAGCACTAGATGTACTAGAATTGTTGGCAGCGTCTCCACCACCACCACCTGTTGATGTAATAGTTGAAAATACTGAATTAGACCCTTTATTACCTATGTTAGGGCCAGATACGCCAGCACCACCACCACCAACTGTAATTGGATATGTTTGTGCTGTAACTGTTATACCACTTGAATTTGCTAATGGCGACATAGTTGGAGAACCAGGTGAGTAAGCCTCGGATAGTCTAAATCCTCCAGCACCACCTCCGCCTCCACCATCACCACCGGTTGGAACTCCGCCACCACCGCCGCCACCACCAGCGACTACAAAATAGTCAACAAAATCTCTGGAGCCAGCGTCACCTACTGTTGATACAATAAAATTAGCGTCACCTGTAAAAATGTGAGTTTTAAAATCACCTGATTCAACAATTGTTCCGCCAGTAGCTTCAGTATATATAGCAAAAGGAGCAGTTGTAGGTGATGTTTTAGATTCGTTTTCAGTTACCATCCAGCCTTTATCTGAATCTGAAAAAACTAATTTCATTCTAGTATTATTTACATCAACTTTTACATAGTTTTCTGCTCCACCACCCTCACTTGGATTTGTACTACCATTTAATTTTTGGCCATTTAAATTTAATCTTACATTGTTTGTATTAAAAGTACCAGCAAAATCCATTATTTCAATTTGATCACCTATACTACCTGTTGGAAGTTTTAATTCAACTTCGCCACCAGTTGTATTAATAAAATATCCTTTGCCTGCTTCTAAATTAAAAATTGTAGAGCCGTCAGCGTTTAATGGCGCCTGCCATAGAATATCTTTACCCTCTGAATTTCCTAAATTTCTTGTTTTTACGCCCATATTTTATCCTATATTGGTAAATACCTAAAAGCTATTTCTGCTGAGGCCGCTGGAGCCGTAGCAAAAGTTAAAGTTGTTGATGATATAGAATAGTCTGTTGTTGGTATTAATGTAACACCATTAACTAAAACTAAAATGTCATTAACAGCTCTACCACTATTTATAGTAAATCCTGTTGTAGAACCATCACCTGTTGCTGTACCACTAGTATATGTTAATGTTGGTGATAGATTGGATTTTTGAATTTTCTTTATTGCTGTTGCTGAAGTATCATATACTAATAATAAATCACCATCAGCAGCTTGTTCAGATAACTCTGTTTGACCTGAAATATCTAAAGTTTTTGTTAAATTTGTATTTGTAATTTTTCTTAAAGCGGAAGCTGAATCATCATAAGTTAAAAATAAGTCAGCAGACGCTGATTCTGTTGTTGCTGTTTGACTTGTAATTGATCCAGATGAAAATAACTCTCCTGTATCATATGAAATTCCTAAAAATACAACGAATACCGTATCGCCATCAACTGGAGCTGCCGTAAATACTAAACTTGTACCACCACCTGATAAATTATAAGCAACTTCAGGCTCTTGGTGTACACCAGCAACTGAAACTAAAATTGATGAAGATGAACCAACAGTATAATTTAAACTAAATGTAGTCGTAGAGCCATCAGCAGTTAGTGACTGCTTTTCAAATGCTCCGTATGTTGGTTGTCTTCCTATGTATGCCATTTAATTACCTTTATTGAAACTTATACCTTATTATTACAATACCTTTACCGCCATTACCACCTGCTTGACAAGAATTTGATCCTGGACTACCTCTTGAGCCACCACCAGCTCCACCACCTGTATTAGCAGTAGCATTTCGACCATTTCCTGGAGTTCCTCCTGGTTCTGGTCCTGCGCCTCCGCCTCCACCAGTACCGGGTTCTCCATTATGTCCGCTATTGGCTTCAAATCCACCACCGCCACCACCAGCAAAATATCTTGCGCCACTTACTGGACCTGGTGTTCCATTACACCCAGCAAAACCTGTTCCAACTGCAAATGAGCCGGCTCCGCCATCACCACCTGCTGTGTTAGCATTTTGACCAGCAGCGCTAGCACCGCCACCGCCACCAGCACCTCTATTAGTTGGTGCTTGTCCACCGGTTCCGCCATTTGTACCTTGAGCTGGACTTACTGGAGGAGTGTTACCTGTTCCGCCTGGTGTGGTACTTCCTGGGTTTTCACCACCGCCACCACCGCCAGAACCTCCGGGTCGTCCATTAGTTCCTTGTCCAACACTACCTCCACCGCCAGCAGATGTAATAGTTGAAAATACTGAATTACTACCATTAGGAGCAGTCACAGGACTTGATTGTCCTGAAGCCCCAGCGCCTACTGTAATAGGATAAGTTTGTGCTGTTACGGTAATACCTGCTGGTGCTGCTAAAGGTGAAGTTTGAGGTGAAGACATAGAAGTAGAGTTAGACATTCTAAATCCACCTGCTCCTGCCCCACTTCCTGATGATCCAGCACCACCGCCACCACCACCTACTACTAGATAATCAACTACACTTGGAGCGTCACTAGTGCCTAAACCGGCAAAACCAACTACAAAATTAGCGTCACCTGTAAATGTATGAATTTTAAAATCACCTGAAGTTGTTACCGTACCACCTGTAGCCTCTATGTTAGCTTGATATGCGTCAGCGTCTAAATCTGAAGGGGTTGAATTTTGTTTTATAAGATAACCAGATGTATCATCAACAAAAACTAATTCTACAACTTGGCCATTTGTTTCTAAAACAAAGTCACTATCTGGTACACCACCTTGCGTACTATCAATTAATTTACCTTGTGTATCTATTATAACTTTATTTGTGCCAAAATTATTACCATAATCAGCAAAAACAAAAGTATCACCTCTACTAGGTGAAGCTGGTAATTTAACTTCTATTACACCAGCATTTGTATCTAAAAAATATCCTCTACCAGCAACTGCTGTTAATTGTGTAGAACCATCAGCAACCGTTACGGCTTGCCAATCTGTTCCGGCAACTATATCACCACTTGCTCCTAAAGCAATTGATGTTCCATTAATTGTTATTGATGAGTTTGCTAATTTAGCATTAGCGATTGAACCTGCTAAATGTACATTGTCAACTGAACCATCTGTTATGTGTTCAGAGTTTATAGCGTCATCAGCTATCTTAGCACCTGTAATAGCGTCAGCAGCTATTTTACCAGTTGTGACATTTGAGTCTAAAATTTTGGCTGTTATTACGGCGTCTGATTGAATTTTGGCAGCTGAAATTGTATTATCATTAACTGTAATTAAAGAAGTTTCTCTACCAGGATTAATTACATAAATTTCTGAACCATTATCTGGAGCTACATTAAAAGTAATTCTTTTTAAATCACCACTTCCATCGTTACCAATTGTATATGATTTACTAGCACCAGCTTCTTGTCTTACGTTATCAACAAAAACTTCAACATCATATTGACCACCGTCAGGTAATAAATTTGTTACATCAAAAGTTGTTGTAGATCCGTTTCCAGTAAAACTATTATACGTAGCATTACCTCTAACTAAATCCTCTGGTTTTTTACCAATATACGCCATTTAATCTCTCTTTTTTTTATTTATTATACGTCTTCAAGTACGGTTATCAAAGCGTCTAGGGAAGAACCAGTATTACAAGATACTCTTACAACATCAGCATTACTGCCGTCATTTTGTACAACTATCTTATTTCCTGACATTACTTCCAAAGATGATCCCGCTGGGATCGTAGCATCCTTAACTATGAAAACATCATTTGAACCATCTTCGTTATCTAAAAATACGGAAGCTGTTACACCTGTTGATGTTTTATTTGCTAAAGTAATTCCGATTATGATTGATTCTAACGCTGATGATCCTGCTCCTGCTGGTACCGTATATACAGCGTCAGCTGAAGCCCCTGTGCTTGTCCCTACACTTGGTTTCGCAAATCTTTTAAAATCGTTAGCCATTTAATTATCCTTTTTATACTATTTATAATATTATCCTAGAGCAACCGCTTGAGCAATAGCAAAAGGTTGAGTTGCTACTCTAACACTATTTTCTGTTAAAGTTGTAGCGTCTAAACTTGATACACCAGTTATAACACCAGCGCTTGATACCCCAATAATATCTTGTAAAATCAAATTTGTACTATCAGTTGTTAATATTCTGTTATCTAAAATCTGTACAGCACCTGAAGTAACACTAGATAAACCTGTGATATTACTTGCTAAAGCAAAGGTTACCGTATCTTGTGCTGAGACCGTAGCAGTTATCTGATTTGATGTTCCAGCAAAAGTTATATTATCATTAGCGCCAATTTGTTGAGTTGTAGTTGAACCACTATCAGAAATTGTAAAACCAGCGTATTGTTCACTAGCTAATTCATTAATAGCACCAACAACAGTAGAAGCAGATACACCTGATAACGAGGCTAAATCACCAACGTCTGTGCCTAAACTATTAAACGTAGTCCTAAATTGTTCTAACGTATTTGTTGTTGCTACTGATCTTATTGCCATTTTACTTTTCTAGTACCTTTGTTAATAAACTTTTTATTTCTCTTAATTCTGTTTTTAAATTATTTATTTCTTTACAAGCATTTCTTAACTTATCACCATTTTTATTTCTTTCTTGTCTTCGTTTCATATATAACTGAAACTCACTTTTACTTGTATTTACAATAGCATTTGTTCTAGTATCTTTTACCAAGTTTTCGTTATTTTCTATTTTAATTAAACTCATATTATACTGCCAATGCTATTGTTCTAAAATCTTTTAATCTTGCTGGTAGAGCTGATACTGTACCATTAATTACAATCTTAATTTGAAAAGATGTAAACTCTGGTAAAGCACTAGCACTAAATTTGTAATCTTTGAAATCTAAATCTAACACAACATCACCTTTTGATGGATCAACGGATGTATCTGAACTACCATCTGTATTAAATGGTGTATAAGGTATATCTTCTATTCTTCTTGTTTCTTCACCACCTGATAATCTAAAGAAACATTTAATTGATGAGGACGATCTAACACTAGCCGCCACTCTAACCTCTAAAGCTGTTGAAGCATTTTCTAAATTAATTGGTTTAGTTAAATATGAACCTGAAGATGAACCACCTTCAATCGCTGTGTCTTCTTCAAAATCAACCGTGTTAGTTAATTTAGCAATAACTTTTGAACCACTAGCTGGTGCTGAGTCCATAGTTAAAGTTGTGCCTGAAACTGTAAAGTCATCAATTGGTTGTAATTTTTTACCGTCTTTTTTGATTGCTAATAAATGTACACTTGTAGGCGCACCAGATAAAGTAAATGTAGTTGATGATCCGTCACCTGTAAAAGTATCAGTTGATGATACAGTTGGATTATTTAATCTATTGTTTATAGCAAAAGCATTTAATCTTTTTACGTCAATAACAGGAGATAAATTAGCATTTGATGAACTTATTGTTAAGTTAAATACAATTGATTTAGAACCTGACATTTCATTTGTTTGGTTTATATCACTAGCAACTAAATGTGGTATATCACTATAATAGTTATCACCTAGTACAACATTTTCTGCCGCTGTTGTGGCAGCTAAACTAAATGGTGTCTCTGAACCGTGTATTGATTTACCTGTTGTTTTTCTTAAAGTAGATGTTAAACTTGTTTGTGGGTGAACAACGTGACCAATTTGTGGTTGTAACACATCAAACAATCTATTTTGTGTGGCAGTTACACTTGAACCACCAACATCACCTGTAGCATTTGCTGTGCCTGAAGTTGTTACATCATAACTATCTAAAGTTATATTTGAAATACTTGTATATGTTCCGTTAATGTTAGAGTGAACAATACCGTTATATGTGCCAGCAGCTACACCAGCAATTGTGACATTATCATCCGTAGAATGCATTCCGTGATTTTTGTGGAATATTCTAATTAAACCTGTGCCGTTAAATGTTCTAATTGGATTTGCCTCTAAAGTTTTTACAGGTAAAGTTTTATTTGCTAATGTTAAAGTACCAGAAGCTGAAGTATCAAAAACGGCTTTTTTCATATTAAATTTTAAATCTTCCATTTGTTCAGGTGTCCAAGTACGATAGTTAGATGATTTAAATAATACACCATTTGCTGGTTGTTTTGATACCGTTCTATCACTACCAATAACCGTATCACCTAATCTCGCTATGTAAACCGTATAATCTAATGAATCTGAATATAAAATAACACAATACTCTATCGCTTCTTGTAAATAAACAGGAGCATCAAAAGTAAATGTCGTTGCTGTTGAAGCGTCTGAACTTGTATTAATAGCACTTGGATTTAAATATTTTTGTGAGAAAGGTAAAACTTTTTGACCTGGATAACCGTTTACCATATTTCTTATTTCTGCTCTAACAGGTATTGTAGATGATTTTGTAGCAAAGAAGACATCTAAACTTGTTATGAATACACCATCTTCTTCATCAACAACAAATGATTGAGCTAATGGATCAGGATCACCGCCTCCGCCGTCTCCGCCTCTGTCGTTACCTCTGTCTGGTTGCCTTGTGGCAATAACTCTGCTTGCTGATCGTGTTGTATTTCTGCTAGTTGTTACACTTGTTCTTTGAGTTGTTGCCTCTCTTGTAGCAATTATAGCCTCTTGTGTAGTTTCTAATAAACCTTTAGCGTCATAATCTGCCTCTGCTGAAGTAGCCACATTTGTTCTATCTTGGCTATTTGTAGATGAAGCAGTTAATCTGAATACTCTTTTACCTGTTCGCCATCTTGGATTTGAATCTACATTTGGATCAGGTATAGCAAATGTTCCTGAAACAGAACCATTAGCGTCTGTTGTAATAACACCACCTAATGAACCACCCTCAGGTGTTACATAAACCGTAACATCTATATTATCAAAAAATGGGAAAACTCTTGTGTTAGGTCTCATACCTCTTGCTGTAAATGATACCGTTCTACTTCTAATAAATGGTACAAAAGCAACTGACATAACTCTGTTACCTAAACTTTGTCTTAAAGTTTGTGGAACAATCGCTGTTCTAATACCAGCTCTTGTTTGTACAACATCTCTACTTGTTGTTTGAACTAATGAATTACCTTGCCAGTTTTGACTTGTTCTAGGATTACCTGACCATTGATCTTGCCATTCGTTCCATTCTGTACCAACAGGTATTTCATTTGAAGTATTTGCTAAACCTCTTTCTCTTAACATATTGTCAAAAGTACCAAGGCCTGTAAATATTGTTAATTCTGGAGCTCTTCTTGTTTCTTTCCATTCATCAACTGGTGGATCTAATTCAACATTACCTATCCAATTAAATATTAAAAATGGATTTAAATTTTCTGTTTTAGAAGCATATGGTTGTTCAATAAAATTACTTTCTGTATAAGGTAAAGTTATAAGATCACCTGTTTTTTGATAGTTAGCAGCTGTTCTATCAGCAGTTAATATTGAAGTTAAATCATCATCAACTTCTTCTAACTCTACAACATCCTCATTAAAAGGTGTTCTTGCCTCTCCTCTACTTCTATCAATAGATAATTTGTAATCGTTATTACCAACATCACCAACATTGTGGCCTGTAAAGTTATCTACAACAAAACCATTTTTAAATCTATCAAAGCCATCACTATCTTGTATTTGTAAAGATTGAGCGTCTTGTTCTAATAAAGAAAGTTGAGTGTAGTATTCTATATTTTTAATTCTATTTTCTAAAGAGCCAATATCTCTCATTGTATATCTGATATTGTCTTCTTTATCTACCTGTACTTCATCTGTATTTAAAGTGTAACTCGGTATTGTTAGTGTAGCCAATAATAAATGACCATCTAAATTTTCTGGCTCCAATGGGTTTAAAGCAGAGGCACCTTTTAATACTTTTATGATACCCTCTCTAGTGATAAAAACTTTATCAATTCTATTTAAGAAAAATTCTAAATCGGCTGTAATATCAGAATTAAATTGTGCTACATCTACCGTAGATGAACCTGTTCCGTCAAAACTTCTATCATTTGATCCTGAGTTAATTGTACTAGCGTCATCAACTCTTGGTCTAAAGTCTAATGTATCTCTTAATTCAAATTTTGTACCTGTTGTATCTGAAGTGTAACTAGGTATATTTTCGTAATCAACAACACCTGAATATGAATCTACATCAAAGTAATCACCTGAACCGTGAGCAAAGAAGTCAAAATCTACAAGTAATCTACCTGTTGGTTTTAAAGCACCAGGTTTTAATCTAATTCTACCTATGTCGTAGAAGTTATCTCTTTGACCTGTATCTAATTCAAATCTATTTGTAATATCTGTATCACTTGAAGAAGCAGCTGAGCCAAAACCAGATGACATATAAACATTGTTTAAAGCAAAAACATCAGCCTTACCTAAACCAATTATACCACTTTCAATAGTAGCTTGTG
>VMHT01206509.1_pt1 | contig 11351 bp, 15 predicted proteins | sample 4693611 | NCBI WGS metagenome assembly VMHT01 (sample SAMN12280063, study PRJNA550983) | marine metagenome | isolation source: seawater sampled from same location over 5 years 0.02-0.2 micron viral filtrate | place: USA: collected off the coast of southern California halfway between the port... ... | reverse complement strand
GCTTTAGGCTGTTTCTTTTTCTTGCCACTCATATTCATCTGTGCTCCAGTTATAGTCAGCATAGTCTATACTGTCACTATCTTCATACGGGATACACTCTGCTATCTTGTTTGTTTCATATAGTTCTGCACTGTAGTCTGTGTTCCAGTCTTGTGCATAGACTTCCACTTCTGAACCATTGTGGAACCCTTCTTGATATTGTATCTTCTCAATACCACCTTGCTCTAGCACAGCCTCTTGTGCTTCTTCTTTAGAGTTAGCTACAACATCATACTCTACCCATGAGACATACTGTTGTCTTACTCTATACTTAGACTTACCTATATCTTTATGGGGATTATCTTTACTGTATATCTTCTTCATGATTATCCTCCTTTATTGATTTGACATTACACGTACGGCACGGAACCCTATACAGTTGTTCCATGTGTTCGAAATGCTGATAACCGTCTATACAATCTTCACAGGTATTTCTACCAGTGGAGTGCTGACCGTTTGTATTCTTCGCCGTTAACGAAGATTGTTTTATATCGTTCATAATATGTTTTGGGGTCATAGGCAATGTTTCGCATCTTATCTTCCCACATAGCACGTTGTACGTCTGTCATGTTGGGATTACGTTCAATAAACTGCTTTATTGCTTCTGCCCGTTTAATTTGTGTTTCAAAGTGAAACGGACCCAATTCTATTCTCCTTGTGTTGCCAGGCAACCAACCATCATGATTATGCCTGAGATTGTAAATCCAAAAAAGCCCAACCAATTATCATTCATCGGGACACCATTATATCCACCATCGATACAGCCTACGCCTAACACGATAAAGGATAAACCTAATACACCTAATACTGTACTCATTGATATTTACTCCAATACTCTGCCCACATTTCTGAAATACCTTCTTCGATATCTGTTTCATCAATGCTTAAATACATATCATCTTTGTTGTATTTTACGGCATCAGCAGTTGCATCAGCAACCGTATCATTATTCTTTACAAAGTCTACACATTTATCCCAGAATTGTTCTTCCAGGTCCATTACCCATGCTCCAGTCTTTGACATTATGCACTCACTTTCTGGCTTAAATAAGCGTCAGCCAACGCATTAAATTGTTCATAAAAGTTATCGATACTGTCACCATCGGCATCCATATAACAGTCAGCATCAACATAGTTCCAGTTGATGTTACCGTTAGCCTTGATGTTCTCAGGGTTAACTACCGCATCAGCAAAGGCTTGTTCTAGTGTTTTAACTGTCATATTTTCTCTCTCTTTCTTTATCATATATATACAATATAACATGATTCGCGGATTTGTCAAGTTTTTAACCGGGCGGTTTTGCATACGTATGCAAGGTTTCCCGGTGGATGTTCGTGTTTTGTTCTATCAGGTGGTGGAGGAAAGAGTGCTATGCAAGACACCCTTTCCGGTAGTACTTGTATATTGTACGCCGGGCTACACGCAACTGTTCGTTCAACGGTTCAACCCCCGGTAGTTTTACTTACAAGCAAGGGCATTTTGCATATATTGTCCCTGTAGCATAGCCGAAGCTAGAGGCCGATAGTAAGATTTTGCTGTTTGGTTTATTCGTTTTAAGCCGTAAAACCCGGAGGCATCCTCCAAAACTCGGCTAAGTCATAGTATCTCTACTTGAGATAAAGAGGACCAGTCCAGTTCACATGATAATCATCATCAAAGATGTTACCACGAGCGGCATTACGAGCCGGTGCTTGCCACCCTGCGGCTTTTAGAATGTCGCCTTTTTTGAATACTTTGTCGTTATCGGTGTTTACAATGAAACCCCATACTGAATTTTCACGGATAACCTTGATGTATTTCTGGCCAGTCTTGACCTGAACCTTGCTATCCCATTCATTAATTGAGTCTTGGAAATATCCTGATAGCGGTTTGGATCCGCCTGCTGTACACCAGTTAACGTAATCTTGTTTAATCTTGCCTAAAAGTGCGTCTAATTGTTGTTGCATAGTAACCTCTCTCTTGATTATCTATATATAGTATATCACCTTTTTACCGGTTTGTCAAGTTTTTTATGAATAATCTGAGGTTGTGTTGGTGGTGTTCTGTAACTATCTGTATATTAGGGCCTTTCCAATCGTAGATATAATCCTGATATAGTTCTAACCCAGCAGTTTCTGGCTCAAGAGCATAAGTGATTCGTGGTGATTCGCTTAAATGACGTACTGGATCCGTTACTGCTTCTGCTGTAGTCTGATGATCCCATGCTGTTAGTATAGTGCTTTTGTGCTTTGGAACGGGTTCATAATTACGGTCTTTTTCTTTTGCTATACGATGTCTACGACAGTGTGGATTATGTCGCCAGGAATAACTATTGACACCATGTTCTACATATGCTATACCGCAGTCGCTATGTTCTGTATACGCTATACCTAACGCTGTGTATAACCCTTTAGCATATATCCAAACTGGTTTATCACTCTCTAGTAATAAACGGTTAATCACCGCAGTGTTCTTATAGAAATCACCTAATATCTCTGTAGGGGTACCGGATATATTGAATGTATCGCAGGGATAATCTGGATACTCTGAATTAAATACTATAGCTACGGTGGACTCTGAATTGTCTGTATACTGGGCTTTACTGGTTTCAACTGGGCTGGAATTAATTCGATTAATTAATTCTTTTCTGTATAGGGTATACTCTGTACGCAGTTTACCTTCTATACTGTTTCTATATAACAGTCTATAACGGTGGTGTTCTATTTGTTTTTCTAAGTAGTAACGGTCTATATCGTCAGCTATATTGTATAGTTTACCATACCATTTCACTATATTTGGTTGTTTTAAGTCGTAATAGTCTTCAAAAGTCTTCATATTCGTGGTCTCAGCTATAGGGATAAATTAAATAAAATAATTACCGGTGGAAGGAGGGACGTTGATCCTAAAAGGAATTTGATATTAAAATAATTCGAATTAATTAATTTAATTACTACCATTCCTATAGTCTTCTTGTATCTATAGACCGTTTAAACCACTTGCCGATACGGTTGAATAATCCTGTCCAGAACGGTTGTTTAACGGTATAGTCAGGGTGTAGTTCCGGGAAGTATCTCTTATAGTGTTTGTTATAGTCTGGGTTATTACTTAAATCGTCACTTGGTAGTATTTTCATTTTGTTCTGTATATAGGGGAGTTATATAGCGACTATCTATAATCCTGTCCTGGACAGTGGTTTCATAGTCAGCAGGTACTAGCGTATTTAAATATCTGTATAATAGACTACGATTGTGTGTCTGAATTATGACCCTACCACGTGAATATCCTACATATCTGGGATTCTTGGTACGTTCATAGTCTACGATTTCAAACCCTTTATAAGTGCTTATCATGATATAGTCTCTCTCAGTCATACGTCAGTACTGTTATTTACCCTATTTCCTTTCTTTCGTGTTGTTTCAGTTAATTCACTATCTCAACAAGTTCAATGAATTCTTTTAAAGATAGTTTGGTCCCTGTTTGTTTACGATATATCTGATAAGCTGTTCCACGGTCACGGGTATCGATTATTGACATTTGGTCTACTATAACTGAATAATGGTTCCACATCCTGGAATACTCTACGGTTACAGTACGGTTGTGGTCTATTGTGGTTTTAGTTTCAGTTGTCATAATCTCAGCATAATTAAATGCTTAAAAATTTTTCCGAGAAAGTCGCTTCGCTCCGGGCTTCGCCCTTGCTTTTTTCTTTTAATCAAACTCTCGTAAGTACTGGACAAGTTCGCTAATGTTCTGTAGCTTCTCTAATCTGGCATCGTCCAGCTGAATATCCAGTTTATCTTCTAGTGTAATAAGCATTTCTATTGTATCTAAACTATCAATGCCTAGGTCTTTGAAAGCAGTCCCGTCTGTGATGTGTTGTTCAGTTAAATCTACTTCTAACTGTTGCTTGACTACCTCAATTAGTGCTTGTTTAGTATTACTCATAATATCGGTTTACCTTTGTGTATAAATATAATATAAAGTATTTATCTTAGTAGTTAATGAGCCAAACCCAATGAATTTAAAACAACAAGTACTTGAGCAATCAGACTTTATAAGAACGTTTCCAGTCGCTCAGGTCAAGCAAATATGCAGAGAATTTGAGTATCAGGATATAGCAGAAGTCCGACCGTTCACTAGTAGAATAACAGAATGGTTAAGCCCTGTAGTTGATTTGTCTGGATTTGATTACTTGTATCCTGTAGCAGGTATTACTGAGGGATTAAACTACTGGAGTCAGCAAGAAACCAGAACAATAGCAAGACCAAAGCATGAATATATGTGGTTAACTGAACAAGAAACAGGTGAAGTTCGTTATATATCTGTACCTGATTATGCTACGGGCAATAATCGTTCTGTGCCAGTAGATATGCCTGTAGTGTTAGATTTAGCATATGTAGGTAGTTGTTCAGATTCAGTTCGTATCACAGTACCAGATACGGTAGAAAAAGTATTCTTTTCATTAAGTAAATCATTTGGTGTCAGAAACTATAGAATAGGTTATTACTGGTCAAGAACCGCTGATTTTCAATTAGAAAGATTAATTGGCAACGCTAAATACTACAACTATTACGCAATGGCATTAGGTGAAGAATTAATCAGTAAAATAAAACCAACAGCGATAAACACTTGGTTAAGACCCTATCAAGATAAAATATGTCAAGAACTAAACCTCACACCAAGTGATGCAGTTTGGTTAGCAACAACCGACGATCCAGATTATAATAAATTTAACAAAGGTAAATTAAATAGAATTAATTTAACTGAATTAATAAGACAGGAATATGAAAATGGAACAAAGTGAATGGGATGTAAAACAGTACGGTACCAAGAAATTAATGGTAAAAAAGAGAATTGCTTATCCTACGTATCATTATTACGGTAACATTACTGAGGGTGCAATGCAAACTCTCAGAGAAAACTTTAAAAACACTAAGCCTTCAATGAACGTAGCCGCGAGTTTACGTCTAGCACATTTAGATGATGGCGTATTAACACCTGAAAAGATGATAGATTATAACCAATATGATATTCAATGGAGACTTGAAACTGATGAAAATGTAGAAGAAAACTATTCAAATTTTGATCCAGTATTTCAACCTGTGTATGATGAATTGGCTTATATGTTGAAGTCTCCGGTGTGTAGATTAAGATATTCAACTATAGAAACCAATAATAAACTAGACTGGCATATGGATCAACCAGGAAAAGATAGATTTTCAGTTGTTATTGATGGCGAACAAGTACTTCATGTAAGAACAAAACAGGGTGAATTTCATCAAATTCAGAAGCCTGGTGAAGTCTGGTACTTGAATAGTAATTGGGATCATAAAGTAGAAAACACAGGCACGAAACAAAGACTTGCATTGTTGGGCTGTTTCGAGTATAATAGTAGTAATTAAAAGGAAATATATGATGTTATATGCAAACGGTTGCAGTTTTACATATGGAACTGGCTTACCATTAAAAGACAAGGCTTGGCCATTCATTCTAGCAGAAAAGCTAGGTATTGATTCAGTTGAAACTGATGCTCAACGTGGAGTATCAAATAATTATATTGTACGTTCAACTATTACTAATTTATGTGAGCAGATTGCCGCAGGAAATAAAATAGATTTTGTTGCTATTGGTATGACTGCCCCTAATCGTAAAGAGCATTTTATTGAGAAAAAGAATTTATTAGTTCATAATATTCCTTCGCATGAATATCACGGTAATATTAATTTAGATGAGCAAAGCAATCGTGATTTAGATTTATTTAATTCGCTTTATATGAAGCATTTCTGGTCACCTATCTATGACTTTCACAGTTATATGATTAATATTATTACGCTACAGAATTTCTTTCAAGCAAACAAATTACCATATATTATTTTTAATTCACTTAATTTAACACCTAATTTATTAGAACCAACTAAGTTCACTGATTTATGTGAGCAATCAGATATGACAGGTGTTTATAAGCAGTTCGATATGAGCCGTATATATGAAGACCAAACGTTCTTTACGTATATGTATGACAAGAAAGCATTCTTTCCAGTCGAAGGTGATGAAAGATATATGCATCCAAACGAAGAGGCTCATGAAGAATGGGCTGAAATATTATTCCAAGATATTGAAAAAACAAAACAAGGAAAAGGATAATGAGAAAAATACTAGACATTATTCTCTGGCCATATCATGAATTTAAAAGGCGCAGAGAATTAAAAAAGCGTTTAGAGGAATTAAGAAAACGTGATCCCTTTATTTACAAGTAAAAACTCTCCAGTTGTAATGGGCATTTCAGGTGCTATCAACCATGATGCCGCAGTTGCAACCGTGCATGACGGTGAAATATTATTTGCCGGTCATTCAGAGAGATATTCAAAAAAGAAAAATGATCCAAAATTGCATCAACAATTAATTAATGATGCAATTAAATATTCTGGTAAGCCTGATGTTATTGCTTGGTATGAAAAGCCAGTGCTTAAAAAATTACGTCAATTACGTGCTGGTCAATATGATTTAGCATTTGATAGACAAGAATTACCAAAGAATTATTTAAAAAATTATCCTCAATTAGCAGGCGTTCCCGTTAAATATCAATCTCATCATTATACTCATGCCGCATCGGGTTATTTCTCATCACCGTTTGATGATGCAGTTGTAATAGTAATTGATTCAATAGGTGAATTTGAGACTTTATCATTCTGGAGAGGCAAAGGAAAAGACTTACAAAAGGTTTATTCTCAAGCATACCCTCATTCGATTGGATTATTTTATTCAGCAATGACAGCCAGACTTGGATTAAAGCCTCAAGAAGATGAATATATTTTAATGGGTATGGCCGCGTATGGGGATCCTCATAGAAAGCACAAAGGTAAAGAATTAATTCAGCATATCTATGATACTTTTGGTATTAGACATGAGAATGGTCTAGCCACTTATACTATGCAAAGTTCAAATGTTATTCATTTCGCAGAGAATTTACATCGTGGTTGTCGTTGGTTTCTACCAGAGTTAACAACAGAACAAGACCATTTTGATTTAGCCGCGGCTACTCAACATGTATATGAATTAATTTTGCGTGAGTTATTATGGAAAGCTAAACAACATTATTTCTCAGAAAATGTAGTTCTCATGGGAGGCTGTGCATTAAATTGTTCAGCAAATAGTTTAATTAAAGATTATTATAAAAATATCTGGATAATGCCTAATCCAGGTGATAGTGGTTCATGTATTGGTGTTACTCAAAAATATATGAAACAACGAATTGAATGGAAAACACCATATCTTGGACATGATATTCCCGGAGAATATCCAACAGAAGTAGTATTAAATAATTTAATTAAATACCCAGATAGCGTATTTGGTATAGCGTCAGGACGTGCAGAGTTTGGACCAAGAGCATTAGGCAATCGTACTCTAACCGCAGACCCACGAGGCAATGCTATCAAGGATAAAGTAAATGAAATTAAAAAACGACAGAAGTTTAGACCGTTTGCTCCTATGATTTTAGAAGAGGATGTAAATGAATACTTTGACGGACCCACAGGACCATATATGCAGTTCGTAGCAAAGTGTAAGCATCCAAACGAATTCCCAGCTATTGTTCATAAAGACGGAACTTCAAGAGTTCAGACTGTGAATAAACAGCAACACCCGGATTTACATGATTTATTAACACGATTTAAGGACAAAACAGGATGTCCTATGTTGCTTAATACATCATTGAATATTAAAGGCATGCCTATCGTAAATGATGAGCAAGATGCGTTTAATTTCAGTAAATATTATCAAACTTTAGTCTTTACAAGTTTGAAATAATTTGCTATAATAGTAGTATTATATGGCAGGACAAGTATGGCGTACGATGGATTCTTCTTAACCTATAAGAATGACAGAGAAACCAACGAAAGATATGACAGGATACGAAGTAGATATCCTAACTTTCGTATGGTTAAAATTAACCTAGAAGACTGGAGTGATCCAAAAATCACACGGGCTGTTAAAGCCTGTGCGGAAGGAACAAACACCAAACACTTTTGGGTAATTGATCCTGATTGCAAAGTTGATGATAGCTTTGACTTTGATTTTCAAACAAACGAATGGGATAGTAATGTAGTACATGTCTGGAATGCTGAGGAAAGAAACGTATTTCGTACCGTTGTAGGTGTCAAGTTATTTAAAACAAGTGATATAAGCAAACAAGAAAAGAGTTATATCAGCGATGCATATTTCTTAACAGGTGAGTTTAAAGAACACAAAACAAATCAAGTAGAATATAAACCAACAACTGAAACATATGATATATTTTATTGGGACAGAGAATATGGTAAGAATAATTTAAATAAATTACGTGAAAGATTCCCTGAATTAAAAACAGTTACTGGTAATACACACGTAGAAGTTCACAGAAAGTTACGTGAGGAGTCTCGTACTGACTTTTATTATCTTGTTCTTCCAAATACAGATATATTTGATACATTTAATTTTGATTATTCTTTTGCATTTGGTCTTGATAAAGAAAATCAAAAAGTTGTTGTTTGGCAAAAGCAAAACCCCATTACTAATTTAACACGTGAATATCATGGTGTAGGACTATTTCCTAAAGATGGACCTATGTTTAATGAAAGACAATATCAGATATTTAATTTTCGTAAACAAGCAGTATACGAAAAAGATCCAATATCACGTGACTTAGAATTTCCAGTAATTCGCACAGACAATATGCATGATTTAAATCATGATGTTGATACAGATATGTATTGGTTAGTTCATAACGATGTAACAGAATTCGATAATGATTTCTATCCTTTCTCTTATGACAGAGAATTTATTCATAATTTTAAAGTTCTGACAAGTGAAGGTGCAGAAGTTCGTAATGGTGTTAGACTTGTACCAAAAATAAGTGACGAAGAAAAACAAAAAGATTTAGACACAGTTATAGGAAAATTAAAGAAAGTTCCTATTATTGAGGCAAGTACATTACATGGTGGACTACAGAAAATCAAAACATATCCAAGTTATATTCAAGATCCTGCAGTTATAGTAGATAAAGGATTTGGATTTTATCCTGACTTATATGATATGGTAAGTGCCCATGTTTTATCTAAAGGACTTGTTTATGTGGCGAGTGAATATGATTCATTTAATATTAAAAATCATGAGTTAGATGTAACGAATATTCCTGACTATGATGTATTTTTCTGGGACAAGGGCTTTGGTAAAAGAAATTATAAAGAATTAAAAGAAAAATTACCTAGACTAAAGAAATTAAAAGGCACAAGCGTAGAAGTTCACGAAAAAGCCAGAAAGAAATCAAAATATAATTATTATTATATTGTAACTCCTGATACCAGTGTATGGGATTTCAACTTTGATTATGAATTTGAGTTTTCTATGACAGAAGAAAGCAGACAACAAATAGTTGTATGGTCTAGATATGATAATAAAGATGCAGTTAGAGAATACTATGGTGTTGGTCTATTCAGAAAAGATATCGATTTATTCGATGATAAACAATATCAAAGATTTAATTTCAGAAGAAAAGCATTATACTTAGATAGTGACCAACTACGTGATGTTCAATTTGATGTTGTACGTACTAATGATTTACATGATTTAGATAATAAGATTGATACAGAAATGTATTGGTTAATACATGACGATGTAGATACATTTGATCCAAGTTATTATCCACCTAGTTATGATAGAAATATTATTCATAATTTTAATGTAGAAACAAAGAACGGTAAAGTTAGAAACGGCATAAGGCTTATACCATCATTTAATGCAGATGAAGAAAAACAAAAAGATGTAGATATTACATTAGGTAAGTTAAAAGAAATAGAGAAAGTAGAAGCAAGAACACTTGAAGAAGCAGTAGGTATTGCAAAGAATAATACGTTCTGGATGATTAATCCAGACTTAAAAGCAATCGGTAAAACAGTTGATGAGTTTTATCCTGATTTATATGAGACAGGACCTACGCATTTATGGAAATTTAAATCCAGAAGTGGAAAAGATTTAGGGTATGGAGGTATAGCATTCAGTAATAAAGATTATCATGCAGATAATATTATTTTACATGATGATTACGCCTCGAGAATACCAGATAAGCACAATATCAAAAAATACTATACACGTGATCCTTATAAAGCATTTAAGCAATCTAAAGGTAAAGTATTTTATTGGGTAGTGGATACGGCAGTAGAATTAAGAGAAGATTTTAATTTCGATTATTATCCTGACATTTATTCTATTGAAAACGTCTTTGCTTTTAAAAGCGAAGAAGGTGGAGAAGCAGGTGTGTACTTAGTTCATAGACCACATCTGGAGAAATTTAATCCAAGTGAGGAAGACTTCTCATTTGATAGATTTAAAAACATCATCAGAGTTGATGAAGTTGCAAGTAGAGTTGTAGGACATCCTGCATTCTACTTTGATGAAGGTATGTATCAAACAACGGCAAAGTATTTCCATGAACATAAAAACATTGATGTAATCGATGCAAGTAATGGTTTGTCAGATGCATATCAAAAGGCCGCAAAGATGACAAAGACAGGTTATTTCTGGGCTGTTAGTAATGATTGTGAGTTGAAAGAAGATTTCAATAAAACATTTTATGTTGACAGACACCACAAATCTCATTTTCATGTATGGCCAAAAGAAAATCCGTACACTGGCTATGTCCATCAATATGGTGGTCTATGCCTTATTCCCACTGCCGCTCTAAAAGAGTTGAAACCAGATGATGATAAAATTCGTAAGATGAATTTTAAGAACAAGAAGCCTGTCAAATCAAAGACAGCATCATCCAGAGACATACCCTTTGATGTAGTGTTCTTATCTTATCGTGAAAAAGAAGCAGAAGAAAACTATGCTAAATTACTTTCACGTGTTCCTAATGCAAAACGAGTGCATGGTATTAAAGGTATTTTTAATGCACATAAACGTGCATCAGAAGTAGCAGACACTAAAATGTTTTATGTACTTGACGCAGATGCTATTTTATTAGATGAGTTCGATTTCGAATACTTTCCTACAGTATGGGATGAAGATGCAGTTCATGTTTGGAAATCTAAAAATCCTATTAATGGATTGATATATGGTTTCGGTGGACTTAAGCTATTTCCTACACAGCTATTGCGTGATGCAAAAGATTGGAACATTGACTTTACAACATCTATTTCAGATAAATTTAAACCTATGCCAGTAGTTGCAAACTACACAGCATTTAATACTAATCCATATGATACTTGGAAATCAGCGTTTAGAGAATGTACTAAATTGAGTTCAGGTATTATTCATAATCTAAAAGCAGATGAGGATAAAGAACGATTAGATACTTGG
>VMHT01096838.1_pt1 | contig 11351 bp, 16 predicted proteins | sample 4693611 | NCBI WGS metagenome assembly VMHT01 (sample SAMN12280063, study PRJNA550983) | marine metagenome | isolation source: seawater sampled from same location over 5 years 0.02-0.2 micron viral filtrate | place: USA: collected off the coast of southern California halfway between the port... ... | reverse complement strand
TATGTGATTGATTATTTTTAATCACATAAATCAAATTTATGAACCTTAAGAAAAAAAACGATAATTATGAAGATAAATAGTTCAGTAAAAACGAATCAATTGAAATGTAATAAATTTCACCACAGATAAGAACCGATAGATTATTATTTTGAAATTTGATTTAATTTATTCTCTTTTGAATAAACAAATAAGAGAAATAATAATCTTAAAATGAAACATTCAAATGATGCTAAACATAAACGCCCATCAGTTAAAGCCAAACAACAGAAGAAAAATGCGATGAAACATAATCGGAAGAAGAACTACAAGAAGAAGGTTATAAAGAAGGTAGAGTGCTGTGTTTGTATGGAAGAAATACCCGATACAAGCGATAACACTATTACTTGTGGTAAGGTAAATCATGTTTTATGCGGTGAGTGTAAGATGAAGTGTGAAGATTGTCCGATGTGTCGCTCGCATAAAGTTCATAAACCTATTAGTCAAAGTTTAGCAATAAGAGTTAATCATAGGAAATACACTAAAGTTTTGGGCAGAGAAAAAATCAACGTTAAGGGTTTAGTTGTTGGAAACATTGATCTGGGAAATGGAACTTATGAAAAACTCAATGAAGATGGAGATGGATATGGAATCTACAAACATGAATATCTTAAATTGTATATTTACAGGGATTTTGATAATATATGGGTGTTAGATGATAAATATGATCCGAGTAGCAATTATGTTTATGCTGAAGGAAAAGGAAAAAAGAAAAAACTAACAGGTAAAAACATATGGTTATTGAGTGGTTCAGATGATTGGGTTCCCACTACAGTTCGTATCAAAAAACTAAAGTAAATCAATATTTATTCTTTATTATTTTTTATGAATACTTATTTAAAAAGGAATCATTATAAATTTTTAAAAATATGATATACAATAGTTTAACAAAAGATAAGCATAGAACTATAGCTTATCATCAAAAATGGTTACACGATGAATGTTGGAAGACATCATTAAAATATTCTTCACAGTTAATTAAGAATATTAATAATAAAGATTTAACTAATTTATGTTATAGTATTTACGGACAATATATAAATGAATTAAGTAGTAGAGGTTTGCCGATGAAAAATAATAATTATATACAGATATGGACAACTATGCTAAATACAGTTAAGAGAGGTAATCATTCACGAATGGCGATTAAATTATTATATCAAACTAATCTTCAACGTTCTTCTTGATTTTCCTGAATAGGATAAATTAAATTATATTTTTTTATATATTTTTGTTTTTTTGCATTATAATCATTATTGATAAGAGATCTGATTATTTTATATAAGAAAAAAAACCATCTTTCAAGTATTAATATTAGCCATGTATTATTTGTTTGAATAAATAACTTCAGGATAAAATAAATATAAAATGTTCTGATAAAAATAAATGTATTAAAACGTTTATATTTCACATAATTTTTGAATGAACCGAGTAAGGGAGTAACTAAATAAAGATACATATTAATATATATTTATAATTATTTCTTAAAGTGAATATAATCATGGATCATATAGGGATGTTCTAAAACATTTCTCCTACAATTTAGTTTTTTGTTAAGTATGTCTCCAAAGAGAGTGAATAATTCTTCTAATGCTCTCACATCATTTAATGCTCTATGATTACCTTTTGTATTAATATTATAGGATTTACATAGAGATTCTTGTTTATAAAAGTCTCTTTTTAAGAGACGTCTAGCGAATAGTAAGGAATCAATATATACAATATTCTTAGAAGAGATAGATTTGATATTTAATTCATTCAGTTCGCTAAAAATTCGTTTCAAAAATAAGAAGTCAAATGTTTCTCCATTATGAGCAACAATATATAATTTACCATCAGTTGAGTTTTTAATGATTGCTTTTAGGAAATCATTTAATTCAGTGTAAGCCTTTTGCCATGAAACGCCTTCATCTCTCAGTAATTTATTGGTAATGCTTGTTACAGCAGTAATACGTTGAGAAATACATTCATTACTTTTCGGTTGAACAAGAGTAGAGAAAGAATTATCACTATTCATTTCTTTGACAGCAATTTCAATAATATCATCATGATAAGGATTAAAACCACTCGTTTCAAAATCTAAGAATACTACACTCATTTTATATATTTTGTTTATTGAATATATCAATAAAATAAAATCAAATTTATTTATATTTACCACAGCGAACAGTAACTCCTTTTGGAGGTTTAAAACCCCTTTTCTTATATATACTACTCATACATACAGGATATTCTAAATAATCTTTTACTTTTTGATCATATTTTAATGATTTTACACAAGAGCAATAATTGACAAATAATGATTCATCTAATTGTTTTCTTTCTTTCAAAGATAATTTTTTATGATGTTGTCTTTTCTGAATTAATTCTTGATATTTCTTTTTAGAAACGATTCTTTTTTTAGAATTTTGTAATGAATACTTAGGTTTCTTCTTTTTTGTATTTTTCTTTTTAGGCATTATAATATATTCATTATAAAATTTTCATGGATAAATGAAATAATCAAGGATAAATATATGTCATACCATCTTTAAGTTTAATAAAACAATAATATTTATTCGGTTTTTTATCTGAAACGATAGCGACTATACTTTTATCAGGAAATTGATATTTTCTTTCTTGATGAGAAAAAATTATCCCAGCAAGATTACCTAATTTATCACCTTTCACAAAGTAAATATTAATAAGATGATCTTCATTATTAACGAATTTAATATCAATGAATTTTGTATCTTTAAAAAAAGGAATATTATATGGATAATGTTTAGATGAATCCATAATTAATTTATGAAATATATTTATCTTTCACAACGGACAGGTTTAAGCCATTCTATGATATCTTTATCTTCTTCTAATTGTTCTAATTCATATTTATCAGTTCTTATTTTATCAATCCATAATCTTTGTTTATCTTTGTATTTAATATATAAATTATATACAACAGAATTTCTATGAGTTTTAAATATTGATTTATAGAATTTTAATTCTTCTTTAGTGGAAACTAATTCATCTTGTAATAGATAATTTTCTTCATTTAATTTATCAATGATTTTAATCATTGATGGGTAATCATTATAATAATCGAGGATAGAAGGTTCCATAGTTTCTATTTATTTGTTTTATTTGAATTATATTTATTATAATCAAATTTAAAGATATATTGTTTTTAAAGATAATAAATGAGTTTATGGGAAGGAATAAGATTTTTTATGAATAGTTTAATGGATGCAATATATGAAAGAGAAAATTATATGAATAGGCACTTATATTGAATATATTGAATATATTAATATTATATAATAATAATATAATAATAATATAATATGGTGGAACCAGATTTAGATTCTGATAATTTATATACGAGATTAGGTTTAGATAGTTCGGCGTCACATGAGGATATAAAAAAAGCACATAGAAAATTAGCACGCAAGCATCATCCCGACAAAGGTGGAAGCACGGAGAAGTTTCAGAATATTCAAGCAGCTGCTGATATATTATTAGATGAAGAAGAAAGAAAAAAATATGATGATCCATCTAGTCAAGAGACAAGAAGCACAGGAAGCTCGCGAAGACCACGAAGCAAAAGAGATGAGATGGAGCAGGCGAGGATGGAAGCAAACCGGAGGGCTGAAGAAACAATAAGAAGAGGAAAGAGTGAATATACATATATATCCTTATTACCTGGTACGGGGGCCTCTTTATTATATGAAGAGGTTCCCCACTTAAGTGAGAAAGGTTTATATATTTATAATCAATTTTTAAAACCTAATGGAATGCTTGATAATATATTGGCATTAAGAATTAAGGCTGGTCTAAATCCTTATCTGTTGCGAAATATGGTATCTATGTTACCTTGTTCAGCATTACCTTACCATGAATCATTAAATGCAATATTTGTTAGGTATAGTTCATCTCGTGTCAATAAGGGTATCAAGAACCAATCAGATATTTTAAAAGGTTTATATGGTGAGTTCTATGGTGGAAATGAGGATAACGATGACTTACATAAAACTGAAAGAGAATACTTTGCTACCAAAGGAGAGATAAGAAAAGCTCATATTATGTATGACTATATGGAACGTGTAAGAGAACTTCATAGAGACTCAATGGTAAGACAGAGCGGGGTAGCACCGAAAAAAAAAACAGCGGCTCGGTCGCAGAGTATCCCTATAATTGATGAGTCTATTGTTATATCTCTCACTAGATTCATAGTGCAAAAAGGAGTAGGATATTTTTTGAGAGAAAAATTTAGACAAGGGTTTATATATGCATCATCAGTTGAAATGAATGGAAGAGATGCTATGGAAAGCCGAAAAGGTATTCAATCTCGGGATCTTCCTCATGATATAGTGGATTTCTTATCCTCCAGCTCAGATGATTCTCGTAATTATTTATCAAACACTGTTATTGTAGAAATATTAAAAAGTATTTTTATGAATAATCCTGCACTACATAATCAGGCGTTTATTCGTAGTATATATATGGAATCTGTAGTAGATGATACTATGTCGGGATATTTAAAATTTGAATTAGAAAACTTCTGTAAGGAAGTATCAAATAACATAAAATTTAATGCAGTTTATGTAAAAGATATCCGCCCACCGAGAGATCTTCGCCCAACTCATGATAATAGAGGAAATCATATAGATTATAATAGTAAAAGACCCCATGAACATTCAAGAAAATGGTCGCATTGGAAACTCTATGTGAATTTAGAAAATTTATTAACTAATGATAATTTTATTACAGGTGTGAGGAATAAAGTACGCGAATTAAGAATTATAAGAAAGTTAATAAATTTGGGGATTATATCAACGCGTTATGGTATTGAACCAGATGCGGCACGAACAATGCTCCGTGAAACTAATAGATATAGTGATTTATTATATGATTTAATAAATAATTTTTATCAAAAAAGAGGTAAATTTCATGGGGCGGATAAATTCTCTAAATCTTGTAAAATATTATTAGATGAATTTGAACAAAATACAACAGATTATCCTGATTCTGACCCGATTATGATATTAAAAAAAACTGGTGATGAAAAATATTTTAGATTAATTGATGTTAGTAAAGAAGATTATCTGGAACCAGAACAAGAACTAGAACCTGAACCAGAACAAGAACTAGAACCGGAACTAGAACTAGAACCTGAACCTGAACCATCATTATTCGGACCACCTTCTATATCTGAACCTGAACCTGAACCTGAACCTGAACCTGAACCTGAACCTGAACCTGAACTCGAAGAGCCACCAGGGATTTTTGATAAAGTATTGGGTTATATACCAGAAAGATTAAGTCAATGTACTGGTACTACCCGAGGTCGGCAATGTTTTCCTGGTGCAACACAAGAGGAGCCACCTAGATTAGATGGGGCAGATATTTCTATCGAAGTTCCACATGTAGACCAGTCTATCGATGTTAGTGGAATGAGAGGCCAACTAAAAAATTATAAACCTAAACAGACCAAACAGACCAAACAGACCAAACAGACCAAACATAAAAAACATAAAAAGAAACCTAAACAGAACAAACAGACCAAACATAAAAAGAAACCTAAACAGAACAAACAGACCAAACATAAAAAGAAACCTAAACAGACCAAATAAATAATAATAGAAAATAAATTTATGATATTTATAATTGTATTTTTTAAAGATGTTTCTTTAAAATTATTCAAAAGGTTATAATGGTTCAGAATATCAAATGGAATTTAACATCTGATAAATGTTTTGAAATAATCCATTTAACCTTAATTGATATTTTAACTGAAAGTAAAAATTGTACAAGAGGTATTGATGAACTTATCAGACTATTAAATTCCAGAACCAAAGTATATAAATTACACAATTATAGAAAATATAATTCATTCAGTAAATATTTAAAAATAGAATATGATGGATTTTTAAATTTTATTGAGAATTATAATTTTTATGGTGTAATAAAATGTGATAAGAATATAAGTATTAAATTATATAAAAATTTAGTAGATCTAAATGATTTAAAATATAGTGGAAAGCGATTAACAAAAGATAGTGAATGGATATTTATTGATGATTTAGGTGATGAATTATTATAAAATAAGATTATATGTTTCACACGTTTCATAGATACTATTTTTAACTATTTCAGCTAAAGGATCATTTGGTATAAAATCTTTAAAATTAAGTAAACATAACCTTGCACCCATACAGATATCACAATTACAACTATTATATTTTATTTTCCTTTTATCGTTTAATGGTTCATCAACCGTCTCTATTTCTTCTTCTTCATCTGATGATTCGGCATATAATATTGATTCTGCTTCATCAATGCTTCTTTTTAGTTCATCATTATCCATAGGAATCATTAATCTATAAATTAAACCAGATACAATCATATCAGTTGTTAAAATATCATTTTGAGAGTGTTCCCTTAAAATTTTAGAAATTTTCATACTTGAAATATTATTCGCTAATACAGATTTTAATATAATTTCTTGTTGTTCATTAATATCTTCTTCTAAATTATTCATTTATTTAACTATTCACAATAAAATTTTAAATGATTAGTTAGTCAATATTTTATAAATTTTATGTTTATTTATACTATATGTTTAATTTGGATAGTAATTTAGTTTTAGCGATCATAATTTATTTAGGTAGTTGTTATGCTCTTTATAATTACAAACATAGTAAAATGTTTGACGAATCGGGTAATTTTAAGACCTTTGGCTTAAGTAAAGATGAGACGGTATTTCCTTATTGGTTAGTTACAACATTAATTGGAATTAGTAGTTATTATTTTTTAATAATGCGAAATGATAATTTAATATAAATATGTTAAATAGTTTTTAATTTTTTATGAATCTTTTTTAAATGAATACTAAACCGAAATTAGTAGATCCTAATTGGTTTCAGAAACCTAAACCAAAACCGATTAAGAAAGTTATACCAACAAATATTGATAATTCATTAATAATCAATATTATAGGATTATGTATATTATTAATAGGAGGATTATGTATTTATCAACGATATTTAGATAGAGAAAAGACTGAAATAGATACCAAACATAAAATAATAGAATTAAATGAATATGTTAAAAGAAATATTAAATAATTTATTTTTTTATTTATATAAATTAAACATGGCTCGTAAATCAAATTCTAGAACACGTAGAAATAATTATAAAAATAAACAAGGTAAATATAAGAAGGTTCGTAAAACGAAAAGAAGAATGAGTAGAAATAGACGTAGAGGAGGTGGAGCTTTTGATAGTTTAATTCATACCGCTAAAATGAAATTTGATCAAGCGAGAAGATCTTTTAAAAAAAAATATGGTGTAAAAAGTAATGATAATACAGAATTAAATAAACTAATGAAAGATAAACAAGTATCTTCCACCTCTAGACCCATTAAAGAAAATATTGACCAACGTAATAATGCAGCTGTTGATAAAGCGCGAATCCAGGACCCAGATTTATACACTGATTTAGACAAAGTAAATAAAGAAATCGCGCGAGTTAGCAGAATATTGGACTTAAAAGTTGTCCCTCTAGTACAAGTTCCAGCGTACGGGAGTAATGGAATAATATACCCCGGTCTTCCAGATATAAATCGCGTGGAATACTTAAGCAGACTTGATTGGTACAAAACAAGTTTAGATAATAAAAGATATAAAACTGAAAAAGAAATGGGAGGTTCTCTTGAATACCACCGAGGAAGCGATTTCGGTATTGCATAACGATGTGAGGGTATGAATTTGAGTGAGGCTGACTACACTGTATCATGGAGAATACATGACTACCGGTAGGCAATAAGAATCCTCCACTCACAAGCATATAGGGAAAGACACTTTTAAATTTTAAGTTTTATTTATAATATTATAAAGAATATTAAATAATAGTATAAATATATAATGAGCTCTTCTGAAACGGAATATGAAAAAATATTCACTAAATTTTATAGTGATTTTTTTAAATTCAAGAGTGGTAAAAAATCTCAGTTAAAATGTCCTGGATGTGATAGTAATAAGAGATTTATAATCAATGATGATAAATTAACTTATTCTTGTGGTCCTAGTAATAGTGATAATCTTAAATGTGGGAAACAATATACAATAGTATTACCAAAATATATTCACTATAGAACTTTAAGAGAAATTTATGAAAAAGAAATGAATGGTTCATTAGAATATCGTAAAGGTGATATTTTACAATATGATTTAAGTGAATTAAGTCAGAGAATGGATTTGAAGCGAGATTTTGAAATACAAAGTAAATTAATCAAAGAATCATCTGATAATTTAAAACGATTAATAGATGATTATACTAAATCAAATAGTTTAGATAAATATATTGACGATTTAGAAAAATTATCAGAATTAAGATATAAAAATAGTATTGAGAAGAGTAAAATAATGAGAAGTCTTAGAGAGGATGAATTATCTGAACCCGAAAAAGTTGTTTTAAGAAAGAAATATGCCCAATGTATCAAAGAAACAGATGATTTTATAGAGATTATAAAGAGTTTAAATAAAGAAAATGGTGATTATATTATGATAAAAAATCCCGAAACGACTATTCATAAAAAACAAGAAGATAATGAAGATAATAAACCTAAGAAAGAAAATAAACCTAATAAACCTAAAAAACAAACATGTTCTAAAGCACATCCTCCACCACCTTGTTTAGAAGGTAAAGAAGTTCCCGAGGGTAAAGATTGTTGTTACAATGAAAAGAAAGAAAAGAAACCGAAGAAACCTAAAAAGGATTTACCGAAACCAGAATCGGGACCTAAAACAGAATCGGGACCTAAAACAGAATCGGGACCTAAAACAGGACCAGAACCAGAACCTAAAAAAAAATCCAAAAATTATACATATGATGAACAATTAAAAATTTTAATTGAATACTATTCAAAAGTAGAACCAAGTAAAACAAAAGAAGATATTAAGAAAATAGTTGATCGTAGGAGAGAATTGGGATTACCTATAAGAAGAAAACCTTGGCTAGAATTATGTGAAAAGTTAAATGAAAAATATAATATTCATCCTTTAAGATTAAATGAGGATTCATCCAAATCAGAATCAATAAAAGATAATTCATTAAAATCAGATAAATTATATAATTCAGATATAGTCTTTCAGTTTTATTCTAAATCAAGAGATCCTGAACCAGGTAAAGGATCAGGTGAAAGCATAACAGAAGATAAAATATCTGAGTTTAAAGAATTATCTAAAATAAAAGATTGGCGTAAAATGTTATCTAATTTCTATGAGAGTGAATTTACATTAGACAATAAAAGATGGTTAAGTGTAGAGCATTATTATCAGGGAGCAAAATTTAAAGTAGAAAATCAAGATTTTTATGAAAAATTTTCATTAGATTCTGGTTCAGATATAAGTAAAGATCCAAATTTAGCAAAATCTGCGGGAGGTAAAAGTGGTAAATCAAAAGGAAAATTATTAAGACCCGAAAGTATTAAAATGGATAAAGATTTCTTTAAGAATAGGCGGAGTAGTAAAGAGATGAAACGTGCTCAAAGAGAAAAATATTCACAAAACGCCGAACTAAAGAAAATGTTATTATTAACTAAAGATGCTAAATTAACACATTTTAGTCGTGGTAGTCCGCCGATAGAATTCACAGAAACAATGGAATTAAGAAAAGAGTTTAAATAATTTTATTTTGTATTAAGATAATACATGAAGAAATTATAAACATAATTACCGAAAATCCAATACCAATTTTGGTTAATAAATCGGTTATAAAACTATGAACTTCATTATCTTTATTACCTGTGTTTTTAACATTATTTTTTTTCACTAAAGGATCTTTACCCATAATTTGAAGTTCTCTGATCCTATTATTAAATTTTCTTTCTTGATCATTGAGGGCTCTATTGATATCACTACTGGTATCATAATTACTATCATTTTTGTATCTATTTAATAAATCAGCTTGAGTTAAAGGAGAATAAATATTTCCTTTAGAAACAAAATATTGGTTATTATTTTTACAATATCCCCCATAATTATCGGGTTCGCATGAATTGATTCCCCCGGCTATACCAGAACATGCTCTTTCTGAAGATGTACCACACAGAGATCTATCAAATCCTATACCTGTATTAAGAGGATCACTTAAATAACAATTTCTAGTTTTCTTAGGTGGAATATTAGGATGCGTTTCACTTGTAGTTGTATTTCTATCTTGATCGCCAGCACAATTTACATTAACCATATTTAATTAGAATATAGATAAAAAAATACGTTATTTAGATAAATAAAATGTATGATAAAATATAAATATGAGTAATTTTGATATATATCAAAACAGTAATTATAATTTTGATAGGACACCTAAAAAAACATTAATACTAAGATGGTCTCCTGATGGAACTAATTATAAAGATATAGATTTATCTTTAACAGAACCCTTAAAGATAGATTGTTTATCAGATGTTTATCTAGATAATTTTACAACTTATCATAGTAATGCTTCTGATATTTTTCACACTCCTGAAGCATCTGCATTTGTTTTAAATATTAATGAATTTAATATCCAGTCAAATGTCGCGGGTAAAATAAATTATAATAGTAGTGGGAAGCGTACGACAGATAATATGAATCATATTTTTAATAATATAGTTATACCTTCGGATGCTTTATCTCGTAACTCAAATGCTTCTTATACAAGATCACATAAAAGTAAAAAAATGAATTATATTTGTAGTATTAATCCTACAACAATAAGTAAAATAACAGGTAAAGTTACTGATTTAGATGGACAAGACATATTTGCTAATGCAAGTGAAATGTTTTTGGCAGAATTTGTATTTGTAGCACGTAAATAATTTATTTAAATAATTCAGTATTTTTCACAATAGTTATTTCAAATTCAAAATAATTTTGACCATTATTATCTTCATATAAACTTATATTATCATTATCGTATAATTGTATATTTAAACTACTCAATTTTATAGGATAAAAATAATTATTTGTTTGTAATTCAGCTTCAGGAGAACGATAATAAACAAGGGAACCTGATGGTGAATTAAGAGGTATTCTATCTATAACCTGTTTTTTGCTACCCATTTTACAAGCAATATCGGGTATTTCTGGTATTGCTAAATCAACAAAATGTTTAGTTTGATCTGCTGCTTTATCTGAAATATGGGAAGTACTAGGGGCAGTATCACTACCATTAAATCCAAATATTTTTGGAGCTCCGTGAGAACCCCATTTAATAGAAAAATCTGCAGTATTGGTGACAGTATATTTAAGTGAATTTGAATCACTTGATACCGAAAATCCAGACAAAC
>VMHT01141563.1_pt1 | contig 11356 bp, 13 predicted proteins | sample 4693611 | NCBI WGS metagenome assembly VMHT01 (sample SAMN12280063, study PRJNA550983) | marine metagenome | isolation source: seawater sampled from same location over 5 years 0.02-0.2 micron viral filtrate | place: USA: collected off the coast of southern California halfway between the port... ... | reverse complement strand
GGTTTAGATTTTGTAAATGCCCTAAAACCTTATACTTATAAATGGGATAAAAGAGCTAAGTATGGAAATAAAGATTCTAGTGATTTTGATTTAGATAAGTTAACACCTGATGGCACTCACAAAGAAGACTGGTTAGATGTTGGTTTTAAGGCACAAGAAGTTGAAGCACTTGAAAAAGCAGCAGGTTACAAAATTGCAGATAAAACAAATCTTACAACTACATTAACTAAAGATGGAAAGCAATATGGTATGAAATATGAAAAGTTTGTACCTATACTTGTAAAAGCCATGCAAGAATTATCAGCTAAGAACGATGCTCTTGAAGCACGAATTAAAACTTTGGAAGGATAAACAATGTCAAGAACAGCAGAAGAAATAGCACAAGCACATAAGGCTTGTTTAGATGGAGCAGATACAATCAATGTTGTAATTGCTACCCATGCAAAAGGCACTAATTTAGACAAAGATGAAGATGGTAAAGACATAATACCTTTTGGATATGACATGACACATGACGAAAAGAAAGCAAGAGTTGCTCGTAGTGTTGGGTATCTTAAGCATCAAAAGACATTGACTGATTGGGATAAAGAGGACTTCACAGTTATTGATAAAGCAATAGCAGATGCAGACGCATTTACAGGTTAAGGAGAAGATATGACTAGAGCATCAGATACAGCAAGACTATTAGGAGCAGGTGCTACCATATTAGATGGTACAACTATAAGTACTGCTGATAATACTGCACAGTTAACTTTAACATCCACTGATGCAGATGGGTCTAGAGGACCTCAACTAGCGTTAACTAGAACTTCTGCTAGTCCTGCTGATAATGATTTATGTGGAGTTTTTAAAATCAATGGTAAAAATGATGCGGCAGAAGATTTTGAATTAGGCGAGATTGTTTTTACATCTACAGATGTTAGTAATGGCTCAGAAGATTCTAAAATAACTATTAATGGTATTGTGGCAGGTGCTTCAGCAGGTAGATTAAATATGACTCCAAGCGAAGCCGTATTTAATGAAGATAGTTTAGACATAGACTTTCGTGTTGAATCAAATGGTAATGCTAATATGTTATTTGTGGATGGTGGGAATGATAGAGTTGGAATAGGTATTACACCTAGTACTACTTTTGACGTTTTAAGAAATGGTAGTGGCGTTCAAACAGTAGCAAATTTTGCAGCACATAACTATGGTGATGCTGCAGCAACCTATATACAAATTGGAACTGAATATACAGATGGTTCATCTCGTATTGGAAGTATAAACAATGGTGACAGTGGTGGTGGAAATACTTCTGCTTTAGTATTTGAAACTATGAATACTACGGCTGGGTCGTTTACAGAACGTATGCGTATAAGACATGATGGGAGAGTCAACATACCAAATGCTTATACTGAAACTACTGGAAACTCTGCAAATTTATTTGTTGATACAGATGGTAGACTTATTCGTGCAACATCATCTGAAAGATACAAAAACACAATAACAGATGCAACTCATGGTTTAACAGAATTGCTTAAACTACGTTCAGTAACTTACAAAGGTAACAATGATGGCGATACTGTCTTTGGTGGTTTAATTGCAGAAGAAGTACATGATGCAGGGTTAACAGAGTTTGTGCAATACAACACAGATAATCAGCCTGATGCACTTGCTTATGGCAACATGGTTTCACTTTGTATCAAAGCTATACAAGAATTGTCAGCTAAAGTAACAGCACTAGAGAACGCATAACATGGAAATGGATGCAATGTTATTTTGGAACATAATCCTGACTATGGTTGTACTACCATTCGGTTGGGCATTTAACAAGATGTTCCAAGAGGTCAAACGAATACAGATACTCTTGAACAAGACACGTGAGGACTATGCACGTAAGGATGATGTAAAAGATGATATGCACAATCTTATGGATGCACTCAAAAGATTAGAAGATAAGTTGGATAAAGTATTAATAGGAAATAGATAATGGCGATACCACAGCAAAACATGGATTCAAACATACAAGAATCTTTGGCATCTTTCTTAGGATATCAAGGTCCTATACAAGGTTTAGATAACTTTATAAAAAGTAATCCTGCAGTAGCACAACAATATTCTGGTATTATTGATGCTGCTAAAAAGAGACAAGATTATATAAAGCAAAGTGTACAAAGACAAACTAATGCTCCAATGCCACAAATGGCAGAGGGTGGTATGTTAATGGATAGGTATGACCAACGACAAGAAACAGAAGGTGTTGGCTCATTTGTAGCACCACCGAGACAGTCATTTCAAGTTGGTGGAACACCTGCTGTAAATGTAAATCCTACTGCTCCAACACCATTACCTTCCTATGATGCAGATAGTACCATCGGTGATGTGGCAGCGACTCAAATGCAAACACCCGGATTACCTGTAGGAACTGAAATACAAACAGTCTCTACAGCACCTATGCAAGAGCAAATGTTACAGCAAGGTTTAGGGCAAGTATCAGGACAAGTAGCACTTCCAACAGCACAAGCCGCAACAGCTACAGCTACAGGACAGACAGCAACACAAGCTAATGAAATGGCTGTTGAACAAGTATCTAATTCTGTAAATCAAGCATTGCAGAACACTCAAGCTGCTCAAGGCACTGTAAATCCAAATGCACAAATACAAGCACAACAGCAGATAGCTAGTTCCGTTTCCGATTTAAATGCTGCTCAAGGAACAGCGAATATACTAGTTAATCCGACACAAAGAAAAATACAAGAAGGTGAAATAATTAGTGGTGTGGCAAATGCTGAAACAGCATCCACATACGCAGAACAGATACAGGCAGCCACAGCTACACCTACAGAAAAAGCTACAGTACAAGGACAACTTGCTACTCTTACTGCTAACTTTGATGCAAGTAATCCACCTGCATGGGCTGCAGGAACATTACGTGGTATTGAAGCACAGATGGCGGCTAGAGGTTTAGGTGCATCTAGTATAGCAGGACAAGCACTTATACAAGGTGCACTAGAATCAGCATTACCTATTGCACAAGCAGATGCTCAGGTACAGGCTTCTTTTGAGTCAGCTAATTTATCTAATAGACAACAAAGAGCAATGTTAGCAGCTCAACAGAGAGCACAGTTTATAGGTCAGGAGTTTGACCAATCCTTTCAGGCACGTGTGCAAAACTCTGCTAGAATTGGTGACATAGCAAATATGAACTTTACTGCAGAACAGCAGATAGCTTTAGAAAATAGTCGTGCAGTAAATACCATGAACCTAAATAATTTATCTAACAGGCAAGCTATGGTTATAGCTGAAGCATCTGCACTTGCTAACTTAGACATGTCTAACTTAAATAATCGACAACAATCTGCTGTACAAAATGCACAATCATTTTTACAAATGGATATGGCAAACTTATCTAATAATCAGCAGATGGAGATGTTTGGTGCTCAACAGCAGATACAATCTTTATTTACTGACCAAGCCGCACAAAATGCTGCTAATCAGTTTAATGCTACATCACAAAATCAAGTTGACCAATTCTTTGCACAGCTAGGACAGCAGGCAAATCAGTTCAATGCTACACAAATAAATGCACAGGAACAATTCAATGCAGGTCAGACTAATACAATAGAAAGATTTAATGCAGAGTTAAACAATCAACGTGACCAATTTAATGCACAGAATCAAACTGTAATAGCTCAAAGTAATGCGGCTTGGAGAAGACAAATAGCAACAGAGGCAACTGCTGCCACTAATCGTGCTAATGAATTAAATGCTCAAAACCTATTAGGTATAAGTAATAATGCATACAATAACTTGTGGCAATATTATGGAGATAGTATGGAGTGGGCATGGACATCTGCTGAAAATGAAAGAAGTCGTGTCATAAACATGGCTATAGCACAACTACAGGCAGATGCAAGCACTGATATACAAAAGATGAAAGAAGATTATGGTTCATCTACTGCGTTTGGTAGCTTAATAGGTTCATTCCTAACTGCTGATGCAGGTAGTATATTAGGCAAAGCATTTTTCTAAATAGGTAATATAATGAGAACTAACATAGCAACAATGGCTTACAATAGACTTCCTGATGTTCCTTCAGAATTAGAAGAGACACCTCAAAAAGGTTTATTATCAAGAAGTGGAATGTCAAGTAAATCTAAGCAGATAGATACAGCTAGTCCTGTTTTAACAATATCTGAAATTGTGAGAGAAATAAGAAGTAAAAGAGAGAACATAAAGAATGGCAGAACCGAATAAATCTATGATGCAACCACCATTGTCTTCGCCTATTCCGGGACAACATCTGACTGCTCCTCTAGGTGATAGACCGTGGCAGAGACCGTCTGAATTTGGCACACCTGAAGAAGCATTAGACTTTTATCTACCTAGATTAACTGAAGATGATTTTTCAAGACAGTTATTAGATACTATGGAATCAGGTGTTCCTATAACTACTATTGCAAACTCTTTACAGTTAGCATCTGTAATGGAAGGCAAACATAGTATAGACGTAGGCATACTAGTACTACCTGTGCTTATGGAAACTATGGCTTACATGGGAGATGTTGCAGGTATTGATTATAAGATGGGAACTGAATTAAAGTCACAAGGTATATCAGAGCCAACTAAAAATAAAATAATACAAAAACTAAAAGGCAAAATGGAAACAGAAGAAGATGAAGAGCCTATGGTAGAAGTCGCAGTAATGGAAGAAATGGAAGAAGATACAACACCCACAGAAGAAAAGGGTGGTTTAATGTCTAGGAGAGTGTAATGGGTATAAACTTTGGAGCAGCTCTTAAAGGTTTTGCAGACCACATAAGAGAAGAAACAAAAGAAGATAAAAAAATAAATCGTGTTCTTGTAAGTAATACCTTGGACAAGTATACTACAAACTACTATAATAAAAAAATACACACGATAAAGAAGATAAGGTAATAGAGGCATCAGCAAATTATATATTACAGCATATAAAAGACCCTGTGTTAGCAGTGCAAATAGCTAATCAAGGTAAGCTAGGTGTAGATGATTTTAAGAAAAATTTAGCACTTGCTACGGAACGTGGTATAGACATCAATAGTTTATACACAGCAGTTTATGAACCATCAGAAGAGCTTAAATCTATGACTAGCGTAAAAGAGATTATAAAAGCCACAAGACCATTTGAAGCACCTGCTATACCTAAAATAGGTGGAAGACAAACTCTATTTACAGCAAATCCAAATGATACAATTAAAGGTGCTTTAAACGATATAGTAGGAACGGACACTGCAAACAAAGTTCCAATGTCTTTAGGTTCGGCAAGGGTTAAAACCTTACCTGAAATAAAATCTAACTTTAACTCAGCTATATTATCTATAAATTCAAGAATAAGTGGATTCTTAGATAATAATGGTGGAGATGCTCAAGCATTAATAGGAAACAAAAAAACAGAGTATCAAGAAATGGTTAAAGAAAAAGATGGTATTATATCTACATATAAAGAATTAGAAAAGATAAAAGCAGATTTAAAAGCTCCTGTTAGTCCTTATTCTAAGGTATCAGCGATAAAACTATATCAGAGTAATGTTGCTGCTTCTATTGCCAACTCAAAGTTATTTAAAATTTCCCTAGGAGAAGTTGTAGATAATATTAAAAATGACACTAGAAATAAGTATATAGTTGGTGCTCATAGTGCCATACAAGCTACACAAAAAACTTATAGTGATGCAGAAATGGGTAAAGTATTAGATACACAATTTATGTTATTACAGTCACAAGTTAAAGAACACATAATTAAAGCGAGGGCTGCTCAAAGTGGCACAACCATTCCTAAACACTATACACTAACTGAGGCAACTGAAGATGAGCTAAATAAAGGTGTATACTTAGATAGAAGTGGAAAAAAATTACCTATAAAACCCGGAACTGTAGTAAAAGTTGGAAATAAATATGTTCTTTATACAGGTCAGGGTATTGGCTATCTTACAGGAAATCCTAATCAACCGAGAATAGAAGAAACACAATAGGAGTTTTACATGTCATTGAAGTATGCTTTAGATGGAAGTGAAACAGAACCTACTAATAACACAGACGTATTAGACAACGAAAAAACTTTTATTCTAAATAATAATCAGACTGACCCTGAGTTTGATGAAAACAATATAAAAAATGAAGATGAGTTATCTCAAGACGATTTAAGAAGACTTTATCGTAGAGAATACCCACATCTATTTGATGATGATGGTACTATAAAAGTAGAAACTCAAGATAAAGCAGTAGAGCTTGGTATCATAAACAAGCCTGTAATCTCCGTTCCTATTGGAGATGAAACACCTTCCCCTTTTAGATATAATCAATTCTCCCAACAAAGCCAACAAGTAAAAAATAACATAGAGGTTGACAAAAAAATCGACATGAGTAATGTTGATAAGTTTGCATTGAAGCCTGATGTAGATAAACAAATGTCTGATATATTACAGACAGCAAAAAATGAAGAGACTGACATGACTGATGCACAGGCATGGACTCAATTATTTAACTCAATGCGTGGTGGCGATGATGTATTTAATGAGCAGTTTCAAAAGTCATCAAAAAAAGAGCAAGGTCAAGTAAGAAGTAACTTTTACTTAGGAACAATACTTAGCACCTTAGATGAAATAGGTTTAGGAGATGACTTTCTTAAAGGTACACTACACCTAGAACGAGGTTTAAAATTTACAGGTTTTTATATACAAGATAAATATGAAGGCTTGCATAAAGGTTTAGATGAAATGACTGATGGTGAGTTTTCTAAGCTAATTGGTTTTAATGCTAAGACAGGGGGTAGAAAGTTTGTAGGTGATATAGTTGATGCCCTAACTGTAGCAGAGGGATTACCTGCTACAAGTGGTATTACTGCAGGAGTTGGCACATTACGTAGACTATCAAAAGGACTAGCTGTTTTACCTAGTGAAGTAAAAAAAGTAAGCAAGAGTGCTTTTGCTAAACCTGATTATGAACAGATGGTTAAGTCAGGAGCATTAATAGAAGAAACAAGAGGTAAGGCTAATCCTTTAGGTTTAATATCACGTACTAGATTAGTTACTCCTGATAAGGCAGAGAGAGAAAAGTTTAAACTCGTATCTGAACAAATAGGTAGACAGATAGCTATAGAAAGGGGTGAGCAGTTTGGTGTTGCCTCTATAAAAGAAGCTATAGCTAATGCTAAACTAAATAAGTCTAAGGCAGCAGATAGTAAAGCATCTAAGAGTTCTGCCATAGCAGTAGAGTTGATTGATGCTTTTGAGAAAGAAGCAGGTGTAGTAATATCTAAAGTAGATGAGACTACAGGTAAAAAGACATTAGACTTTGAGAAGGCGAGAGTTGCAGGCGAAGAAACAACTCAAAGAATTGCAGTAGGTGAAACCACTAGTTTTATAGGACAGATACCGGGAGTTGATGTTGGATATGGTAAAAAGGCAACAACTAGTGATTTAGCTGATATTGCTACAGGCACTGATGAATTATTTAGTCCTATACTTAATCCTGAAAAGTTTAATCCTCTGATTGCTGTGGTTGCTGATTTAAAAGAGGCTAACCCTAATTTATTTGGTAAAAAGAAAGGCAATCACTTAATAGATGATTTGTTTGAATTAACAGTTAAGAAAGATTTAATAGCTGATGATGAGTTACTTACTCTATTAAACAAGTATGGACTAAACATAGAAGAATATGTAATGCTTGTTGTGGGTAGTGGTTCTAAGGCAGGTAAAGTTTTAAATAAGTTGAGTCAAGCTAGAAGAACTAGACCTAAAAATGAGATAATAGAGATAGAACAGAAAGCTATAGCTGAAATTGAAGGAACTATAGGCGATTATGCAAGACGTATTGAGAACATTAGACGAGGTGGTTTAGTGTCACAGATTGCTACAGCAGCACGTAACGTGTGGTCTATGGGTATGCGTATGCCTGCAGAAGCACTTGGTAATATCGCTGACACTGCTGTATATTCAGCACAAAAAGCTATATCAGAAGGTAGTATTAAACCTATATTTAGCACAAGTTATAAACATAGTTTTAGTATGTTAAAATATGTTTATACAGGAGTAAAAAGCACTAGAGTTACAGCACAGTCTACAGGAAGAAAAACAGGTGCAGGACTCAGTGGTATAGTTCGTGATACTTTTCTACCAGAGGGTAGAGAGCTAAACATGACTAGCGAATTAGAAGAGATGGTCAATATAATATTAAAAGACCCTAAGTTTGCAGAACAATTTAAAATAATGTTTGGTACTGTGCAAGAGATACAGCAGTCTATGGGTAAGGGCACTCCTAAAAATAGTATGATACTAAAAGGATTAGATGTTGTTGTTGATGGATATGAAGATTTCATTCAGATGATAAATACGCCAAACCGTATGCAAGAATTTTTAATGCGTAGGTCTGTATTTTTAGGTGAGACACAAAGATTACTACAAAGAGAATGGGGTGTTGATTTACTACAAGAGCTAAGAGCAGGTAAATTATTAGAGTTAATAAATGATACAAATAGACCTAAAGATGCTAGTTCTTTTATTGATATAGTAGCTAAATCAACTAACAGAGCTATTGATGTCACATACGCAAAAAAACCTGAGACAGCACTATTCAAAGAAATAAATAGATTTCTAACTAGACTTAGAATAGGACCACTCATGATTGGTACTATACTTGCACCTTTCCCTAGATTTATGTTCAATAACATGGAACTTATGGGTCAATATGCTGCAGGTGCAACATATCCTATGACTAGGAAATTTTTACAGCTAATGACTAAAAGTTTAACTCTAGGAAGAAAAGGAAAGACAACCCCTGCTCAAGTTAAAACACCTAAAGGTAAAGTTGTAGATTCAACAGATTTATTTAGACCCTTAACGGAAAAAGATAGAGAAAGAATTAGTAGAAACATGGTGGGTTGGGCAGCCTTATATACTATGTATGAGATGATGGATGAAGAAAGTCCTGCTGATTATAAGAAGATACAGACAACAGATGACACAGTATTAGATACATCTCCTCTAACACCCATAAGACCACTTAGATATTTTGCAAAGGGTGGACAAAAGTTTGAAGAGGGTTTCACTAATTCAAGGTCTACTAGCATAACAGATAAAATACAAGATGGCATAAACAATGTTATGGAATGGACAGATGCCAAAGAGTTCATTGAAACAGTAGCAGGTGTAAATGCTCAAAGGGGTATTGGTTCAAATATATTACAAGAAATCATGGATTTTACAGGTGCAAATGACTTAGTGAAGAGTGAAACTACTGCTAAAACCATTGGCAGATTTTTTGGTGAGCTATATGCTACACTTCTAGTTCCATTTAAACAAGTAAAAGACTTAGAAAGAGCTACAGGTTTTAGAACAACAGAAATAAAAGAATATGGCAAAGACCCAAATTTAGATTTTTATGATGCTTTATTTGAATCTTTTATGTTGCCTTCAAGGAGAATGGGATTCTATATAAGTCCTGAAGATGAAATGAAACTACCAACTAAAGTCTTTCCATTTAGACCTAAAGGTGTAGATGAGAGAAGGTTTCCTGCATTAAAGTTTTTAGGATTTACTTTAACTACAGCTAATACTGAAGATGGGGAATTTATAGAGAGATTAGGATTTAGTGATTATAAGATTAGTTCTAGGTCAAAAGTTCCTAGTATCAAAGCTGTTGAGAATGAAATTTTTCAAGAACATCTAGGTGTAATAGTTAAGAATCTTAGAGCAGAAGAAACTATACTTATAGAGCAAGGTTATACTAAACCTGAAATAAGAACAAAACTAAGAAACTTAGCTAACAAACAAATGCAAGTTTATAATAAGAAGTTGGGAAGTAAAAAATCTTTGATGAGAAGACTTGAAAAGGATACAGACGAAACTATTTATTTATTACTAGCTAAAAAGTTTCGTAGGTTACAAAAAGATTCAAGAAAAGCTGCCATGATAGAGTGGAAGAGAAACAATCCTGATACTGATTTCATCGCATCAAACGTGAAACATTTAGAAGACGTACTCATTGAAGCATTTACAGCTGATAGAAAAGCTAAAATGAGCACTGGTCTAATGGATAAACAGGAGATATCTGATAGAGAGATACAACAATATCTCTATGGTCCTATATTAAGACTACAAAACTAACGATTATCGCCTGAACCTGCGAGTGCTCCTCTTTCTTTTCTACTACTTAGTTTGTGTAGATTATCTTCCATAATCTTACCTAAGTTAGCATCTAATTCATTTGCTAACATGGCACAATACCAAAGAACATCACCTATCTCTGATGTTACGTTTGATACTGTACCATCACGTATATATTTCTTTACTTTTCCTGCTACCTCGCCTGCCTCACTAGCGAGTCCAAGAGATAAGTAAGCTATCGCATGCTTCTTAGGATATATTGCTGTAGCCTTACACTTCTCTTGATACTCGTTAGCACTTATCAAACTTTTATTATGTGATTGCATAAATTTTTTCGCCTCTTCTTCTAGTTTCATCCTTTTTAACTCTTTCTAACTTTTGAAAGTAGGAAAGATTAAAACCTCTCTCCCACTCTCTTGCTTGCATCGTATTAGAGTGATATGGATTCATAATCCTACCTCTCTTAAAATCTGAGACACCTTTCATAAATTGTATCTTCAAAGGTGCATCATACTTACTTAGATTTGGATTCCTTTTTCGGCTCTTCTGCTGTTTCTGCATTTACCTGTCTCCTTTCAAAATATTTGAGTATCATTGATAGTCTATCATCGTACTTACCAATCTCTGCCATTTCTTTATTCATAGCTTCTATGATATCAGGGTGTTCTCCAATACCTGTAGACCTACTTAAATATATTTCTACGTTAGCTACGTGTTTATTTATATATCCTACATAGTAGGATTTTAATGCTTGTAATAACATTTCTCTCATTTTTTATCTCCTTTAAATGTTTTTATTACATCAGATGAAAATAACTTATCAAGCTTTAATAAATACATTCTTGATGCGTTATGGTCTCCACCTGATACACTTCTCTTGTAATCTAATCCATCGATTAGCTTCTTGAGATTATCTACACTAAATACTAGTGTGCAGAATACGTCTTTACCTATACAAAGATTGTGAAACCAATAGTCTGCTTCTGTTGCATTGATACCACTAGGCTTTCCATAGGACTGATACTCTATAGCTATGTTACCTGTCTGTTGCCACTTATCTCTTTCACTCTTTACTTCTATCTTTTTATCCTGTAACATATCTGCTACAAGTTGTTCTCTTACTTTACCATATTCTAGGTCAATGTCAAACTTCTTTCTGTTCTCTTTACTTGGTGCTAGGTTTTCCATGTGCAACTCCTTTCGCTTTGGGTTTAAGATGTAATAGTTCCCTTATG
>VMHT01040794.1_pt1 | contig 11358 bp, 9 predicted proteins | sample 4693611 | NCBI WGS metagenome assembly VMHT01 (sample SAMN12280063, study PRJNA550983) | marine metagenome | isolation source: seawater sampled from same location over 5 years 0.02-0.2 micron viral filtrate | place: USA: collected off the coast of southern California halfway between the port... ... | reverse complement strand
CCTATACCATAAACATTATCGAAGGCTTCCCCATGATTCAAAGCATAGCCTTGAGAGCGAATTCTAGAGAGTTCTTTTTTTAAGGCTTGAGTATTAATGATAGTATTATTGGTGTGCGGGTAATAGTTATAACTTTTATAAATAGAAGATATTTCATTTTCAGGCCTGTAAGCAAGCATTACCTTTCCAAGAGCGCAACAATGTGCATCTAGTCTCATACGAAAAGTTCTATGAGAAACATCACTGTTATTACTTGATATTTTATCCGAATGCACAACTTGGGATCCCTCTAGCATTGCTAAATAAGTAATTAAATTTGTTTGATTTGAAATATCTTCAAGAATTTCTTTTGAGGTCTCTGATATGGATTGTAAGTAATCCGATGTTTCACCAAATTGAAATGCTTTATGACCAACAATGTAAGTGTTGGTTTTTGGATTTTTATGAATATAACCAAGTTGACACAAAACTGAAAGCAATCGAAAAGTTGTCGTACGAGAAATAACTGCTTTCCTAGAAATATTTGCAGCTTTGAGGGGGAAAATAGACTTAGAAAGAATTTCTAAAATCTTAAAAGATTTTTCTAAAGACTTATTAATGTATTTTAAATCATCTGTCATAATGTTCCAAATTATGGAACGTTATAATACACTTTTAAAATAAAAAAGGGTTAAAAATATTTATTTTCTATCATCTCTTTAAATCGATAATAAATTCCAAGGATTGGAAGTAAAAGAGTAATCATAAATTTAAGGTAATTTTTTTTATTTTGAATCTTAGCAATAATCAAAGTTGAATTATTTTTTTTATTTATTAGTGAAATTGACTTATATCCAAGATAGGGCATTAAAGCTACACCACTACCATTACACCCAAAAACATAAAGTTTATTATTTTGATTTTTTACATGAGGTAGGGTGTTAAAAGTAACACCCACTTTACCACTCCATATATAATCAATAGTAAAATTATTGAGTGTAGGAAGTATCTTTTTAATATTCTTGTAAAAAAAACTTTTTACAAAGCTACTCTTCTCCCCGTTTGAAGACCAAACAGGAAAAGCTCCAAAAAGAAGCCTTTTATGATCTGGAGTGGGCCTAAAATAAAATAAATCATTTTTAGTATCAGAATACATTCTAAGTTTTGGCATGGCTTTATAAATATTCTCATTTCCAATTTCATTGGTAACAGCAATGTAGGATGGTACTCCTATGATGTTATAGTTTTCTTTTCCTATTTCTCTACCGGTATAGCCATTTGTGGTGAAGAGAAGATATTTAGTTTTAACAAATCCCTCTGATGTGTTTACTAAATAAAAATTATCTATTTTTTGATGGGAGAGTAATTTACATGGAGAAAATATATCTAATTTTGAACTCAAGGTTTGATTAAGTAAAAATTTGTAAAATAAACCTGGATGAATACTTGCTGCATCATGAACAAGCATACCTCCTTTATAATAATCATTAGAAATCTCATGATTTGTACTCTCTAAAAATTCCAATTTGAGATTGGTTAAAGAATTTAATAAATTTGTTTTTTGTTTAAGTGCTTCTAATTTTTTTTTACTATGAGCTAAAACAAGTCTTCCAGTTTTTTGAAATTTTACATCATCATAATAGCCGTTTATGCTGTCTTCTAAAAATCTATATGAGCCGATTGACTCTTGAATAAAATCAACAGCAGTTTGATGACCATATTCTTTAAATAAATCTATTTTTTTTCCTAAATTTAAACCACCAGATACCATTCCTGCACTTCGAGTACTTGCCCCCTCTCCTAAAGCATTCTGATCAATTAATAATGTTTTAAGGTTTTGAGAAACCGACTCTTTAGCGGCACAAATTCCCGCATATCCGGCGCCGACAATAACAAGATCATATGATTGGTTTTTAAGAGAACAGTTTTTGAGGTAGTAAGGTTTGTAATCCTCCCACCAATAAGGATAAGCCTTCAAACTTAAATTTTAGTGCCGGGTATCCAATTAGTGCCGGCCAAAGGAACTCTCGCCATGGCTGCGGCTTCAACATTTATGGCACATAGGTCTTCGGGTTCAAGGTTATGCAGACTATTTTTTCCACAAGCTCTTGCAATAGTTTGAGCTTCCAAAGTCATCACTTTGAGATAATTTGATAAGCGCTTTCCACCTTTTATTGGATCTAATCTTTTCATTAATTCAGGGTCTTGGGTATTAATACCAGAAGGGTCTTTTCCCTCATGCCAGTCATCAAAAGCACCTGCGGTAGTTCCTAATTTATTATAATCTTTTTCCCATTTAGGATCATTGTCTCCTAAGGCTATCAAAGCTGAAGAACCAATAGAGACTGCGTCTGCACCTAAAGCCATAGCTTTAGCTACATCAGCTCCATTTCTTATTCCACCTGATATAATTAATTGGACCTGCCTATGCATATCCAAATCCTGCAAGGCATCTACAGCTGGTCTTATGCAGGCCAATGTAGGTTGACCAACATTTTCAATAAATACTTCTTGTGTAGCAGCTGTTCCTCCTTGCATCCCATCTAAGACAACAACATCCGCACCTGCCTTAACAGCTAAAGCAGTATCATAATAAGGTCTAGCTCCAGCTATCTTAACAAAAATAGGAACCTTCCAGCCTGTAATTTCTCTAAGCTCTAAAATTTTAATTTCAAGATCATCGGGGCCTGTCCAATCTGGATGACGGCACGCAGATCTTTGGTCAATTCCTTTTGGAAGAGTTCTCATTTCAGCAACTCTGTCACTAATTTTTTGTCCAAGTAGCATTCCACCACCTCCAGGTTTCGCGCCTTGACCTATAACAACCTCAATAGCATCTGCTTTTCTTAGATCTTCAGGGTTCATTCCATATCTTGATGGTAGCAACTGATAAACTAAATTTTTGGACTGCCCTCTTTCCTCTGGGGTCATACCTCCATCACCAGTTGTTGTTGAAGTGCCAGCTATACTCGCTCCTCTTCCTAACGCCTCCTTAGCTGGACCAGATAAGGCTCCAAAACTCATTCCTGCAATAGTTATTGGAATATCTAATTGAAGTGGATTCTTAGCATGTCTTGTTCCGAGAGTAACATTTGTGGTGCATTTCTCTCTATATCCCTCTAAAGGATATCTTGACATAGAAGCTCCTAAAAATAATAAATCATCAAAGTGAGGTAATCTTTTTTTTGAACCACCACCTCTGATGTCATAGATACCAGTTTCAGCTGCTCTTCTTATTTCAGAATTAGTGTAATCATCGAACGTCCATGATTTTCTAGGAACTGTTTTATACTGATCGCTCATTAGTATTCCGATACATTATCTATATTAAAATTATAGAGCTTTCTTGCAGACCCATACATTTTAAAGTCATCAATATTTTTGTCATTTAATCCTGATTTACTAAGTAGTGATTTTAAAATTTTTTTATCTTTAACTGTAATTTTTTTTTCCTCACAATCAGCACCAAGTGATTTCACTTTGCCTTTGATAAATATATTGGCCTCATAAATACTATCGCCGAGTGCATCTCCAGCATCTCCACAAATAACTAAATTACCTGATTGAGCCATAAAAGCAGACATATGACCAACTGATCCTTTAACAATAATATCAATACCTTTCATTGATATTCCGCATCGAGAACTTGTATCTCCATCAATAATTAATGTACCTCCATGGGCTGTTGCACCAGCTGATTGAGAGGCATTACCTTTGACATGAACTGTACCTGACATCATATTCTCAGCTACTCCAGTTCCAACGTTACCATTTATTGTTATTTGCGCATTCATATTCATACCCGCACAGTAATAACCTACGTGACCATCGACAGTAACTTCAATTTCATCTTTAAGACCAGCACATATAGCATGATTACCGCCAGGGTTAGATATTACAAATGAGCGATCATTTGATTTTTTATCAATATTTTGAAGATGATTATTCACATTTCTAAGAGAGTCTTTTTTTAAATTTAAATTCATTATTTACCCCAGCTGTAAACCAATCCTGGATCTGGTTCAAATATTTTAGCTTTGTTTACATTTGGCAAATGAGCCATTGCTTGAAACTCTGAAGCAATAGCAACATAATCATTCGTCTCAGCAACGACTGCTGGTTTACAAGCAATTTCATCTCTTACAATTGCCATGCCATTCTTAGTCCCTGATATGAAGGTATAAAAACCATCAAGTTCTTTAAGTCCGTCAATTAAAGTTTCTTTAAGGGATTTTTTATCTAATAATCCGCTAGAGATATATCCTGCAGCTACTTCGGTATCATTCTGAGATCTTATTTCTATTCCTTTTTTTGTAAGTGATCTTCTCAAATTATTATGATTTGATAATGATCCATTATGCACTAAGCATTCATCCTTGCCCGTTGAATAAGGGTGAGAGCCATCTGTTGTAATGGCACTTTCAGTTGCCATTCTGGTATGGCCAATAGCATGGGTACCCGAGAAATTTTCTAAATTAAAGTTTTTTACGACATCTTTGGGATTTCCAACTTGTTTAAATATTTCAATAGAGTTTCCATAACCTACAAGACTTAAGTTTTTAAAATTATTAATTATATCTAAAACTTTAGTTGGAGCTAAAACTGTCTCTATAATCAGATGGTCAGCAATAACTTTAATTTTTGCATCTTTAATTTTTTTAATAATTTGACTTTTAATTTCTTTAAAACTAATACCACTAAAGCATACTGAATATTTGTACTTATTTTTTTTTTCAGGAGAGTAAATAGCAAATCCGGCACTATCAGGACCTCTTGTAGCCATATTATTCATCATTCCAGTAAGAAGTTTTCCCAAATCTTTATTTAACTTTTTATTTTTAAGGTAAATTCCTACAATTCCACACATTCTATTTAAATACCTTCATACCCATACTCTAGTGCGGAGTCAGTGAGGCTATGATAAAAGGATCCACCAAAACTTCTAAGGGAATATATATTCATTGTCTTAGGGTCTGAATTAACGAAATCAATCAAAATATTTATTCCGTTATATGTAGTGTTAGCAGAGTTATTTACAGAAAAATGATTATCATTAAAATTTAAAGGCGATCCTTTTTTTAGAACATCAAAGGTATTCTCACCTTGAATTTGAATTGCCGCTCTAGAGTGAGATAAATCGGTAACGCCAAAATCACTATCATTGAAAACAGATGATATTTTATCTTTTAAATAATTACTTGAAATGCATATCCATGTATCAGGGCCCGTCCATAAAATCCTAGTATCGTTATTAAAAGAGACCAAAGGATTAGATAGGGGAAGAGGTAAGTCATTTATCTTAATTTGACTAACATCAATAGTGCTTTTTTTAAATTTTGCTATTTGGTAAATATTTAAATTTTTAAGTTCTTTTATTTTTAAAAGATTGTTTTTACCTTCATAATCTCCAAATAATCCTATTTGATGATCAAAGTGCAACGCAGAAGTTTTTTCAATCATATTTAAGACCTCACTCTTTCACCATTAGGATCAACATAATGTGAAGAGACTACCTCTACAGGAATTGAGATATCTTTAAGTGGAGATACAGCAAACAATGTTTTGCCAATTTGTTTTTTTCCATCCTTCATAATAGCAATTGAGAAGGGGTTATTGTACTCAACACTCCAACATGATGATGAAACGTGACCTAATTTTGGATTGGGAGCTGGTGCCTTATCGTTTTCAACTATATGAGACCCTTCAGGTATTTTGCTTTTTTTATCAACTGGTACTAGACCAACAATTGTTTGCCTATCCTCGGCCACAAAAGCATCTTTAGATAAAGATCTCTTTCCAATAAAATCTTTTTTCTGACTTACCATACCATTTAAACCTACATCAAAAGGAATGGTTCTACCGTCTAATTCTGGGCCAGCAACGTGTCCCATTTCTATTCTTAAAGTTGAGAGGGCCTCTGTACCATACGGTTGAACGCCAAATTCAGAACCAGCTTCCATAATTTGTTTCCATAAATGCAAACCATAGTCTGACTCAACATTAATCTCATAAGCAAGCTCACCTGAAAAAGAAATTCTATAAATCCTTGCTGGTATATCTCCAAGTTTAGTATCAATTAAACCCATAAATGGAAGACCTTCATTAGACAAATCATTTAGTGGGAACATTTTACTTAATAGCTCTCGAGACTTTGGTCCTGCTACTGCAACACCAGAAAATTGTTCAGTAGTTGATAAAACATTAACATCTAATTCCGGCCATACTACTTGAAGGTAATATTCAAGATGGGTTAAAACGTTTGCTGCTTGAGCTGTAGTGGTGGTCATGTGGAAGTGGTTTTCAGAAATTCTGGATGTAGTTCCATCATCCATAACCATTCCGTCTTCCCTCAACATCACACCATATCGAGCTTTACCAATGGGAAGTTTCAACCAAGCATTAGTATAAATTCTATTTAGAAACTAAGGTGCATCAGGACCTTTAATATCAATTTTTCCTAATGTAGTAACATCACAAATTCCAACATTTTTCCTTACATTTGCTGCCTCACGGTTAACAGCATCGTTCATAGTTTCATTTCCTCTAGGGTAATATCTTGGTCTAACCCATAACCCTGCAGCTACAAATACGGCTTTATTTTCTTCATGCCATTTATGAATAGGTGACTTTCGTGTAGGAAGGTAGTGATTACCTACTTCTCTACCTACAATTGTACCTATGGTTACAGGCGTATAAGGTGGTCTAAAAGTTGTGTGCCCTACTTCTGGAACAATCTTTTTTTCTATCTTTGATACATATTGGAGACCATTTAAATTACTTGTTTTACCTTGATCACCGGCCATACCAAGTGTTGTGTATCTCTTTACATGCTCAATAGATCTAAAACCTTCTCTTAGAGCTAATTCTACATCAGAAACAGCAACATCATTTTGAAAATCTATAAATCTTTTTGGTTTTTTTCCAGAAGGTAAAGGCATACACCATAGTTTTTCGTGAACCTCTTGAGAAGGTTCTTTTGAAATTGGCGTATCTACTTTTGAATTATTTGAAGTAAACTTATTAGATAATTCAAAACCAACTTGAAATCCCTCAGCTAAAGATTGATTTAATGTATATGAACCATTCGCTGCACCTACGGCAGACTCTTTTTGCCTTTTTTGATCAGGTACGTAAGCGTCAATTTCTTCTTTAAATTTTAATTTATTACCCGCTTGAGAGGATAGATGAACCGTTGGGGTCCATCCACCAGACATGCAAATACAATCACACTCAACTTCTTCATACGAAATAAAGTTTTCTTTATCCTCATCCAACTTACCAATAGTTGCTGATTTAATTTTTAGATGACCTTTTGTATCTGCAACTCCGGAGTTGAATTTTATCTGAACACCTTGTTCTTGAACTTCTTTGACTAATTCACCCTCAGAACTATCTCGTGTGTCTAAAATAATTGGTGTGATGTTATTCTTAAGAAACTCTAAGGCCGTTGAATAGGCACTATCATTATTAGTAAAAATTATTGGTTTTTTTCCAACAAGAGTTTCATAGACTTTCATGTACTCTCTTGCTGCAGAAGCTAATAAAATTCCGGGTCTATCATTGTTTCCGAATGAAATTGGTCTTTCTATTGAACCCGTAGAAACAATCACCTCTCCTGCTCTTATATAATGGAGCCTTTGTCGAGGCGTATACTTACTTGGATTTTCGATATGATCGCTTACCCTTTCGAACATAACGGTCATATTATGATCGTAATAACCAAAAACTTGAGATCTGTTTTTCACAATCACATTAGGAAGATTTTTGAGTTGTGAAATAACATCGCTAGCCCACTCTCTCCCTGACATATTTCCAATTGTGACGTCATCATTAAGAAGCGATCCACCAAAATGTGCTTTATCTTCAGCTAATATAACTCTGGCCCCATTTTTTGCTGCAGCAAGTGCGCTAGCTAATCCAGAGGGTCCAGAACCAACTACTAAAACATCACAATGCTCATAGTTGTGTTCATATCGATCGGGATCAGGGCTTAATGGTGCTATGCCCATACCTGCCGCTTTTCTAATTATAGGTTCATAAATTTTATACCAAAAACTCTTTGGCCACATAAATGTTTTATAATAAAAACCCGCTGGGAAAAAACGATTCAATAAATTATTTATTTCTCCAATATCAAACTTTACAGATGGCCAGCAATTTTGACTATTAGCTACTAGTCCATCAACTAACTCAACCTCTGTTGCCATAATGTTTGGCTCAGAGCGATCACCTTCATGCAACTGAACCATAGCATTGGGCTCTTCAACACCGGCCGCTAAAAATCCACGGGGTCTGTGGTATTTAAAACTCCTCCCAACAAGATGAACACCATTTGCTATAAGAGCAGATGCGAGAGTATCTCCTTCATAACCCTGGAAAGATTGACCATTAAAAGTGAAGTTTAAAATTTTATTTTTGTTAATTAAACCCAACGAATTTGAAGTTCGAAATTGATTATTCATTAAAGTCCTCATTCATTTTACAAGTTGAAAATATCTCATGAGTAGCAGTGTCTCTTAAGGCTTTAAACCACTGTCTACATCCTGATGTGTGATGCCATAATTCAATATGTTTTCCTCTGGGATTATCTCTAAAGTAAACAAAGTCGTCCCAATCTTTGGTGCTTATCTCTTCGCCAAGAGTGGGTCTTTTAATAGTACCGTCTCCTCCATAAGAAAACTCATTTTGTGATCTCTTACCACAGTATGGACATTTAATCTCTAACATTGATTAACCAATCCAAGGTTTAGGACCTACGCCCTTTTCATCAATAATTTTTCCTGAATGAAATCTTTCTAAATTGAAGTCTGCATTTAACTCATGAACTTCATTTTTAGCAATAGTATGAGCAAATACCCAACCAGAACATGGTATAGCTTTAAAGCCACCATAGCACCATCCGCAGTTAAGATACACACCATCAATATGTGTTTTATCAATGATAGGAGATCCATCCATGGACATATCCATAATACCACCCCAAGTACGAAGCATCTTTAACCTACTAAAGTTGGGAAATACAGCCAATCCACCAGTTAAAACATGTTGTATCATAGGCATGTTACCTCTTTGTGCGTAACTATTATAGCCATCGAGGTCTCCACCCATAACCATCTCACCTTTATCAGATTGACTGCAATAAAAGTGTCCTGCTCCAAAAGTAACAACCTGATCTAGTAAAGGCTTAACAGGCTCAGATACACAAGCCTGCAAAACGTGTGCTTCAATTGGTAATCTCATATTCAACATATCAGCTAACAAAGTAGTGCTACCTGCAACACACATTCCAACTTTTTTTGTCTTGATGCTACCTCTTGAAGTTTGAACACCAGAAACTTTACCATCGGTAACATCAAAGCCAGTAACTTCACAATTTTGAATTATGTCGACTCCCATAGAGTCAGCTTGTCTTGCATAACCCCATGCAACAGCATCATGTCTAGCAGTTCCACCACGAGGTTGCATTAGTGCGCCATGAATAGGAAAACGACAAGTATCTGAAAAATCAGCAAAGGGAATCATTTTTTTTAATTCATCTCTACCCAGAAGAACAGCATCAATTCCATTTAGTCTCATTGAATTGCCTCTTCTTGCATATGCATTCATTTGGGCATCAGAGTGAGCTAAATTTATGATACCTCTTGGAGAATACATAACATTATAATTTAATTCCTGACTAAGTGTTTCCCATTGCTTCATACCAAACTCATAAAAGTGAGAGTTGGCATCAAACATATAATTAGATCTTAGAATAGTTGTATTTCTTCCTACGTTACCTCCGCCGATCCAACCCTTTTCAAGAATTGCAACATTGGTTATTCCGTGTTCTTTGGCCAAATAATAAGCTGTCGCTAATCCATGACCGCCGCCACCAATAATGACAACGTCGTATTCTTTTTTTGGCTCTGGGTCCTTCCATGCTACTTCCCAGTCTTGATGATTGGACAGAGCATTTTTAACTAAACTAAAGATAGAATATTTTTGCATAATGATTTCCTAACTTAGGAGATAATACATTTTGAATTTAAATACAAATAAATATTGTTTCAAACTATGAAACAAATTTACGCATGCAAAAATGGATATTTTTATGCAAGAAATGAGAAGCTACTCAATGAGTTACTAGTTAAAAAGGGTTTAAAGATATGACAAAAAGGTTAAAAAAAAAAATTTTATATATTTAATATTGACATATATTAACTGAGATTTATTTATGATCTTAGGGGGATTTAGATGAGAGTTTGTATTATAGGTGCAGGGCCAAGTGGAATAGCCCAACTTCGTGCCTTCGAATCAGCCGAGAGAAATGGTGAGAATATTCCTGAAATTGTCTGTTATGAAAAACAAGAAGATTGGGGAGGCCTTTGGAACTATACATGGAGAACTGGAACCGATGAACATGGAGAGCCCGTTCATGCGAGTATGTATCGTTACTTATGGTCCAATGGTCCAAAAGAATGTTTAGAGTTTGCTGATTATACATTTGAAGAACATTTTGGAAAACCAATAGCTTCTTATCCTCCAAGAGCAGTTATGTTGGATTACATCCAGGGAAGATTAAAAAAATCTAACTTTAGAGATAAAATTAAATTTAGAACTCCTGTAAGGGAGGTTATCTATAACACAGATAAAGATAATTTTAGTGTCACAGCTCATAACCTAATTGATGACTCCAAAACCACTGAAGAATTTGATTATGTTGTTTGTGCTTCTGGACACTTCTCAACACCAAATGTTCCAAACTTTAAAGGATTAGAAAAATTTGGTGGCAGAGTTATGCATGCTCATGATTTCAGAGATGCTCTAGAATTTAAAGATAAAGATATTTTAATTGTTGGTACTAGTTATTCGGCAGAAGATATCTCTTCACAATGTTGGAAGTATGGTTGTAAATCTGTCACCATAAGCTATCGAACAAATCCAACAGGATTTCATTGGCCTGATAATTTTTCACAAGTACCTTTAATCGACCACATAGAAGAAGGTAATAAGGTCACTTTTATTGATGGAACAACTAAGATTGTTGATGCGATTGTGCTATGCACAGGGTACCTCCATCATTTCCCTTTCCTTCCAGATGAGCTAAAACTCAAAACCAATAATTGTCTGTGGCCGCTTGGAATATTCAAAGGTATTTTTTGGGTCGATAACCCCAAAATGATGTATCTAGGAATGCAAGATCAATTTTATACTTTTAACATGTTTGATGCTCAAGCTTGGTACGCAAGAGATTTTATTCAAGGTAAAATTTCACTACCAAATAAAGAGGAAATGCTTAAAAGCAACCAACAGTGGAAAGATAGAGAAGAAAAGCTTGAAACAGACGAAGATATGATTTGGTTCCAAGGCGATTATACAAAAGAATTAATTGAGGCAACT
>VMHT01107876.1_pt1 | contig 11359 bp, 8 predicted proteins | sample 4693611 | NCBI WGS metagenome assembly VMHT01 (sample SAMN12280063, study PRJNA550983) | marine metagenome | isolation source: seawater sampled from same location over 5 years 0.02-0.2 micron viral filtrate | place: USA: collected off the coast of southern California halfway between the port... ... | reverse complement strand
TTACTGAAAATGCTTATTTTAATTGTTTGACTTCTACTACGGACGAACAGACTACCGCCAACGTATCAAAGAAAGTTAAATGCTTACTCCCATTACATACAGGGATTTTCCAAAATGATAAGGTGTTCCCAGTTATGCTGACTGAGGGATTAAGAGTTGAAATCTTATTAGAAGACGCTCCAAGATGTATTGTTCCTCTTTCTCAAGTATCGGATAATTGTCATTTAAATGAAAACGTTATTTTCCATTCTCTAACTGGATTTGATGACGGACAAGGCACAGGGGCAAATGCGTGGGACGCAGCAGGTGGTCCTGTAACGAGTTTCTTTGTAAGACGTGATAATTCACAGGGTTCTGCTGCTACATTTCCATTCTGTATAGGAGAAGAATTTGACTTCGTAGATATGACACAAAATCAAAGTGAAGGTGGAACTGGTAGGACTAACGCTCAGGCGGCTCTAATAGGATTAGATGGTATTATGAAAATATCTGCTATAGAACACTTCCCTTATAATGCGGCTGCTACTGGAACAACTGAAGGAGGTCTATGGGGACTTACTAAAATTACTCTTGTTGATGCCGTAAGTCGCACAGATGCTACTTACAATAACCGAGTAATGGGTGGTAATACTCCTTCTGAGGCGTGCTGGGTAATGGTTTCTCGCTCCCTACAGAGGGAACATCCTGGTAGTATTAGTAGTCTTGATTATGAAATTAGTGATGTAGAAATGATTATCCAGCAGTTAGAAATGCCCTCAGGTTATGTTAGTAAATTAATGAGTATGATGAAGGGTGGTGGAGCATTAAACTATGATTTCTTATCTTACAGAAATTATAAGTATTCTGCTGTAAAGAATGATACTCAAGTTAATATGCGACTCCCATTAGTAGAAAGTCGTGCGAAATCTATTTTATGTATCCCTACAGACGCATCTACTCTTACCAGACAAGCATTAATTAACGGAACTCCTGCCCAACCTGATACAACAACTGTCTCTATGGCTGGAACTCAGTATCCAGAATACACTATCGCAGAAGCAGAAAAATATGGATACAATCATAATAATGAAAGGATATTTTCTGATAAAACAGATCATGGAGGCACAGCGGCATATCGTTTTGTCCCTAACTACTCACAAAGAACTGGTCTTGTCGGTATAGGCGATAACCTCACTAATTATCAATTATTCTATGATGGGAAACTCAATCCCTCAAGGAAAGTAGAATGTGCTGCTGTAACTTCAGGGAGGTCATTAGAACAGCAGTGGGCGATTGAAAGCGAAAAGGCGCTTTCAATGGCAGCAATTAGACCACTATCTTTCAGGGATGTCCATGAAAATTGGTTTATTGGTCGTGCCTTGTCCCTACAGGACGGCGTGTATGATGCGAGGGGGAAAGATTTCAATTTACAACTCGCTTATGAAGGTGCTGCTACAACTGACCCTAATACAAGTAAAGCACCGACTCGTAATAAATTATGGAACAACTACTGCGCGCATATTAGACGTATGGTCGTGAGGGGGAATCAGATAAGTCTTGAGGTCTAAGCGCAACAACCTTCTGTAATTTAAATTTTTATAATTATTTTTTTTTATTAACTCATAATATAAAATGAGTAATCACAATTTAGAAATATCTCCAAGCAATGTTCTCTCATCAGGCGTTATTAGTTTTAGAAATGGTAACCCAATAATTTCATTTGTTATTGGAGAGCAAGACCGATTACTAATAGGTCGTAGTGTCCGTCTTGCTGGTAAATTTAGAGTAAAAATGAATGAGTCGGGCACTTTTAGCGACAGAGCAAAGGCAAACGACCAGGCTCAGGCTGCTTCTAAATTAGGAGTATATGGAGCGATAGACCAGTTAGTTATTAAAAGTCAGCAGACACATCAAGTCATAGAACATATTAAATACTACAACAGATTCATGGCTTCCTACCTACCACAGACTGTATCTCAATGCGATCAGACTTCTCACCTATCAGAAAGTGCCTTAGTGATGCCTAACTACAATTTATTTAAACAGTCTGTATTAGACAATCCAACTCAGACTCAGTCCCCTAATAGTTTCTGTGTTCCTTTATCGTGTGGTTTATTAAATGGAACTTCAAACATCCCTCTATCATCTAACTGGGGTCTCAAGGGACTTCTTATAGAAATTCACCTCGCACCTGATACGAACTTCATTTATGCTGGGGTTCAGCAGGGTCCTAACGCTCAGGCTGACGGTTCTACCACAACTCTTTCAGATAGTTTCTATGAGTTATCTGATGTAAAACTTGTCTGTGAAACAATTGACCCTACTCCAGAGCAACTAAGAGCATTCCCTACAAGCGGCGGCACATTTGAATACAACAGTATCTCTACTTATTTTACAAGTGTAAACTCTACAAATGCGATTATTAATTTCAATCTTGGTTTGAAACGAGTTATGGGTATCTTTATGAATTTCTTACCCTCTTCACGTATTAATAGTTACGCTCACGATGGTTTAGCAACGATTCCATTCTTTAATAGTAGTGATAGCACAACCGCACAGATTGAAAAAGTATCTTTCCTACGTGGAGGTTCTAAGTTCCCCTTAGAATATGATATTGATTATTTAGGTAAAGATGGTTCTACATACAAAGAAGCAGACTCTCAAGTTATTAGAAACTTTATCAACTCTGTATCTGCTTATGCTAAGAATGAAAGGTTAATGATTAATGAAAAGAACACATTTGAAATTGATAATATCCCTAATGCTGATAAGTCAGCATTTGATAACGTGTATGTAGTAGATGGAGGACAGAATCTTGGTATCGGTGTAGCATACGATGTCATATCGGATCAGGGTGTAGATTTCTCTACTCAGGCATTCGGAGCACAAATCACCTTAGATTTAGTTAGTAATACCCCTCATTCTGTGTATTTATTTGCTCACAGTAAACAAGTGGTTGCCTACTCCTCTGCTGGTCTCCAAGTGATGGTATAAAAAAGATATCTTCTTGAGGCGATGCCTAAACTAACCCTACCGTAAAAAACACATTTTTTTTTAATTTTTTTTTATATTGATATCATTTATAAAATGGATATGAGTGATAAATCTATGTCTCAAGATGTTGTATCTACCGCGCCTTCTGTATCGGCAGGTCAGATTCCTGATCTATTAAAGATTGGATCTATTCAGAGTAACGTTCAGATGTCTGTAGACACCGACGTTCTGGACCCAATAGTTCAGAATAGTAAGTTCATACGCTTTGTTTTACAAAATAAGGGAATTTTACATTCACATAGTAAACTTCAGTTTGGATATTCTACGACAAGTGAAGCGGCATGGAATCCTTTAAATATTGGCATAGGAGGTCTGATTCAAAGAGCAACCCTCCGGATCGGTAATCAAACAATCTCAGAAGTAGATGACTGGGCTAATTTTCAGCATTATAAGTCTCAGTTTATGAGTAGTGAAGCAATGCGTGAGCGTCTACCTTATCTTACAGGTCAAATGATGTCTAAAAAAGTAGCGATGAATATTGAAGGCGATCAGTGGTCTTCTGCTGACCCGCCTACTCTTATTGCTGATGCTCAGGGAGGCGGTAGTTCAGGTGGTAAAGATGGAGCAGCACCTACATCACAGTCTCATGGATTAGTTGTTGATAGTGGTAGGAGTTTCTACTCACCTCCAGGCACTTATGAAGTCCAGCGACCAGCAAGTATTATGCCTTCTTATATGGATTTATATAAAGACGCAACTGAGGATGGTGTCTATGTAGATACTCCTACATTCCAGATTGCTCTAAGTGATCTTTTCCCCTTCCTCAAAACGAATCAACTTCCATTGTATATGATGAAAGAGCAAATATCCTTAGAATTAGTATTAACTGATGAAGCGAGTGAAGGTCGTGGGTGGGTGGAGTCTGGTGGGACTGCTGCTACTTCTTTCTCACTTGATACTACAAAAACTAAAATGTTTGCTGATTATCAGTATTATCCGCAAGAAATGATGGTTGCCTATGCCAATGCTAACTCAGCACTACAGTTTTCTTACACAGATTATAGATTGTCTAAATTATCCTTTGATGAAAACCTTACTTCACAACAGATTCGTAATCTTGGTGGAGCAGGTAGAATTATTACTAAGATTATGTTTGCTTGGTCTGACAACGATGCTACTCCTGCTTCAAGTCCTCTTATTAAATGGAATGCGACAGCACCAGCACGTGAAGGGACAAATGTAAATACTCTTCCTCCAGTAGCACAAGATGCGGCTGAAGCATCTGATAATAAAATGGGTTCTTCTGTTATTAATCTCAAATATAATAATGAATTCTTGTTTCCTATTAATGTAGATAATAGCGCCAGAATGTTTCATAATGTGGTTCAGGCAGAAGGGTTAGTTCCTTATGTATCACGTGAAGAATACGCTCGTGAAGGTTTGTCTTTATCTGAAAGAACACTGGAAGGTTATTCACTGTCAGCAGCATTATCAGGCACGAGCTTCTGGCACGCTTTACGCCTTAATAGAGGCGAGCGTGTTAATTCAAGAGGTCTTGAACTTTATTGGCAACTCAATGCTCTACCTGCTGCTACTAAGAACTACACCCTACGTGCTTTTCTTGAGACAATTAAGTTTGTTTCACTCAAAGATGGTTTCGTATCGGTTGCTCTTGCTTAAGTATTAAGTTAAATCATTTATAATATTATATTGTTTGTTTGTATATGGAAGGCTATACAGACACATTCCTCATAGATTGTAATAGAAGACAATCAGAAGAATTTAAAAGTGGTAATCTATCCTCTAATAATTCAGATTACACATGTAAAACAGGTATAGGTCTCAATCTCAATCCAGGGGATAGGGTATCTGTTAATAGTGGTTATTTATCACGTAGAGGAGCAGGTGGAGACACCATAGAATTAACTGGTAATGAAACAGGTAAATTTATTACTCTTCCTACCATTACTAAAGGCAATCATCAAAAAATGATAAATCCTCAAGATTATTTTGGATTAAATATCCCTGCTGAAAATTACTCACAAATAGCAGAAGTCTATGGTTGTCAGGTATATGATGAGGAATTATCAAAATATCCTATTAAAGATAACCAGGTTCATTTTAATATATCTTATTATAAAAATACTAACGGCGAGGGATATTTCCATCTACCAAGAAGATATGACGCACAGAAAACTCAATTTATGGATGATACAGATATAGGTCCTACATATAGAGATCAATGGGTAGGTCTGTGGCACCCTGCTTATAATGATGAAGCAGATTGTGCTTATAGTGCGGACTGGACGGGAGCAGTTGGAGCAATTAGACCTCCCTTTGATTGTTTTAGGATGGGTATGTCCTACGGAGGTCATTATCCTACTGCGTGGGATCCTACAAATCCAGCAGCGAATTCAGGTCTATTTTTAGCCTATAATCATAGTTTAAGAAGATGTGCTGCTGATATGTATTTTTATCAAGAAGGTCAAACAGAAGGAATCCATGGAACAAACGCAGGAGGAGGAACAGGAGCAGGTGGAGAAGGTAATAGTGCCTCTGGGCCGAGAAGTGATTTATTATCTTTTGTATGGAAGAAAAAAAATGATAACTCAAGATATACATTATTTCAGAAAGATGTCTCTTATTTTTCAGCAAGAGAACCAAGACAATGGTTTATGCCTTCTTTAAAAAATATACAATTCGGTGATGATGGTAATGCTCTATTCACAAAACCTAATAATAGTCCAAGTAGAGATGATTATCAGTCTGTAGATGATACAGAATTATATTTAGAACCAAGAGATCCAGCACAAAGTGAATATATCTTATATCAAGAAACAAAAAAATTATCAGTAGAACCAGGTAATTATTCACCTACAGATTTAGCAAGTTTATTAACAGACCAATTAACAAAAACTGAAGAACCTAAATATATCGTGGGTGCTGTTGCTTCCAGAGGCTATCCTACGGCTGCGAATCCTGACCCTACAAATCCAGCAAAACCGAATGATGAAAATCCTAATGTTAAATCCTCTTTTCTTGCGAAACAAGTCATTGTATCTACTACTACAGAATCAACAACTCATAAAACATTTCACGCTGCTACAAGTGTTTCCATAGAACAAAAAGCATTCTTTGATTTTCAAGAAGCAAACTCATTAGATCCCGAACAAGCAAGTTATCATAAAGGTGATGAAATTACAGCAACTAATTATTTATCATCGTATCAATCGGTAGGTTTTAAAAGACCTGAACTCTATTTAGCAGGTAAAAAAATTATGAAAGAGTTAGGATATAGATATATAGGTTATAATAATTCATATATAGATCAAAATACAGATGTAAGGAATCCAGGTGAATTTATTAATACCAGTGCTTTTGATTGGGCGACACAAAGACCTGCTATTACAGATACAGACACAGCACCGCCTCTACATGGAGGTTCTCTCTACGATGCCTCAACAAACATAGTGTATGATTGGGGTGGTGTAGATGGTAAATACTCAGGGTGGTCTTGGAAACAAATACATAATCCTTTTATAGTTAAACAAATTGATTATGATGATCTGGATACTGAAGTTGTATTATCTTATCATTGGAATAAGAAAAACTTAGATGGTCTCAAAGAATTTTTTGATACACAAGGTAAATATCCTGAACTCTTTGAAGGTGTAGTTTTACAAGATACACCTATTATAGGTGAAAGCACTCACTTGGTTGGTATTACACCAGATAATAGTAGATTTTTCCATATTAATCATAGAGATAGCACAGGTGCTGTTGCCACAACAGATGCTTGGAAAAATTCTTTAGGAACAGATTTTTATTATGTTAAGAGTGATATTGATCCTACAGGATCTGAACCAGAGGGATATAATGATAGATGGGCGACAGATGCTTTTTTCTTTGATTTTGATCCTACAAGAAAAGACTCTGCTAATGGAGGTCAAGATGCGGATAATAAATATTATGGATTGTTTTTAAAAAGACAAGCAACCAATCCTTATACAAATAACCTTGAAGATTTTATAGCGATAGATACAAGTAAATTAGGTGGTATCATGGATTATTATTATGATGGTTGGACTCCTGATGGTGGAACACCTACTCATATATCTGCTACTTGTAATAGAACTATAGGATTTGATTTACATTTCTGTGCTTATGGGAATGCGGCTATAGGTCTCTATGCGGGTTATTTATCCTCACAAATTAAAAAATTAGATGTAACAACAGGAATAGGAGCAGGACTTCCTATCAGTCAAAGTTCCGCTACTGATACAGCAAGTTTAGGATATCCTTTAACAGCACCCGCTCAGGAAGTCACAGGTCATTTTTATTCGGCAGCAAATCCAGTAGGATCTACTATCTATACAGATCCTTCTGTAATATTAAGAGGACAAAAACCTATTCATCAATATTTAAAATACAGATATGTAGGGGCTGAAAATCCTGCTCTTATATTTGATGCGAGTGAAAGTAAATTTTCATTCTCACAATTACATACACCAGAAAGAGTAGGGAATATTAATAACGCAGGTCAAACAGATGACAATCCTATCGCACAAGATACCAATCAACCTGTCTATTTCGTGAATAAACGATTATTATTAAGGGAGTTTTGTCCTGATATGTATCCTTATTCTAAGTTAACCAAGTCATTTGTTCCATCGGAAAATCAACAATTAACTACTTATTCATCTCATTTTAATAGTAATATTACACCCTTCTCAATTATGGACGCAGATTCAGGTATATTTATAGAGGACTTTGGTTATGAAAATTTAACGGATGAAGATTGGAATTTATCATTCTGGGCTATGATGGGATTTCAAAGAAGTCAGTTTCACTCATCTACTACAAACTTATCAAGACAAACAAGAATTAATAATACAATTACAACTGATAATATAGGCAAACCTACTACTAACGCAAATGTAGAACCTGCTGATTTATCACAATTAATTACAAATACTTTTGGAGCAGAATTAAGGACATCACAAATACCAGCAACTATGGGATCATTTGATATAACACCTGCTGATTTTGCTACTAAATTTAAGTTTCAATTAACTCTTCAGTTCTTACCAGGAGCAACTATTAATCAAAAATCCGCACAAATCAACGCTTTATCTCTACCTATTAAAACAAGACAACCTTATTTATTAATTAAATCAGATATCATATCTGATACAAAATATATAGGTAGTAGTGATTCAGGTGTTAGTTTGCCTATCATTAGTGTAGTTAATAAAGATGGTGCTTCTACTGATTTCTTTTTTGGTAGTTCAGAACAAGAATTTACAATCACAAATACAAAAACAGTATCCAGCATCAGAACACAAATATTAACTCCTGAAGGATCATTAGCAAATTTAGATAGTGATACATCTGTTATTTATAAAGTTATTAAAATCAATAACTCATCCTTAAATGTTGCGGAGCAGTTATTTAAACAGGCACAGAAAAGTCAAAATAAAAAATAAAAAAAAGATATCTTTTTTATTGTTTATATTTATAAAATGTCTTATGGTGGTAAAGGTTCTGATGAAATGAAGAAGCGTATGGCTGAACTTCGTGCTAAAAGAGGTAAAGGTGGTGGTAAAAAAGTATCTAAAAAAGATTTTGATACAGCAAGAAGTGATATGAAAAAAATTATGTCTTCTAAAACTGGTGCTATTAAAGAAGGTAAAGTAAAAGCATCAGGTAAAAAGTCAGTCGCAAAAGAAGTAGATAAAGAAGTCCCCTCTACATATATTCTTATAGTGAATAATAAAACTAAAAAATCTAAAAGAATGCCTCGTAAAGCATTCGCAGGAGCATTAGTAAAGAGTGATTTACCTAAATCAACAAAAGAAAGTATGTTAAGAAAGGCACAGGGTAAAGACAGAGAAATATTTACTGCTAATAAAAAAGCATTAGAAATATTTAAACTTAACTAAAAAAAAGATATCTTTTTTTATTGTTTATATTTATAAAATGGGATATGGAAGTAAACCACCTCCTCCTAAAAAAGCACCTGCTAAAAAAGTAGTCAAAGGTAAATTAACTGAAGCACAGATGAAAAAATTAAAAGAACATTCACAACATCATACACCTAAACATATGGCGATGATGCGTAAGGATATGAAGGCTGGTATGAGTTTTACAAAAGCACATAACAAAGCACAAAAAATGGTTGGAAAGTAAAAAAAAAGATATCTTTTTTTCTACTTTAAATAAATGGTAATGACTAACAAAATGAAATATAATAAAAAATACGGTTTCAAAGCAGGCACAGCACATAGTAAAAAAGACATCTCTAAAAAAACTGGAATACCTATGAGAATATTAAATGTTGTCTATGATAGAGGTTTAGCGGCTCATAAAAGTAATCCTACATCAGTTAGAAATGTAAAAGGAGTTAAGGGAGGACCAGGTAAAAAAATGAGTGCTCAGCAATGGAGTCAAGCAAGGATTTACTCTTTTGTAATGAAAGGTCCTACATGGAGGACTGCGGATAAAGATCAAGCAGATAAAGTTCGTAAATTAGGTTTAAAAGGATATAAATAATTAATTCCGAGGCGTGTAATGAACTATCCGAGTAGATACAGCGTGTCCTCTAAGATATGCTTGTTTTTTCATTTTATCTAACTTTTCTTGAGTCATAACTGTATAGGCTCCGTTTCCAGCATTAAATAACTTAGCAAGGATAGTTGTTGATAAAGGTAATTTAAGATATTTTTTTGTTTCAGTTGATAACAGAACTGAGATATTATTCCTTGTTAGGGGAGCATCTTCATCTTTACTAAATAAGAACTCACCCTTTTGTCCTTTAGCCATCCATAATCTTAATTGTAAGATTGTATCTTTATCTTCTACATCACCAACAATCATGCCATACTTCCTTTGTGTTTTGAATTTATTAAGAACAAATTGGAAATTTTTTTTATCGGTAACTAACCAATTAAATAATTTATCATCTCCTGTGTCAACTAATTTTTCATAATCTTCTTTTGTGATAACTTTCATATCTGCTAAATCATTTCTAAAGGGAAACTCAGTATGGATTTGTAGAATCGTAGCAATCATTAGATTTTTACGGATAATTAATAATCCATCATCATCCATAGAATCTTGAGTAAGTTTATTAATCAAGTCAAAGACATCTTTTTTAGATATATCGGTAAGGACTGCTTTTTGATTCTGAGCGGTCACTGTATCAAAGGATACTTTATTTGCTACAGCATCATCTTTTTTTACTTTTAAAAGATCTCTTACTTTCCAGTAGATTTGTAAGTGTTCTTCACCATATCCTACAGTATTCATAGCCACGATAATAGATTGATAGATGGATAACTTAGATTGTATAGAATAATGATATCCATTACGATTCTTTGTAGTATTTAACCAGTCAATGACTTTTTTAGAATCTTCCAACCATTTTAGATTAACCATGACCTCAGCAGGTGCGAGGAAATTAGATGATATCTTGTTAATATTGTTAATAAATGTATCTACAGATTTTTCAGAGTAGGGTGTTCCATCATTACGTTTTTTAGCAAGGATATCTTTTTTTAACTGAATTTCAAAAGCACCGCGTTCACGCTTTTGTCTGCCACCTGTTCTCATTGTATATATATAGATTCTGTAAAATAACTTTAAATAAATAAAATCAAATTTAGACAAACAGAATGGAACATTTGGTGTAGATATATATCCCGCCTCCCTAATTTTTGGATAGTATCCATGGCATCCTAATATTTCATTTCCTACTTTTTACAGATCCTGATATCCGAGGGATATTTACACTTTATGTCCCATTTTACATTATTCAAATTTGATAGTTATAGGTCCTTTACTAATTTTAAACTTTACCTTTGTTAACTGTTTTATGTCTTCAATATCTTGTAATCTCTTTTTACATTTAAGAGACATAACAACTGTAAAGTTATCTTTTATTTTGCGATCTAAGTTGAGTAGGCGTATGGCTCTGCGAACCGAAGGCTCATTACCATAAAATCTAATAACATTCGCATCATCTATAATTTGTTGTATATCAGTATAATTTGAAAATTTAAGTTCATAATTTCCTTTTGTAACATAATGGAGAATATTTTTAATTTTCTTATATTCCTCCGTATTTCTCTCCTTGTTAAATATTTTATAAGTTTCCACAGGCATTTTTATGATAACTTTATTTTTTTAATTAAAAAATCAACCATACATTAATATAGACATGGACTCAACGGACCACTCATTAAAACATAAAAGACCAGTGGAAGAAATGTTAATATTCATAAAAGATATGAGAAGTGATATCACACAAATTAAACGAGAGTTGTTATACATAAAAAATTTTATAGAAAGGTTAAATGAAAGTAAAGTCAAAGGAGAGAGTTCAGGC
>VMHT01027532.1_pt1 | contig 11360 bp, 4 predicted proteins | sample 4693611 | NCBI WGS metagenome assembly VMHT01 (sample SAMN12280063, study PRJNA550983) | marine metagenome | isolation source: seawater sampled from same location over 5 years 0.02-0.2 micron viral filtrate | place: USA: collected off the coast of southern California halfway between the port... ... | reverse complement strand
CTCCTTTGGCTGTAGCTTTGCAATCAGCCACCGAGGCTGAAACAGAAATCTCTAATAATATTTATAACATCAAACTGGGTAAACAAGCGCGCGAAGAAGCAGCCCTAAATCAAGAGCTTGAGGGGCGGTTGCAGCGCATGTATGGCCGATCAGCCCAGCGCGCTGGTTATATCCAAGCGGGTTCATCTTTGCTTAGAGCTGGTGGTCAAGCCTACGGCGCATATAAAGCGAGTTAATATATATGAAAGTTCCGGTTTACACAGCGCAAACACGAATGGCCAGACCACAAAGAGGGCCGCAGCTATCCGTTTCTGCCAGCCCCTCTGGGCTGAGCCAAGACAGTCGCGCCTTGGCAAGTTTTGGCCAAGAGCTTGCCAGTCAGTCGCTTGATCTTTACAGCCGGTTTCTTGGTGAGCAGCGTCAACAACAATTAAATGACGCAGAAATTCCTTTTGAAGAAGAGCTCGCCCAATATAAGCTTGATACTGTGACGGAAGATCCAAGCGTTACTTTGAGTAAAGGACCAAAAGGCTTTAAAGCAAGATCAGAATTTTTGCTTACAAAATACACGGATTTAATAGAGGATAGTGTCGTAAGGCGGCGTTTTAAAAATCGTGGTCGGGTGACATTGGCAAATGCAAATATTACCGTCAATAATAATGCCAGAAAAAAATCCATAAATAATGTTATCCAAGCTGAATATAATCGTGCAAATCAGCTTGCTGAAAAGCTTGCTGATCCCTCACAAGGCCCAAATGATAAAGCAGATGCGCGATTGGAACTTTTTGGCATTGATGGTGATGGCAATACAGTTGGTATAGGTATTTTTGAATCTCTTGAACAGCGCGGTTTAATATCTGCTACTGAGCGCGAAACTCAAATACGCGCCGCTAAAGCTTATGAGCAGAGCAGAGAATTTGATTATGAGCTTATTAAATTAGATGCAATGACGATGGGTAATCCAGGGGGGGCCACAAATAAAGCAATTAGAGCGTATAATGATCTTATTGATGGAAAAACTGGCACTGACCTCACGGTAACAGACCGTTTAAACTTAGCTCAAAAATTTATCAATATTGCGCAAGCCGCGACCTCTGTTGATGAAGCCAATGAAGCTTCTGATGCCGCCGCTGTAAAATTGCAAAACACAGCCAATCAAGATTCTAATGAAGCAGAATTGTTTAATAAAATTGTTTTGGCAGAGGAATTTCCAAATGATGATCAATATCCAATGCCAAATATAACAGCTATTGCAAATGCAGCTGTGCCAAAAAATGGAAGTGCAGGAATAAGCCAAAATTTTGCAAGCAGTATGATTGAGCGCATTAGAAACAGCGGTAAAATTACAGATGATAGAGCTACTAAAATAGCATTTACGAATGACATTGTGAATGCAAAAAACGCAGCCAATAAAGATGAGCGGTTTCAAAATTTGCAGCGAGATTTATATGTAGAAATGGGAAACCAAAACCTCACGACTGCATCAATAAATTCGCTTATGAAATTATTAAATTCTGAGCGTAATGCACATTTATCTGCGCAATCAAGCTCTGAGGCCAGAGATAAATCAAAACGATGGAATCAATATTATAAGCTCACAAGTCAAAAAGCCGGTGCTGACGTAAACGGAAACCCCTTTCTTTCAAGTGATGATAATTCAGTTGGCCGTGTTCATGATGCTTTAGAAACATATACAGATTTAACAATGAACAAGGATGTTCCACCTCTTGAAGCTTATGAATATATCAAAGCAAATCTACCCGCAGCTGAAAGATATAATTTTCCGTTTCTGGGGCCAAATCCAGAACTTGCAAAGTTCTTACCAAATCATATTCAACGGCTTTTTAACTCAACGACAAATGAAAACGAAAAAGAAATTTTCGAAAATCTTACTTTTGAGATGCTTCAAACACTTAAAGATAACCTCACAGAAACAGGACTGTCACCAACACTCCAAGACATTGAATTAACAACACTTAATGATTTAGGAACCGCATTGACTGATTTTTATAATACAGAACAGCAACTTTTTTTTGAAGATTTTGAAGAGACCTTGGTAACGCCAATGAGTGAGTCAATAAAAAAACAAAAAGCAAAATTAAGGGCCAAAAAATGATTAGTAATCCGCAAGATGATTTGCTGGACGAGTATATTATTAGTCGTGATAAATTAAGACGTGAACACGGCCCACATGCCCAGATGATGCGGCAAAAATTTAATGTTGATTTTGAGCCTGGTTATATTTACGAGTCAGACGTGCCGACTGCCGTGTTGCAAAAATCCTCGGACGCCGCTGCTAACAATCAACTTTCAGAAGAAGAGCTCATAGATGTTAGCACTGAAAACGGTGCAATATGGGCAAATGCAAGCAAACGTATTTTTGATAAATTTATAACGGGTACACGCGCTGCATCCGAATATCAACGCATAGGATTTAACTACGTTAAGACGCCAAAAACAGATACTGATTTTGCGCGCTGGGGTGTCGAGTTTCTAGGTCAGTTTAATTATAATTTACCGCGCATGGGCTATGATGCCGCGCGTCTGCAAAAAATGGATCAATCCACCGCAGAAGATTTTTACACCTTAATGACAATGTATGACCAGCTGCCAAATTTTACCTGGAACGGCACCAAAAGATTATTTAACGGATTTACGTCTGACCCTACAACGGTTGCGGGGCTAAGCACTTTTGGCCTAGCTTTTTTAGGTCGCAGCGGCGTAAAACAAGGCACCAAGGAAGGTCTTAAAGCTGTTCTTAAGAGAAAAATAAACAATCCGGTCATTGTCGGTGCGCTAGAGGGCGGGATGTTTAGTGCATATGATAACATACAGCGCCAGCGTGTTGGCATAGCAGCGGGTAAGCAAGAGGGCATTGATCCAATAGAGGCCGGTGTCGCAACCGGAGCCGGTGTTGCCTTGGGAGCCGCTGCACCAAAAGTCATTGATGCAGCTGGCACCGTGGCTAAAGCAGTTGGCGAAGCATTAAGCCAACCAGGTGAAATGCCGACCGTTGGCGCGATGGGCGGTAACATTGGCGTCACTGGCACAGCCAAGCTTTCAAACGCAGAAAAACGAAGTTTAAAACTTGCAGCAACCAAAAAGGGAAAACTTGATAAACAACTTTTTGAAAATGTAAAAACAGAGGCATTAAGAATAAAATCTCAATACGCACCAGCTGATGGTTGGTTGCCAATTGACATAAATGTAAAATCAGAAAAACCGGCGTTTACTGTAAATAAAAAAGGCAAAGTGGAAATACGATGGAACCAACCAGCTTATAATTTTCACACACCAAAAGGTAGGACGCGCCCTGGGGTACATAAGCAAAAACTGATTGATCAAACTGTTTCTGATGTAAATGCAATACTTGCGCGCGCTAACGCTGGTGACCAGGCAGCGGCAGATATTATTAACCAGGCAAACTGGTATCGCTCAATGCGGTCACGTTTGCGCCAAGAGTTTGGCGGGTTGGCTGATGTGTTTGCAGATATTTTAGGGGCAACATCAGCACAGACAAACGTGCAACAAAACTATGAAAATGCTCTGGACGTTCTAAGGCAATTCACCCGTGGCGAATTTGATAAAGAGATTGCTGAATACCAGAAAATTGTAGATAGCGGAGATCCGCGCGGATCAGCTCTTTTTGCCAGAGATAAAGATGAAAATGATCCATTTACTTTAATTCGCAAAGCTACCGGCGCGCTTTATAATACAAACAGCGCAGCTGCAACTGAAGCACTGTTAGATATGTTTCGCCAAGTAAAAAGGGGGCAATCAGCCAAAACAATTAATTTCACGGGCAACCTGATTGGATTTGGAAATGAGGCCACTATTGATGTGTGGGCGGCAAGGTATCTTAGAGATATTGCTGGATTAAAAAGAATACCGCCGCCAGCTGAAAAAGCGGTTGCCGGTAAACATCTAAAAGATTCCACATTAAACAAACCACTTATTGGTGGCGAGTTTGGTTTTGGTCAAGAGGTCTTTAGTGAAGCAGCTGCTAATCTTAATCAAGCTGGCAACATTAAAGCCTTTAATTCTACGCTGGGTGATGTGGGGCCAGATGATCTTCAAGCCATTGTTTGGTTTATGGAGAAAGAAAAATGGACTAATAATGGCTGGACATCCAAGGCTGGTGAAGGCGGCTCAATGGATTATGAAAGCGTATTTGGCGGTTCGCCCGATCGAGCGCGTGTTTCTGAGCTGCGATCAATAATTAATAGAGAGGGATCAACGCCTCAAGAAATTCAAGCTGCTCAGGCTGAACTGAAAACACTTGAAGGCGAACCCCAAAGATTTGTTGCTGGTGTGTCAAGAGAACGGACAAATCAGGTGCCGACAAATGTTGAACAAGCGGAGCTGGCAAGTGAGCTCACGGCACCTTTAGGCGCTGACCAAAAAGTTATCGCGTTTCAGGCTAACAACTCAATTGGCGGTTTTGCTGGTGATAGAGAAAGAAATCTTAATTTTGAAATTGTCACCCAAACAGATTTTGATCCAAGCGCAGTTACTAAATCGCTTGTTGAGGCTGGGCGTAAATATGACCAAGACGCAGTATTTTTATCTAAAGTCGTACCGAGAGGCACATCAGGTGCAAGACCTGGTGTTGAGGTTTATTTTAAAGAAAGACAAGGCGTTAACTTTGCTGAGAAAATTCTTAGTATATTACAAAACAAAGGGGTTGACGGATTTACGTTTTCAACTGATGCGCGTCAGGCAGATCGAGTAGATGTGCAAGCTGGAACAGACGATGTAACAGCTGGATTGGTTGGGATACGGTTTCAATACATTCCAGAATTTGATCAAAGTTTTGACCCAGCAAAAGCTGATGAAATATTTAACAAAATTGAAAGAGAATATGTCAAAGTGTTAAAAGAAATTGGCCAAATAGACGGTGTAACATTCGCAGATGTTGTAAATTATGAAACAAATGTATATAAAAATACTGATCGTCCTGGATCTGAATGGATAACCGGAGGTAATACTTATGAGGACTACCTTGGAACAACTACTGCAAGAAGAGCTGGCAACGGGAGCCAGTGATGATGATTTTGTGGTAAAGCAGCTGCGTAGGCAAATTGCTGCAGAGCAGTCTGGCAAAACATCACAGCAATTATACGTGACAGGTTCAGTAAAAAAATCAACGGTCTGAGTTTTCTCAGGTAGCCAATTACACGAAAATCGAGTAAAAGGTGATAAGATGGCAGCATAGCTGGCCATTCAAAAAGCATGTCCATAGATCCTACATTACCAGATAGGCTGGCCCAAGAGGCGGCAGCCACCGGTGGCCTTGTGCGCCCACTTCAAGGAAACGATGTTCTCACAGAACAAATAGACCTTGATGTGCCAAGAGGCCAAAACATCAACCCAGAAGAGGGGGAAGAGGTTGCCGGTCTTGGCAGAATTATAAGTGATGTTGCCAGGCCTGTCGTTGAACCCGTAACAGAAGCAGTAAGGCGAGGCGTTGGACGAGTTTTAAGCCCTGGCCAAAATACTTTAAATCGTGCAGCCGATAGAGCCATTGAGCTACAAGAAGAACAAGCAGCTCAGCGCGCTGCACAAGAAGCAGCCCTAGAGGCAGATCCAGAAAGCACAATTAGAGACATGGCGCTTGATGCTTTGCAAGAAGCTGATGCACAACCCATAGATCCAACTGTTCCCCAGCAAAATATCCCGCCTTTGGAAATGACAGACGTTGAAAATGCAGAAGCGGATCGACTATTGCTCGATGCGGCCACGTCTGTTCCAGAACAAGAACGGCTTGGCTTTGGTAGAACTTTTGATGAAGAAAATGAGCTTGCTTATGCAAATTTTGAAAGCGGCAATCAGTTTGAAGTAAATGATGAAACTTATAAAAACGTATTAGCTGATCTAAAAAAACCAGCTCAAATTTCACCAGATGGTTTGCTGTCTGATTTTCGTGCCACAAGTCGGCAAGGTGACGCAAGAATTCCTGATGAAAAGGGCGTTTTATCCGGCATTCAAGCGATTAGTAAAGCCTACTCAAGTCAAATAGATGCAGCAAAAAGGGGTAAAATAGAAAACGAAGCCACTCGACAGGTTGCAGATTTGTTGGGCATGGCCCCAAATAAATTAAAACGTCGAGTGCAAAGCCGCACTTCTGGTGGTGTTATACAAGTTGAAGGGTTTGGGCTTGCTGAAAGCATGTTAGCCGCGCGTGATTTATTGGTAAACGAGCTGAAAGTTTTAGATAGATTAGCCAAAAAAGCTGAGTTTGGGGATGATTTACAAAACCTACAATTTCGTCAGCAAATGCAATTAGTTGCTGAGCTACAAGCAAACATTAAAGGCAGTCAGACTGAAATAGCGCGCGCATTACAAGCATTTCGTATACCGGCCAGATCCGGTCAAGGCGATACAGAAATGATGAGAGCTAAAGACGTTGTGGCTCTATTAGATGAATATGGGGGCGTGGAAGATATTAAATCCCTCGCAGCACTATATAATTCTGGTGCAAAAACTGTTCATCAAAAAGCAGCTTTAACAAAAATTGGATCTAAATTTAAACGCATCTCGGATGCCTTTTACGAGGCCTGGGTAAACCTGCTCCTATCAAATCCAATCACGCATATAAAAAATACTGTAGGGGCTTTTCTAACAACTGGAATGGATATTCCAGAAACCGCGCTTGCCGCTGGAATTGGGGCCACAAGGCGCGCTTTGGGCGGTACTGGCGGCACCTACATGTTCCAAACAAATGCGCAAGTTTTTGGCGCTATGATGGGATTGCGAGATGCCTTTTCTGGGGCTGGACGCGCCTTTCGTACCGGTGAACGACCAATAGCGGGTAGCAAGCTTGAAGGTGTTAAAGGAAATCGCCCCGTCAATGCTTTCACAGCCGAAGCGATGGGCATAAATGTATTTGCGCGTACTGTTGATGTGCTTGGTAAATTCATGACTATGGGTCGTATTCCAACTGGCTTACTTGAATTTGAGGATACGCTTTTCAAAGTCGTAGCGCAACGAATGTCGCTTTATGAAACTGCATTTTCCACAGGAAAAGCAGTGGGGCTTAAAGGCGATGCGTTGATTGAACATATTGCTGAATATGTTGTTGAGCCGCCAGAAACGGCAATTAGAGAAGCTGACGCACATGCTAAATATATTACTTTGCAAAAAGATTTAGATCCTGATGTTGGAAAAAAATTAGCGGCAGTTAGAAATATTCCCGTCATAAGGTACTTCGTTCCATTTTTTAAAACACCGTATAATTCCTTTAAATACATATTCCGAGATCGATCACTTCTTGGTCTTGCAAGCCCAGAAATCAGGCAAACTATTGCTAACGGCTTCAAAAGTGGAGCCACACAATTAGATAAACAAGCAGCTGAAAAAGCTGTCTCAAGACAGCTTTTAGGCCTTGCCGCTGCCGGTGTGACATATTCTTTGGCGTTGGAAGGCAGTATCACTGGAAGTGGGCCTAATGATCCTGGCATGAGAGAAAATCTTAGAAAACAAGGCTGGCGTCCTTATTCTGTCAGAATACCAGGTACAATCTCTGATGAGCTTCCTAAAGGTGTACATGTAAGTCTTACCGCTTTTGAACCATTCAGTACAATTTTCATGGTCGCTGGCGATTCTGCGGAATTATCAATGTACGGGGAATTATCAGATGAAGATAGATTGGCAATCGTTACAAACGTAGCAACACTGTTTTCAAACCAGCTCACAGAAAAACAATTTTTAAGTGGTTTTAGCGATCTAGTAAGCACCATGCAAGATCCGCAAAGATATGCAAACTCAACGATACAAGGTTTTCAAAGAACGGTCGTTCCAAGAGCCGTGGCAAATCTTAAAAAAACTGGGGCCGTGCCTTTTGGCGAAAATATTGCAGAATATTTAGATGTCACTGAGGGGTCTGTTGCGGATGCAATACTCACTGGCGATCCCCAGGTGCGAAATGCAGCAACATTTTTAGAACAAATAAGAAGTCAGGTTCCTGGTTGGTCATCTACTCTACCGCCACGTAGAGATCATTTCGGTGAAATAAGACTATTAGATAATGCTATCGGCGGTGATCTTTTTAGCCCGTTATACAGTAGTGAAATCGGTGAAAACGATCTGGCAAAAGATGCCAAAGCATTTCGTAGACGCACCACAAAAGTATCAAAAGTTTTTGAGGCAGTAAATTACAGCCCACCCATGCCAGGTGATGTGCTTCAATTTAGAAAAGTTTTTAATGATCCACCAAGTGTTTACAAGTTCAAAGGTGTGCAAATGACGGCAGAGGAACAAAGTCAGTATCAAAAATTATCAGGAAAATATGCATTAGAAAATGTTGAAAAGTTTTTAAGGGCAGTAAGAAGCCAAAAGATTTTTCGTGAAGCGGAAAAAGGTAATGATCTGTTTCAACAAGAAATTAAAACCAGGCTTGCTGCACAATTTCAACAAGCAAGGGAAAGAGCTCAAAAAGAAATGTATCGCAAAAATTCCTCTTTGCGTGATCGTTTTACAAAAGCTTTAGAAGAAGCCCAACGTAATCAAAGGCAGATGCGCAGATGACAATATCAAGCACAACCACCCGCAATCAATATACCGGCAATAACAGCACAACGGTCTTTGCTTATGGATTTAAGATCTTTGCAGATGCGGATCTCAAGGTAATTCTCACAGATACATCTGGCGTGGAAACGGTCAAAACTTTGACGACACATTACACGGTGAGCGGAGCTGGTACAGATAGCGGCGGCAACGTCACCTTTACAACTGGTAACACGCCTGGCACTGGTGTGATTGTCACGATCCTAAGAAACACGTCCATAACGCAATCAATCGACTACGTTGAGAATGACACGTTTCCAGCCGCCAATCATGAAACCGCGCTAGACCGGCTCACAGCAATTGATCAACATCAACAGGACAGAATTGATCGATCTATTAAGGCACCCGACAGTGAGGCGTCTGGCTTTGATATGACCCTGCCATCAAAGGCAAACAGGCTGGGTAAGGTGATGGGTTTTAATAGCTCAAGCGGCAATCCAGAAATGACTGTGCAAGTTACTGGCGCGAGTGTGTCCGTTAGTGATTTATCAGCTGGTGAATCACCCACTGCCTCTGTGAGTGTAAGTGGCGGCACAGCTGCATTTGCCTTTGGCATACCGGCTGGGGCTACGGGTGCGCAAGGTAGCCAGGGAGCTACCGGCAGTCAGGGGGCTACGGGTGCGCAAGGGCCAGCTGGTCAGGATGGTGACAATACGATTACTGTAAAAGATGAAGGCTCGGCGCTTTCAACAGCTGCTAGCACGTTAAATTTTGTCGGATCAGGTGTTACAGCCAGCGGCACAGGCGCTGAAAAAACAATCACAATAACGGGCGGCAGTGGTGGCAGTTCACTTACGGTGAGTGATGAAGGCAGCGATTTGAGCACCGCAGCAACTAAGCTTGATTTCGTGGGCAATGGCGTTGTCGCATCTGGCACGGGTGCAACAAAAACTATTACAATAACCGACACCAACACGACCTACGCTGTTCAAGACGGTCAATTATCAGAGATAAATTTTACATCCGCAGACCACAGCAAGCTTAATGCGATAGAGGCGTCTGCCACCGCAGATCAAACTGATGCGGAAATTAGAGCAGCCGTAGAGGCTGCTAGTGACTCCAACGTGTTTACTGACGCAGACCACACAAAATTAAACGGGATTGCTTCAAGCGCCACCGCCAATCCAAATGCGCTTGATAATGTGTCTGAAGATTCTTCACCACAGCTTGGCGGGAATTTAGATGTAAACGGCAACGACATCGTTAGCACGTCCAACGGAGCTATTGACCTTGATCCAAATGGGTCTGGCAAAGTTACCTTTAAAGGCAACTCGACGCGAGGTGCTGGTCAGTTTGTTCTAAATTGCGAACAAAATTCACATGGTATAACGATCAAAGGCCCACCTCATAGCGCATCTGCAAGTTACACTCTTACGCTTCCGAATGATGACGGATCGTCGGGCCAAAGTCTAATTAGTGACGGCTCTGGAGTTACGTCGTGGTCAACAATTACATCCAACGCCACGCACACAGGTGAGGTCACAGGCTCTACTGCCCTGACAATAGCTGACAACGTGGTGGACGAGGCTAATTTGAAAGTGAGCAACAGCCCGACAAACGGTTATGTACTGACTGCACAGTCTGGCAACACAGGTGGATTGACTTGGGAAGCTGCAAATAACCCTAACTTTACAAAAGTTAGCTCAGGGCATTCGGGGGATGCTGGTCAGAAATACGTCAAAATAGCAACAATCGATAGCTCCACGCCGACCAATAGTAATTCCACGTTTGTATTCAGGATAATGTTAGATGGCCGTAATGCGGTTGATGGAAATTCTCAATTTGTAGTACATGTTCGGACGGGTAACAGTACGAATGAAAGTTATGTAGTAGTAGAACAAGAACACACAAATGCTCACACTCACTACAATGCTAATAACTTTCTTTTTTATTGGAACAGCCAATCAAATTCAGAGTTGTGGCTGCGGCTACCAAATAATGCCAGTACTTCCTATCAAACTTGTTACGCACGATTAGATGTAGCGGCAGATCAGGACACGACATTTGTAAGTGGTCATGATGACGTAACTATTCATACTGGTCAAAGTTGGGTTGATACAGCATCGTTTGTTGCTGGCACAAATTTAATAACATCACAATTGATTTCAAAGAAATTCGCAACTGTAGACGTAGTTGGCAATCTTACAGTTGGTGGTACTGTTGATGGCCGAGATATTGCGCAAAATATACCATCGTCACTTGGCTCGGCTGGGCAAGTGCTTACCGTGAACAGTGGAGCCTCGGCGGCTGAATGGGCCACTGCTAGTGGTGGTGGCTCAAGTGTCGGCGGATCAACAGGCGTTGAGTTTGACGATAATGTTAAAGTAAAATTTGGCTCTAGCGGAGGTAACGAGCTAGAAATTTATACTGATGGCACTGCCAGTTATATTACTGAAAGTGGTTCAAGCCATTTAAATATCCAAGGTCAAGAGATTAAGTTTAAGAATGCCTCTGGCACAAACTTAATCGCTATGAACTCTGCTCAGTGTGAACTATTTTTCAATGGTTCAAAAAAGATGGAGACTACAACCAATGGTGTTGAGCTTTCAGGTCATTTAGACTTAGGTGATAATGAGAAGGCACGTTTTGGTAATTCCAACGATCTTGAGATTTACCACTCAGGATCAGCATCCATAATCGACGACACAGGGAATGGCCCCCTGCATATTAAAGGGTCTACAAGCATAGACTTTTTTGCATCCAATGGTGAATACATGGCCTACATGGTCGAAAATGGTGCAGTTGGCCTATACCATGATGGAAGTCAGAAGTTAAACACCACGTCATCTGGCATT
>VMHT01204570.1_pt1 | contig 11361 bp, 19 predicted proteins | sample 4693611 | NCBI WGS metagenome assembly VMHT01 (sample SAMN12280063, study PRJNA550983) | marine metagenome | isolation source: seawater sampled from same location over 5 years 0.02-0.2 micron viral filtrate | place: USA: collected off the coast of southern California halfway between the port... ... | reverse complement strand
TTGGTAGTATTTGCGTAGTCACCGCTAGTATCAAGATTATTGAAAAACAAATCTATTTCTCCTATGCCTTGATCTAAGAAAGGAGTTTTATATACCCCGAATGCATTTACTAGATTGTTTTCTTGTAACAGATTATAGAATTGTTTCCGTTGTGTTTTGAGATTTCCTAACAGTATGTCTGCAAAATAAGGTCTTGTATCTGGTTGTTCAACAAAGGTTTCAGCGTTTTGCATATGTGTTTGTACAAGATGCCAACTACTAAATGCATATTCACATGGCCAAAGATGATCATTGACTGTGATACTGCTTGTAATTAATTTGTCTTGTTCAGTACAGGGAGGATCGCCTACTGCATCCCAGTTAAATTTTTCACCAGGTATAATATATTCTAAATCTTCAAATACAATTATCCTATTGCTTTGTTCTCTAGAAAGCCATGTATTGTGATTAAAATCTCTTAACTTACTAAAACCTATAAGTTTAGGATCAAAATAAGGATGAGGCAATTCATTGTTATAGATAGCACTTAGTACACCAAATGGATCGTCATTCATAAATGCGAACTTCATTCTGCGATTAAATTCGCTAGTGTGCATTGTTTACCTTACCAGGTAATATACCAGTAGAAATATGTTCCTGAACTGCTCTTGCGAGCTATGGTATAACCCTTGTTCTCGAAATGTGCAATTACTTCATTCATCTGTTCTGTTTTGACAGCATCAGTAATTGTGCCTTGATATGCTTTGTAATAGTTAAGACCGTCTGTGTCATTGTCTGTCATTGGGCTACCTGTAATAGTAGTACCCTGGATAGTGACTGTGCTTGTGTCACTGATAGTGGCCGCAAAAGTGCCTGCCGCAATAGCATCCAATACAGCAATTTCCATAATACTGATTTGCTGTGCTAGTGTGTTATTGTTTTGCGCTCTCTCACGAGCCTGTGCGCCTGTTGGAAAGTATGCCATTATTTGTTCCTAGCGCCTTCTTTAAATACTTGCCATGATTCATTCATGTTTGCATGCTTTGCAGCCATGTGTGCTTTGTACTTTTTACTGCCTTTTGGATGTGGGCTACCTTCACCAATCATACCAAATAGTTTAGGCATAAGTTTCATAAACTTTTCAATAGTACCTACACGCTGTACAATTGCTTCTTTGTTTTTATCGTTTACTTTGTCGTAGACTTGTACAAGTACACTTGCTGTATACATGTCCACCATTTGCTTGCCGTCACCGAATGTAACTTCCATTGCACTCTTGTTGTCCACAATGTCGCGCATCTGTTTCATAACATCTGTGCGTGTTTCAACTTGACTACCGTCTTTGCCGAACATTTTACTTAGGTGTGGCGGAAGTTCGCCTTCAACAAATTCTCTGGTTCTCATCTTAGTTGCCCTTTGTGCCATTTTTGCAACACGCTCATCATCTGGCATGTCACCTTGCGGCTCCTCATATCCTGCGCCTTCGTCATCACTGTCACCAACAAATGTAATCTCGTCTTTGTTGAACTGTGCAATAACATTCTTTAGTTGAGGATTAGTGTCGAAAACTGTTTTAAATCCGTCATAATCCATCATAATACCTGCGTTAGCAAGCATTTGTAGAAAGCCGTTCATGCTAAGTTTGCCTTGCTTGCCCATGCTACTAGCACGGGTTTGTGCAACCATAGCGGCACTCATTATAGCATCAACACTACTATCTACTTCGTAAAATCTCATTACTGAGTAAAGCCCATTACGCCACTGCGTCCTAGCATGTCTTTAAGTTCTGCTAGTTCTGCATCACCGTTTGAATTTTCAATTGGTGCTTCTTCTACTGCAGGTGCTGCTTCAATTTCTGCATTCTCAATTTCTACTTCTTCTGCAACTTCAGTCATCGCTGTTAAACGATCTTGTAGTTTTCTCATGTCAACTGTTGTATACATTATGCTCTCTTTTCTCTGCCTACGGGTGCTTCTTCGCCGCCTTGTGCAGCAGGTGCTGCATCAAATTCATCATCCATATCCATTGTTGGTTCCATGTCTGGTTCATCCGCCATGTTAGCGTCCATACCCATATCTCCCGCAGGTGCATCACCTGTTAGGATTCTTGTTGCGCCGTCTGCTGTCATGCGATCGCTTTTCATTACATCCATTGTGCTTTGTAGTGCTTGTGTCATCTGTGCCACAAACTGATCTGCAATGTCTGAACCCATTTCATCACGGATCTTATCAGCAACAGGCTGTAATTCTTCGTTAAGCATTTCACCAACATCCTGGATCATTCCATCATATTTGTCAACCATGCTCTTAGCAGCCATGACAAGTTCACTTGCTTCGACTGCGCCTTCAGTTACAACGCTTTCCTTTATTTTGCCTGGCTTAGCATACTTGTCTTTACTACGAGGAGTGATACGATTTGACTTGTCCGGAGTCTTCATTACTGTAACATCACGTTCACCGGCAGTGCTTACCATTGCAACGCCTTCGTCTGCTTTTTCTTTTTTATCTTTAGCAGCCTTTTTCATAGACTCTTCTTTATCGCCGTCACCGTCGATGTCAATATAGTCTGGCTTTGCTTTCTTTTCAGCAATGTGCTTAGTAAGTGCTTCAAGTGCAATTTTCATTTCGTAATACTTTGTACGAGTTTGACTTGCACTGCCTAGTTTACTTTCATAGATAGCCATCTGTTCACTGAGGTTCTTGTGTAGACGCTGCGCTTTTGTTTCACTTAGGCTTTCTAAGTCTAGCGCATATCCAAATACACGTTTTGCTAATCTGTTTACTTTTTCTGCACTTGGAGCAGGTACGAGTTCGTCAAGGTTCATGGTTCTTCCCTTTAAATTATATAGTGTATTTATTAAACTGAAATGGTTTTAAGTAGTTGCGTGAGTTGGCTATCTACTTGATGTAGCACAGGCATTTCTGCACTGATACGATGACTCATAATGTTTTTGCGGATTTCATTGTTTTTACGCAGATGATAGTGATAAAAATCTATATCAGTTTTTACTTTTTGTAGTTTTTGATCTAAATCTTTTATAGACTTGGCTTTACTGTAATCATGTTTTATAAGACAAAGTGCATAGCCAACTGCGCTTTTTCGTCTAAAAAAACATGTATCTTCGCACTGCCATTGCCCATATATATTTTTGATAAAAAGATTATTCACTTGAACTGCGCCGTTTTCAAGTTTACGGATTTTTACTTTAGGAGTAAAATCAAGTAAACGATCAATGCGTTGTTGTATGGTGGTCTGCGTTGCGTGATATTTTGTAGTAGATTTTGTCATTAGTTTTTTGCCTTGTGAGAATAGATTTTTCTGCAAGTCTTCGTGCGACTAGTTGTTCTCTCTCTGTAAAGTCCTTTTTAGCAACCAACCCTTTCTCATCAATTGTTTCGATAAGATCTTGTTCCTCTCCTGAAACAAAGGTTTGTAACCCGTTTTTAAATTCTACATAACGCATTATCGTAAACTACTTACATTGACATTAACCATAGCACCTTTAGCACGACGTATCAAATTCGCTCTATCTGCAGGTGTAAGTTCATCTGTAATACTAATCATGCCGCCAGGGCCTGACAAATCAATCTTTTTATCGCTCAAGTTCATTGTGAACGTAATTCTCGGATCTCTAGGATCTGCAAATGTAGCACTAAATCCTTGCACATTTGTAAGCAAATATTGTGCCTCATTTATTTGTACAGTGTTTCCTGGCAACATGCCATATTGTGCTTCTAATATTTTCATCTACTTGCCTTGTTAAGTGCCGCTACACGCTTGCTTGCTGGATTAATTCTTTTTGTTTTCTTTGCTTTGCGAGCCATTCTTGCACCCAATCGTGCCTTAGTCATTTTTAACTTAATACGTTTTTTAATATCTGGTGCAGCAAAGCACTGTGCCGGACTACTTACTACGCGACTTTTACGTCTGCCGCTGGTGCAACGAAACTTACGAACAACTTTATTGCCGCGTTTTGCCCATGCCATACCTTCAGTAAGTTCACTTAAAATCATACTGTATTTATGCTTAGCCTATTAACATAAAGATAAGTGTGCCGCATGCGGCTACGAGTCCGCCTATAATAGCAGATCCCCAGGTGATAAGTTGTTTATTACGATCGTGTTTCATTGACACCATCATGTCTCGCAGTTCAATTAGCGTTTGTTCAAATTTATCCATGCGAGAACTTAAATTTTTTAGCTCTCTATGCAATCCGTTGTACCTTTCAGAACACAAGTCTACATGTGCTTCCAAAGACTCTTTTTCTAATTCGGACATTTCTAATCACCTACCTTGGGGTGATGTCTAGATTATCTATTTGTTTTAGTATGTGCCTATTTGTTTATAATGTGTGCCTTTTATTCTAGCATCATAAGTATTTATTAAGAATGGTTCGCAGAAAAAAACTGTATGTTAATATATTCTGAATCTTGTGTATGAAACACACTAGGCTTTAATTGGATAGTATTATCGAGATCTGGTATCACAGGTATCATATCAAATACTTCGTGCAATTTACTTAGGTTAGGCCCAAATACACCTTCATGTTCAGCACCTAAAGCAAACATCCAAATATTAATATTGGGATTAAGCATTTGCATTTGAAACTTGTGTTTATTGCCAATAGCATCAAAAAGTTTGCTACCTACAAATTTATTTTCATTGTCATAATTGTGTAGTTCAGGAAGTTGTAGTATAATTGGTTGTGTAAGTATACCCACTGTCTGTAATACAGTCTCCCAGTTACGTTGTTGATTTCTAGTTTTTCCATCCCCACGAGTTACACCTGTACAGGTTATGTCAACTAAACTTACTCCCCATACTGCACTAGGTAATTCAAACTGCATTTGCGGTGTTGACATTTTACGGATCCTCGACAGCGTAGTACTATGTGTATTTAAGTCATAAAAAAAGCGGTGCTAAAAAACACCGCTTTTGATTTAATTGTGTCTCTATTAAACGATAGCGTCTTGTAGAGCTGCGCTTGGTCCACCTTTGATTGCTGTTGCTGAAGCCAAGTTGATTGAATCAACTGTGCCTAATGCTCGCAAAGCAGCCTGGATAACTGTCATTGTTGCAAAGTTTGCAACTGCTGTGTCAGTTGTGCAACCTTCTAGTGCAACGATCTGTCTTGTATTGGTATCAAACAATACTCCTTGGTGTACAATTGTACCAAAACGTGACAACATGCTCATCACGGCAGCAATTGTACTTGCTGGTCCTGTTTTTGCGTTTACTGCTGCTAAGTAGTCAATTTCAATGTAAATTACATTTTCAGTTGAACCGCCTAGGTTAGTAGGAAACGTTGGTGTACTTACTGGATGTACTCGTGTAATTTCAGCCATTTTCTATTTTCCTTATACTATTGAATCTTGATGAGCCGCGCTTGGTCCACCAATAATTGCTGTTGCTGAACCCAAGTTAATTGAGTCCACTGTTCCTAGTGCCTGTAGAGCAGCCTGGATAACTGCTGCTGCAGCAAAGTTTGCTACATCTTCATCATCGCCACTTAGGCCTTCAATGCCAACAATCTGACGTGTGTTAGCGTCAAATAGTGGGCCTTGATATACTATTGTACCAAATGTACCTAACATGCTGTAAACTGCTGCAAGTGTTGACGCTGGGCCAGTCTTTGCATTTACTGCTGCTAGATAATCTAGTTCCAAGTAAGTAATATCTTCTGCAGATCCAGCCATGCTGACTGGAAATGTTGGTGTACTTACTGGATGTACTCTTGTAATCTCTGCCATTATTTTCTCCTAATGCGGTAATCTAATAACCGCTTAAATATATTTATGCAATATGTGAGAAAATTACTTACTTACTTAATTTATGGGCGGCGGTTGCAAGTGCATATCCAGTAGCAAACAATCCTGCACGTTTTACTAAACTATTCATACCTTTTGAACCACCAAGATCTTTTTTAACACCGCTTACATATTTTTTACTAATATCACTGCGAAACTTACCATCTACCCGTTGACTCATTGCAAGTCTTGCACTTAACACATTTCTTTCGTTAGGACTTGCTCTACCAAAGTCACTTGCAATGCGTCTTGCACTTTTAAGAAATGAGCTATCTATGCCTAGTCTTTTTTGTTGCGCAAGCAAAAACTGTCTGTCCATTGCAGTGCTAGACTGTCCGTTAGCAATATTTCTTAGATAACGTTTAAACGCCATTTCATCATACCCAACTTGTCCTGGACTAGTTACACCAGGATACTTTGCTGGATTTCCTAGTATACTTGCGAGATTGTGCAAATCGGTTGCACCTGGTTTTACTGCACTAAAATTCATAAACTTTAGTGTGTCTTTAGCATACTTTTTTGCAAAGTCTGGATTTTCAAAACGCATTTGTTGTAGCATCAACAGTTGTTCAAAGAAACTTTCAGCAATATCTGTGCTATCTCTTCCAGTTGCATCTTTTGCAGTGCGTATGTATCTTGCTTCTGTAATTTCTTCACGAATAAATTCAAACATTATTGTCCCCACGGTCTCTGTGTGCCTCTGTCATCTACTGCACCATATACTCTTATTGGATCGTTTCTTCCTTTTCTTGTGCCGCTGTAAGTAAATCTTGATCCGGATGGTTTCATTTTCTTTCCCATTGGTACTGGAAACGGCGGCGGTGGCATAGGTGGCGGCATAGTAGTTGCAATGGCTGCAGCATCTGGCTTTGCAACTGCTTGTGGCACTGCTTCAGGTTTTGCAACTGCTTGTGGCACTGCTTCAGGTTTTGCAACTGCACCTGTCTCTGGTTTTACACCAGCAATACCATCTGCAGCACTGCCTACATCTGCACCTATGTCTCCACTTTTTGTTGTAGCATCACTTTGTACATCCGGTCCTATATCAGTAATTTCACCTGATCCTACTTCAGTTTCTGCACCTGCTTCTGGCTTATCAACTGTGCCTGCACTCTGTCCGCTATCTGTTTCAGGTTTAGCATCAGTGCCTGTTTCTGGCTTTGCACCTGCCGCAGGACCAGCATCTGGATCATCTTTTTCTTTTGTTCCTGGATCTACTGTGGTTGCTCCTGCTCCACCAACAACGGTACCTCCTACAACAGGACCTATCTTATCTGTACCATCTTCTCTACCTTTTCCTGGTGCTGACGGTGGAGTTGTATCTGCTACACCTGGTGCTGCTACGCTACTGCTTGTCCAAGCCGGTACACCACCTTTTGGTTCTGTTTTTATATATCTACCATATGTACCATCTGAATTTAGTATCCACACAACTGAACCTTCAGGCTGTGTTGCTAGTATTTTGTTAGCATCTCTTTGTGCTGCAAAAGAGTTTGTGCCTTGCATTACTAATTGTCCCGACTCGTATCCTTGTATTTTATCTGTTACACTTTGATCAGGATTCTGTGCCATAGCAATGATACGATTTTGAGTAGCCTGTTGCTTTATTTGCGCCTGCTGTTCTCTATCTATTTTATCTAATTGTTTTTGAACTTCTTTTGGTAAAGTTTCTATTGCTCCTGGATTTTCTTTTTTCCAAGAAGCATATTCATTACCTGTAGGATCGTTTAACATTCTTTGAATTTGTTGTTGACTAACAACACCAACACCTATTCCTAGTGCGCCGGCGATCCACATCCATGCAGGTATTGCAGCTGGTGCCGCTGCAACTACAACTTCACTGAGTTTTTGTTTTTCTTTATCAACAAATTCTCTTAGTCGCATTACTTGCTCCAGTTCTTAACAGCATTAAAGTTCTGTTTTGAGAACTCCATTCTGTCTACTAGTTTTACTGCGCCACTGTCTTTACCAATAGCAACAAAACCTTCAGGGTTTGTTACAGTGTAGCCTGTATCAGTACGAATAAGTGACTTAATACTATCCACTTTATTCAACTTATTTATAAGCATATTTTTAAGTGCAATAATGTCTTTGTATACTGCTAGGGCACCTGCAATGCCTTCTATATTATCATTTACAAACTTATTTTGTGCTTTTATTTTTTCATTACGTTTCTTTACTGCTGGCGATTCAGGATCTTGATTCTTTAGTTTAGCAATTTCTTTTTGTATGTAATCCGTATACCATTGTGTAAAGTCTTGGGCAAAACTCTGTGCATCATCTATTTGTGTATCGCCTCTGCGAATTCTAGCATTAACATACTGCATTAACAGTGCATTGTATTCTCCGCTTACTGCAGTGAAGTCTGCACTTTTTAGTGCGCCGGCGGCTACATTTAGCCCACGAAGTATTTGTGCATTTTCACTTGCACTTAAACTTGCCTGTCCGCTCAAGTCCTTGTATACTGCATCATCTACCCAAACACTAGATATCTTGTTAAGTCCACTAACATCTGCGCCAAATGTAGCAGTCATTTCTGGTACACTGTCGCCTGTATAGGTTGTGTGAAAAATAATGCCCATATCGCTTGCCGCAATACGTTTACCCAGTTTACTGTCTTTAGGTACTGCATATGTAATTGTGTTGGGTTGGAATACCCAACTTTCTTCGCCGTCAATATCAGCAGATTCTAGATCACTTTTAGTATACATCATGTCGCCTTGTAGTACGCCTTGTATACCTAGTTTAGGCAACTGTTCTAGTGCTAGTGTGAGTTTGTCACGCAAGCCGCCACTGTATCCATACTTGTCTAAGTCTGCAGTGCTTTTAACAAGTTTGCCTGTCTTACTAAACACGCCTTTAGTGCCAACGAAAAACTTGCCGTCTGCTGGATCTGTGCCAACAAAGATAGCAGGAGCACCGTCCCACTTAACAGTTATACTACCACTGTCGCCACCATTCTCAAGCATGTCACGCACACTGTTGATATACTGCAGCGCACTGCTGGCACCACTAGAACCTTGAAGAAATACTAGATCCTCAATGTGTTCCAAGTGTGTATTTTTGCCTTCAGCAGCCTCGGCTACTATTTCTCTGAAGCGCATTTGCTTTCGTTGACTTTCCGAATACCTCGCACAAACTTACGACTGTCCTGATGTTTAATACTGTTTAACAGACGGCGTTCTAAATCACCCGCAGTTTCATCATCATAGTGCTTGTGCATTTCATTAATAAGATTGATTGCGCTTTCTATTACGTTAGTTGCTCGACTTTCTAAAACATGTTGTCTATCTTTTTCAACAATCATGCTGTTTAGTTCGTGTAGTATACTACGGGTTTGTTTACGCATGGTTTTTATCCTATTGTTTTTAGTATTTATCGGTTAAATACACTATTACATATTGTAACATGGAGAGAGAATATGTCAAGTATAGAGAACCCTAGGTTGCACTTTGCAACTCTGGCTAAAATAGCCTACATGACAGAAAAAGACAGTAAACCTATTGCACACGAACTTGGATACACTAAGACAAAACTTATTGATCGTAAAGGTGCAGAATGTCTATTTTTAGAAAACAGCGAGCGTATTGTGCTTGCATTTAGAGGAACAGAGCCAAAAGAGTTTAGTGATATCAAAGCAGATCTTAAGGCATGGAAACGTCCTAGTGACACAGAAGGAATGGTACATGCAGGATTTTATGATTACCTAGAGCGTATCTGGGACACTGTTGAAAACCATATTAACTATGGTAAGCGTGAAGAAAAAGAACTTTACATATGTGGACATAGTTTAGGTGGTGCTATGGCAACACTCGCAGCAAGTAGACTAAACGACAGAGTAGTTGCTTGCTATACATACGGAAGTCCTCGTGTAGGTGGTCCTGATTGGCTTGCAAAGCAAACGTTTGAGAATCATAGATATGTAAACAACAATGATGTTGTTCCTCGTGTTCCATTTTGGATAATGGGTTTTAGACACTATGGTGAACTACATTACATTAACTACTATGGAAATATGCGCAAACTTACACCTTGGCAGAAGTTTAAAGACAGTTGGCGTGGACGCTTTCGTGCTTGGAGTAAACTAGAACTATTTGATGGTGCTAGAGATCATGCTATTGGAGATTACGAAAGGAAGTTACAAGATAACTAAATGGGTGCTAGTAATGGTTACTATTATTCATGGTGAACCAAAATCACAAATAATTGACTCATACGAAGCCTTGAGTGAATGTTATTTTAACATTACCAAGCAGGAAATGCACTATGAATTTGATACACACAACCATGACTGGGTGTGTGTTCGTACCGAAGGCGAATGGGCATATGAGTTACGGTATTAGATTCTTTTTGCTGTACGGTAAGTAATTTATGAATATTCTTTTCACAGTTTCGTTGTTTGGTATTAATTCAAAGTCTTTTCTAAAATGTTCATAAAGCTCGTGTTTTCGTTGTCTAACTAGTTCTAGATTCTTTCTGTGTCTATGCATGTAGTCAGTTTTTTTAAGAGTTTTTCCATAAAGTATATCTTTATTATTGTCCAGTGCATTTAACACTCTCACTGCCGGATTTGGCTCATTTTGATAACTGTGATCAATTATATCATCAAAAACATCAAATCCTATTTCTTTGATATCATTTGCCATATTGTACCCTCCACAGAAAATAGGAAAACAATGACCATAGATTGCCATTAGATATTTTTCTGTTATCAAACTGGCTTTTTCGTAAAACACAGGCTCAGTCACAATTGCAATTGTACTAGAACAAAAATGCTGTAACATCCCATTATCAAATATAGAAATAGCATCGTGCATAGTATTCGTCGTGTCGTCTATTTCCTTTAAGTTTCCTATATACCTTTGAGGTAACATAGTGCTTAAATGTTCACTATGTCCTCTTACTAAATCAACTAAATTATTAATATATTCAGACTTTGGGTGCCATCCTTGAGTATAGCCAAAATCAGTGATTCCACTGTTTGACAACCAAGCACTAACTATAAATCTAGATTCACGAGGTAGACGCATCATTGCAAATATGTTAGTTTGATCACTATGGATAAATTCACTATTGTCTGACTGTGAAAAAGTTTCAACTTCATTAAGAAACTGTAAGGGAATAGCGTAAAAATTTTCAAATTCTTTCCACTTTATATAATGATTGTTGTATATTTTTTCATAAGGATAGTTGTTTTTTTCAAGTATATCTAAAAAAGAATTATGTCTGTTTTCAACATATTGATTATTGTGATCATACTCAATTTCGTATTCTTGATACGGCGCTATGTCTCTGGTTATCACATAACCATTTAATTCGTTGTTGATTTCACCTACTATTTTGGGACTAATAAAGAACATTTCAATATTATATATCCTTTATTAATTAGATACTAAATAAAACGTTGCAATTTGCAACACTTGGCACAAACAAAAGAATTTAGGCAAAAAAGAGGCACACAATGAAGTTACCTAAGGACGCAACGGCTCAATTAGAACGATTACTAGGCAGATTCATAAGGCATATTCCGAACAATGCTGAATATCATAACAGGCTTATCGAAGAACTAGAGATT
>VMHT01000505.1_pt1 | contig 11361 bp, 21 predicted proteins | sample 4693611 | NCBI WGS metagenome assembly VMHT01 (sample SAMN12280063, study PRJNA550983) | marine metagenome | isolation source: seawater sampled from same location over 5 years 0.02-0.2 micron viral filtrate | place: USA: collected off the coast of southern California halfway between the port... ... | reverse complement strand
TCCATCCCTCACTAATAGATATTAGTTCATCCTTAGTAATAATATTACCATCTACAGTAATATACATTCCTTTTCTTATTGACTGTTTGCTTAATGCCATTATAATTCTAATTTTAATTCATTACGTAAAACTTTATTCATATGTCTATTAGCACATAATGCTGATTCTTGAATAATGCGGTGACCTGATAATGTAATTGCCTCACTTAAAATAGATAAACTTAAACCATATCTAAATGAGGGTAATGCTGTAGCTCCATATAAACTATTAAGCAAAATTTTCATTGTATATTGCATTAAATGATAATAAGCACCTTTTTCCTTATCACCTGCTTTATATGCTTCTTTCATTTTACCTTTATATAACTTACGTTCAGAAAACCATTTATCTAGTACTGTAGATAGTGTTGATTGTTTATCTGTTGTAAACATAGACCCATTAGCTGATAATGTTAAATTTTGGGATTCAACTATATTAATTAATTGTCCTATGGATACTTGGGTTTGCATTCCTTTAGAATTTTCAATTAACAGTTTTTCATGAGGTTCTTTTTCTTTTAAATCACTAAGGCCTAATCTATTATTGCGATCATCTGCATCTATAATACGTCCAACAAATGTTTCACGACCTATGTTTAAAGACATAATTATAGATGGGTATAGCGATGTTAAATCTTCATCAAACATATACTTGTACAATCCAGCTTTAGGGCAAAAAAGGTAACCACCAGCATATCCTTTTTTACTTCTAGGATTAGGATCTTTACCTGGTGGAATTATGTTTTGGGACAATAAATAAGCTGAGATTGCACCATCTTGAGTTTTACTATTTGCATAAACCTCACTATAGTTATGTTTTCCTTTATGGGCTAAGTTTTTAGTTAAAGCAATGTATTGAAGTTTTTCATCTAATAACTTTAGTATTTCAACGTCAACAAAGTTATATTGAATGTACTTTTGTAGGTCGGTTTTAAATAATTGGTCTAGGTTTCCTTCATAATCTATTTTACCTACACCAACATATTTTTCTCCAATAGCATCTAATTTCCAGCTTGGTTCATCTTTCCAACTATATTTTTTATGTAATCTCATATAGTCTAAAGATTCAACTCCAATAATATCTACAAACTGGTTTTGTTTAAAGAAATATTCATTGTTCTTTTTAGCATTTACTTTACCAATGGGTGATAATTGATCAGCCCATTCTTTACCTAATACATTACACATTCTATAATACAAATAAGGTATATCAAAATAATCACTATTATAACCAATTAGGATATCTGGGTCGATTTCTCTGAAATGTTCTAAAAATTTAGCTAATAATTCTTGTTCTGTTCTACAAGGTACTATTTCTTTATTCTTAGCTTTAGTTCGTTTTAATTCATTTTTATCATCACGAACTAAAATAACCCAATTATCCGGTGTTTTATCCCAATATGCTATTGTGGTAATGGGCATAGGGGCTCGTTCAATATATTCTTCAGTTAAAGCTCCTCCAATTTCACATTCAATGTCAAAAAATAATTCTCTGTGGCCTGTAGATGGTTCATCATCAACTCCATATTTTTCAATTAAGAATTTTTGGTATGGAGTAATATCATGGAAATGTAAATTAGGAGTGTTTTTATCCCATTTATAAATTTTGCGAAGAGGCTCTCCACTCAAACCTGTGTGAGTTGCCTCTTCTTCATTGCATTCTTGATAAGCAGGATTATGCCATTCAATTTCATCGTAGCCGCCTTTATCCCACAAATGAATCTTATATTTATTATGCCCTAATCTTGTTGAATAGCATTTTTTATACATTATATCCCGGCGGTTGCTTTGTGAAATTTTTGTAATTCATCTCCTGTAAAGAATTGGTGTAAATCTGGTCTATAGTAATTAATTGATTTCATTACTTTACGATCACGTGTTCTATATACTACGAATCGGTCTTCGACCTGTTCAAAGTGACATGGCTCAGCTTGTTCTTTAGAGCGGACGGTGACAGTTTCCATGGCTTCTTCTTCAGTGATACAAGACTTCGACATATTGCTTCCTTGTACTTCTTGATAGGCTGGCCATATTTTATCTTTAAGACCATGTAGCATAGTTCCGTTCCCCAACGAGACGTAAGCAATATCACACAAAGCATCCAAAATTTCCACGATGTTTCCTTCTTCGCAAGCCTGTCTATATTCTTCCAATTCTTCAAGTATAAAGTCGTATACGAATTGCCATTCTTTCTTTTCTGGTATTGTTGGTTCATAATTGTTTGGTTTGCCAAATGTGGCATTAAATGTTTCTACTTCATTTACAAAAGGAACATCGGCACTTAAACCAGTGCTAGGATCCATTCCTTTTTCTAATTTATTAAAAATTGTTAATTGTTTACCCATTTTTCTCTTTATTTAAATAATCTTGTATTGTAGGTGCATTTGTTTCTTCCCAGGGGAAAATAAGCCATTCATCTCCTTCATGTAATTTACTATAAACATTAGGAGTAAAAGTAGAAGTATGAGGTTTGTGGAATAATGTTGCGGTCCATTGCCCCGGCATTTTTTCCATAGTAACCCCACTATCTGTCATATCATCTACTATTAAAGTATTTTTTCCTATTGTTTGTACTAAAGGTAAACCAGTTTGGTGTGATAACCAAACAGCAGGAATCATCCCCCCTCTAGGAATACCATAAATTGAGTCTGCTAGTGGCACTTCAAAGGGAACTTTTTCAGCTAAATCTTTAACTAACTCTTGCATATCCCACCAACTAACTGATATTTTATTTTCTTCTATTTTTAACATGTTAAATATTATGTCCTCCGTTATTAATTTTTAAACTATCAAAAAATTCTTTACGTGCTTGATTTGTATCATCTCTAAAAGCACCTGATGCTTTGGTTGTAACCATTGCTGCTCCTTGGTGTTTAACACCTCTACAAGATACACAATTGTGAGTACCTACAATAGTTACAATTACACCCTTATTACCTTCAGTAATTTTATCTACTGCATTATGAATAGCAGATGTTAATTGTTCTTGGATTGCTCCTCTACGGCCAAATAATTCTACAATACGATTTAGTTTAGATAATCCAATTACTTGACCTTCAGTTCCTGCAATGTAACCAATATGGACTACTCCACCTATTGTTTGGTGATGATGAGAACACATTGAAGTTAATGGTATATTACGTTCTATAATTACACCATCATACCCATCTGATGGGAATGAGGTAATAGGAGACATAGCTGTATATCTACCTTCCCATAAATCATTCACATAAGCTTTAGCTACTCGTCTTGGTGTTTCCATTGAATTAGGATCATTTCTCCAATCACATTTTAGTGCATCTAAAAACTTACCATAAGCTTTTTCAGCGGCATTAATCATCCTTTCTTTTTCTTTATCTGTAAGTGGAAATCCAGGTGCTACCCCATTAGCAAATCCTTCTTGTACGACCTCCAATTCTTCGTGGATTTTTCTACGTTTGTTCTCCATTAATATTTTTTATTTTAAGTTAATATAATAATTTATTTTTGCTTTTCCAAATCTCTAATAAGATTTCTTATAGATTTTGACCCTGAATATAATGTAATATCATTTTTATTTATCTCTAATAGGGAGGGATAATATTCAATTTCAAAAGTATCTAAAATTTCTTCATACTTATCTCCATTAATGGGGTATATTGAATATTTTAAAATAGAAAGTAAAGGTTTTATTCTCCTACAAGTGGGACATGTGGGAGAATAAAAATAAAGGTAAAAACTACCTTTTTCTTTACGTAAATTTTCAAATTCCTGTGGTGTCATTTATATAACTTTTTAATTTGTCTAATAAAACTAATACTTCATCTGGTTCCATAGTTATAGCACAACAAGTATTAATATTTTCTTCTACTTCTTCTAATATTTCAAGTGCTTCTTCTTTAGTCATAACCAACCTTTTAAGATGTTTATTACAATAAAGAGATTTGTTATTATGGCCTGTAGTATGATTAGTGTTCTCCAAAATGCTACCACATCAGCATCTTTATTACTTTCACCAACTTTTTCACCTAATGCTCGAGCCCAATATCTCCAAAATCTTCTCATTAAACACAACGTTCAGTATCGAAAGCCATAATATGTGCACGACCTGTAAATCTCCATCCTCTATCTCGTACAAAGTCCATCACAACAGGATAAGATTCCTGTAAGCTTACTCTTGTATCACCTGCAGGCATTGCCCAAACTTTATCGTCTGGTATATCGCATTCTTTTAAAAAATCTTCTACTTCCCCCACCATTGAAAGCTCTTTGTCAAGGACAGGCTTAATATGGTAGTCAGAATGATAATCAATACTCTTTTTGATCGCTTCATTATTTAATCTAAATTTATTATGTCTGTCAATCATTCTTTGGTCCGTAGTCGCTCCCTGAGGGGTAGCAACACCAAGAACGGGAACGCTATTAGAAAACTTAGGAGAAATTGACAGAAGATTAATAGGATAATCAGTAGGAAGGAAATGAGATCCTTCAGTTTCGATAGTAATGAAAATATCTCTTTCATTTGCTAAATGTGTTAATTCGTTTACTAAAGCTGGATGCATTGTTGGGGAACCTCCGGTAAGCATCATTTCTTTTATATGAGGATTGTCCTCATACATCTTAATAATATCATTAAAGCTGTACTGGCCTTTTTCTGGGTGGATTGAAGTATACCAGGAATCGCACCACCCTCCTTCACCAAAATAGCAACGGTGGGTACAACCTGTTGTACGGATGACAATAGTAGGATAACCCTGTCTTGAACCTTCACTTTGAACTGCTGTATAAACTTCTACAATAGGTAGTACTTTATCGTAATCTTCTATTCTTTTTAATTGTTTATGTTCCATAAATTTTTTTACGTGGTTTTTTATTCACTATAATATGCAGCATTTTTCCCATGCTCCATAAATTTTACTTTAATTACTCTTACTCTATTGCCAGTTTCAGTTTTAACAAATTCATTAATTTTATTAAAAATATATTCCGCAAATTTTTCTGCTCCAGTAGCAGGGATAAATCTTACTTGGGCTACACCAGCATCATGCATTTGAGCAAATGCTTTAGCATAGGGATCATCTTCAGCAACTACTAGAGTATGGTCAAACATAAAGCTCATCCATTCTTTAGGGGACATACCATCAATTTGAGTTTTAGCTCTTTTCATTCCACCAAAATCCCATACCCAATTTCTTTCGTCTAAATCACCTTCAAAGTATACTTTAAAAGAAATACCATAACCATGTACAAATCTGCAGTGTGTTGTTTCTGCTTTCCATTGGCGGAATACTGTACTAAATCCGTCAAATACTTTACTTGATTGAAATTTACCCATTATAAAATGCTAAAATATCTGATTTGGTTTGCAATCCTACTTTTCTATCTTTGACTTCACCATTTTCATCTAATAAAATTAAGGTAGGAATATTTCTAACCCCATACTGTATGGATAAATCTTGGTTATTATCAACATCTATTTTTTCATAATTAATTTGCCCAGCTAATGATTCTATAATAGGTCCTAACGTTTTACAAGGACCACACCACGCAGCTGAAAAGTAAAGTATTTTTTTCATAATTTAATTTTTAACATTCAATTCCATTTTTAACTCTAATTATTTTACGAGTTTTACCACAAGCAATAAATTGGTATCCTTTAGCCACTTCCTTAAGTATTTGTCTATAAATGGGAGAATCCATTTCGCAACGATAAGGACCTTTTCTTTTTTTACTCATACTAATTCTTCAACTATACCAATTATTTCACTTAATATAAGAATAATAGTTGCAGTAACCAAATTAAAAGGTATAAAGCCATACCCCAATATTCTAATACTTGATTTAATAAAACTAATTATTTGGTGTTTTTTAGCATCTGGATATTTCATAACTTATGATTTTGTAATGTAAATATACGAAAGGCCTCCTAGGAGGCCAATCGTTTTTTAAATTTAAACTGCATACTCGCTTAACACTTTTTCAACATGTGATTTAGCTACTTCGTAAGATACTTCTCCACTCTCATCCTCATATTGTACAGGATCAGGACGGCCTAGAGCAATAAATGCCTCAATCCGTTCAACACTAGAAGCAGACTTATAATCACTATTTCCACTAGGATAGGGTTTGTACGATGTATTAGTCCTTTTATAAACTTCATCAAATTCAATCCCCAATTCTTCACATAAAACTTCTCCATCTTTTAAAATTCCAAGTTTGTCAGTTTCTAAGTAAGGTGTAAAGTAACCTACTCTATCTGCATCCCAATTACCAATTCTAAAAGCTATATCATCTGCATCTCTGAATTCTTGTCTACAGTCAGGATAAACTGCATGATCACCAGCGTGAATACCTAAAGCAATATCACAAACATCTTCTGTTCTATTTGCTACTGATAATGCTACTGCTTGTGTAATTGAAGCAAACATTTTGTTTCTATTAGGAACAACTGTTTCTTTCATATTATCTTGTTCGTAATGACCTTCTGGTACATCATCTCCACCTGAAACTAAAGCTGAGTCTAGTAGATCAACTAACCCATCTAATTTGATTTGACGATAATTTACTTTATGACCTTTACTTGCAAGGTAATCAATTAATGATTGAGCTCTCTCTAGCTCTACTCTGTGTTTTTGACCATAGTCAAATGAGATACCTGTTACTGTATCATATTTTTCGATAGCTCTTAACAATAGGGTGCTACTATCCATTCCACCACTTAAACTTACTACACAATGTGCCATAATTTACTTATTTAATTTTTGCCAGGTATTTCGCGTATAGGCAAACGCTTGATTAAATTTACATTTTATATATGATCGAACATACGAAAAAATAGTTGAAAATCCAACTCCTCCTATGAGAAGTGTCCATAAATTTGGATGGTAGTGTTCTCCACAAAGCCCTAATGCATGTCTTATAAATTCTGCCATATCTTTATTCTTCTACAAATTCTGGTTCACTATAATCATCAATTGGTTTATCTCTTACTAGGTCCCAATCTGCATTGTCTATGATTTCTTGTTGGAGATCTTCATCACCTGTTTTCCACTGTGCTAATTCCTCTTCTGTTAGCACATATTCTTCCCATCTGTAATTGCAGTAGTTTACATTTCTTGTTAGTTTAGCCATTATAATTTCTCTTTTTTATTCCATTAATTTCTCTAAATAATGTTGTGTTATGTAAAATATCTTTATAACATACGTCTAAAAATTCCATTTCAAAATGGTCATTCATATTTGCTTTAGGTTTACTATTTAAACCCCTTTCAGTGTATGTAACACCATCTAAAGCAGCCATTATTGGGTTTGAAGTATCTATTGATTCAATTTGGGGGTGAGAATCATACCACCCAAACTCCTGAGGTATAGAACAACCTAGCAAATGAAGTTTGATATCTTTCATTTGGGGTAAATTTAATAATCCTTGTACAAATCGTACTCTACCTAATGCTTTTCCCATATCTGGGTTAGTATGTGGGAAAAAATCATTATACCAGGTAGCACCATAAGATACACATAATTTTTTATAACCTAAATTTTGTAATAGATTAGCACATAAATAAGCTTGATTTTTATCCTCACCTTGAATTACAGCTGTAGGTTTAGTGTTTTTTGGGTATTTAAATTGTAACCAGTATTTAGCTTGAGCAGCAGTTTGGGAACAATTCATCCAAACATCTGGTACTATAAATTCATTTGGTTCTAATTCTTTAATCCAATGTTGGAGTCTGTTATGATTATATGCTTCTCCTAATTCATGTAAAGAATTATCCATGATAATATAACGCCCTGCTTTTTTAGCATCTTTAAAATACTGTAAATATTCCTCATCTTGATCAAACAAGTGGGGAAGAGCATAATCGTAATCATTGAATTCAGGTGATGCTGTTAGTAAACAGCGGGGTACTTCATGTGATACTATCATCTAATATTTAAGCTTTTAGTTGATGGTCTTCCTCTTCTACGCATTGAAGCATATGATACAGGTATAACCTTATATTTCTCTTCTATAATATAATAAAGATCAATCAAGGATCCACTACAATTCAACATTTCTTTTTCTACTTGTTCCCTATTACATCTAAAATAACGAGTAAATTCTTTGATAAGAGATTCTAATCTATCCTTTTCGTCCTTTTCAAAGTCTTCAATTAAACGTTTTCTACGAGCTCTTAATACAGAAGTTTTCTCTAAATACTTTTGTAAATCAGGGTAACATTCTTTATGTACATCATTTAATTGATATTCACACCAATATATCTGCGCTTTATAACATGAAAAATCAAAATCACCATTAAGTATGCGATCACGAAGTGGTTTGCGATTATCAAGTGGTTTGTTTTTGGGTTGATACATTCGCCACCAACGAAATTGATTGTAATTAATTTTTTGATATTGTGATAGTTGGTTTTCTACCTGTTTCCTTGGCATAGGAGGGTTAAACATAAACTTTATTTTGACCTAAATATACGAAACCTATTTTACTCTACCAAATAATCTATCCATTTTGTTCCTTTAGTATCTTCATTTGGAAAAGCAAATACATACTGTTTACCTCCAAAAGTTATCATTTTTCTAAACCCAGAAGGAATAGTAGCACCCCCTGGGACTTTTTGGTTAGAAAAGTATACTTCAACTTTAACTTTAACTTCATAAAAATTAGCTAAATCTCTTTCAAACCCCTCTAATTCTTTCCAAACACCTCTATTTAACCCTTGGTGTTGTAGTGCTGAATTTAAATATGTAAATGTTTTATATAATGTTTCTTTATCACAATTAAATGAAGCAGCGGGTGCTAAATGACCTTTATCCCAAATATTATTTTTATAATCCTCATTGTCTGATGTATGAATTTCATTATCTTTATAAAAATCCATTCCCTGCCTAGAAGCATCTCCTTTAGGGCATTGTACTGTATATTCTACCCATACAGGTTGTTCTTTTTCTTGATCATATTGAACAGTAAAAATATCAGTTGTTATTAACTGACTATAGGTTAAAAAAGGTATTAAAAATAATATACTAATAAATTTTAGTTTCATCATCTGGGAGAGAGTTTTTTATTTTGTTAATTTGTTTTTGGATTTTATTATTTCTAAAGGCAGACAAACCAGGTTTAATTTTATCTTCTAGTTCTTTAATCATATTTTTAGCATAAGTTATTTCTTCTTCATCAATAATCCCATCTTCATTTAAATCTAGGATATTTTTTTTACTTTTTTCTATTTTATCTAATTGTTCAAAAAATTCCTCTTTAGATTTTACTTCCTCAGCATCTTTAACTTCTATATCTTCAAGGTTAATAATAGGAGTAACTTCTACTTCTATTTTTTCTCCATATAAATTATTCCTATACTTTTTTTTTGGGTATGCCTTTTCAAATGCAAAGTTTGCTGCAACAACGAGTGAAATGGCTAAAGGATCAAATACAAATATAATAATTAATAATAAAATATTAATGATTTTATCCATTGATGCACCAGTTAAACCCGATAAATATTGTAATGGACCTAGTTCACCTGCTACTTCTGTATTATTATCCAATTCTAGTACTTGCAATTGAAATTTTTGTAAACTATCAGCTGCTATTTCTCTTTGGGATTGGATACTTTTTCTATTTTCTTCCTCAGATTTAATACGGTTTTGTGCCAGCCTAAGTTCGGAAGTTGATATTGTGGTTCTAACGCCTCCAACCACCGAGGTGTCTCGTACTTGGATTTGTTGAGACCTAGCATTGGAAAGAGTAGAAATGTTATTAGAAATTCTTTCAAGTTCTTGATCATATCTCGTAACATCATTTTGGTAAAAATCGATTTTTTGTTTAATAAAGGATTTTTCATTTTCAACAATAGTTAATTTATTATAAGTTTCCTGATATGCAGCTGATAGAAATCCGTAAATACCCATACTAGTAATTAAAACTAAAATAACACAAGCGATAGCTAAATATGTTCTGAGTAATTTATTAATTGTATCCCAATACTGGTAAAGCAGGGATGCTATCACTAACTTAGCTACTTCTAATGATCCGGCCATTATAATAACTTCAAATGAAGCACCAGCAAAAAGTTTGCTAAGACCGCTAACAGAATAGAAAGCGGCCGAAGCAGACACCGACAGGGCGGAAAATGCTATAATAAAAGGAAATAAACCTTGTTTTAAATTTTTAAGCATAGTAATAAATATAGTAAAAAAATAGAGCTAAGACAACCTATTTTCTATCACCCTTATGCTTATCTATACGATCCAATATTTGGTTTACAACATCCATTTTTATAAACCCAGCCATGGATGCATTTTTAAGGGCGCTTATTAATTGAAGAACTACAAGAGGCATTACAACGGTTTCACTCAACCATCCTGCCCCAGGGATACTTTTTTCTATTACTAAAATAACGGTTAGCGTAATAGTCCAAAAAACTAAAGTTCTCAAAATTTTAATTGCTTTATAAGTTTTAAATCCTTCTCTTTTAATTCCTGCTATTATACCAAAAAACCCATCAGCAAATACTAAAGTAGTAACAGCTAAGTACTGTTCTGCATTTTGCATTGTTAGTTCCATAAAATAGGAACATATAAATCCTAGTGACATACTTGAAATTGCTATGATAGATTGTGTTGTTTTCATTTTTAAACTAAATCTTTTGATTCAATTAATGTATAAGTAAATGAATTACCATACAAATCTTTAGCTTTATATGCTAAATCCATTAATTGATTAAAATCCGATTCTTTGGAAAATACCTGACAACCTGCGGACCATTTATCTATTTGAGTTGATCCATTTACTCTAGAGCCAGCTTTATGAATATTAATACCATAAATACCCTCATGAATGTTTTCTTCTAACATATCATAAACCCCATCTTTGTTGTTATCTCTATAAACTTTTACTTCTTTCTTTTGACATAGAGCTTCATATTTACCCTGATGTTTTCTAATTTTATGTGAACCTCTATATTGCCCAGGGACTAAAATTGCAACCCCATCTTTATTTAATAAATTTCTCTCCCAATGGGATCCTGGGTCTGTAGTAGCAGCAAAGCAATGGAATTTTTCTTCACCATCTACATTATAAGATACTGTAAGGCAGTCATCAAATTTATTAGTAACTTTACCATGGGTTTCTGAGTTTCTAACTCCTACAATATTTAAATTATAGTTTCCACTTTCAAACCATCTGTATCCTTTACTGATTACAGCGTCTTTAATTTGTTGTCTTGTATAACAATCCATCAATTATTCTTTTTTTCCAAAAATTTTACCTGCTTCAGCGATTCCAAAACATCCTAGTGTGATAAATAAGAATGAATCGTATATAAATTCTTGTATTACTAAATC
>VMHT01209719.1_pt1 | contig 11362 bp, 5 predicted proteins | sample 4693611 | NCBI WGS metagenome assembly VMHT01 (sample SAMN12280063, study PRJNA550983) | marine metagenome | isolation source: seawater sampled from same location over 5 years 0.02-0.2 micron viral filtrate | place: USA: collected off the coast of southern California halfway between the port... ... | reverse complement strand
TCTGAGTTTGGTTCAGACCTTCAAGAATTCCAAGTGTTCAGAATGACATCATCATCACCGTATGACTATTCATCCCCTCTTGGTGTTGTCACTGGGCAAAATTCCTACGCCGATTCTGATGTTGTTATCGGGTCTACGTATGCTTACAAGGTTCGTTCAATGCATTCGTATGGTGTTGTAAGTAACTTGTCCCAATCATTGGAGGTCACCATTCCCTATCCGACACCACCTGCCGCAGTCACAAATGTTCAGATCTATGATTTGGATGTCGAAACAGCGACTGCGCCTATGAAGGTTACATGGGATGCTAGTTTAGATTCAAATGTGGATGAGTACAGGGTATTCATCAAAGAAGCAGGTAGTTGGGATACTGAGATATCAGATTTCTTTGGCAACGGAACAGTAACCTTGGATAAGAAATACCAAATCGTTCCTTACGATGACATCAACAATTGGTACAGAACGTACTCTCCAGTAGCAACGGTGGGTTCAGATGTCACAGAGGTCGATGTGACTGAGACAAGCGAATATTACGATATGAATGCAGGTAACTCCGTTGCGACAACAATTCAGGATGCTTCCCAATATTATGCAGTTGTTCTCGCTCTTGACACATATGGTAACGCTTCGCTACCTCATCTTGCAGGACCAACGACAATTTACAACAATTCATACATCAATTCTCAACTGAGTCTTTCTGTTGAATCTGGCCCCGACTCAATACCCGTTCTTGAATCGACGAGCCCTCTTACGGTGAGTGTCTATGCATATTATCTCAACGAAACTCAATCTGAGACCGCAATTGAAAACGCTCAGATCGAAGTGAAGTTAACGTATGCTGATGAGGAATTTGTTCTCAACGGACAGACTGATGCGAATGGATTGTGGACTGCTGTTGACGTTGAAGATTTACACAATATTCTCATCCCGCAAACACTTCTCGACTATTCAGCTCTTGATACCGGTGTAGTTGACATCGTCGCAACGATGGCGTCGATTGAACCTAGCGCCACTCAACCTTTCTCTGGAGCTATGGCTAACACTTCGATGGGCACTGGAGTTACCGTTGAACTCAGTGGTCCTCAAAGCGCTGTGGACATGGATGCAAACGATGCCATTGATATCAACATAACACTGAGTGCCACAGATACAGTCAATCCTGCACATCAGGCATCACTCGAAGGGGTAACTATTCTTTGGGAGGCTTACGATTCCACCTCAGGGAACGTATCGATGACTGGTTCAGAGACCATCTCAACAGGAAAGATTCGAATTGTCTCATCCTTTGAGAATATGTCAAGGATTGAATTTATGGTCGATTCGACTGGACGCACTCTTTTCGGTACAACAACATTTACAGTTTTGCTTAACGAATATGTTGTACCTAACCAAGACAACGAGACAGATCAAACTGTGACGGAGTGGGTTCCAACATCCATTGATTCGGTTACAATCGCTTGTGAAAGCTCAACAATCCTAACGAATAAACAGGCTTCTGATGACCCAATCGACTGTCTCCTTAACAATCCGAATCCATTCACGGTCGACGTTAGAGTTTCTGTTACATCTTCGCCTTCACTGTTCAAGGCACCTGGAACACTGAGCATCGTCGCAAACGGCTCAGAAACGATCTCCTTCGTTCCAAAGTACCAGGATGCACTATGGGATCGACAAGATGACGTTAATTCCGATAAAGAGTTCACAATTCAAATTATAACGAGTTCATCGGAATACGACATTACTGATCAGCCGCTCTTGAACGACGTTGTAACATGGACTGCCTCACTCCATGTTGAGGAGCCTACCACCACGGATGGAGAGGATAAGAGTTCGTCCAATGGAGCACTCTACGGAGGAATTGGGGCTGTAGTTGCCATTCTTGCGATTGTTGGCTATATCGTATTCAATCGGCGAGCTTCAGCAGACTTCGACGATGCTTCGTTCTATGAGGAAGAGGAATTCATTGAGGAAAACGAAGTAGAACCCGTTGAAATCCCAGAGGGTAAACCCCTGGATGAATTTGATGACAAAACCATCTCAGAAGAGCCTGAGGTGATAGAACGCCCTGGTGATTCATTGATTTCTGAACTATCGGAATCAACGGAAGAATCCGTTGAAGATGTGATGGAAGAGGTTGTTGAAGAGGAAGAACAAGACGATGATGATGGCATTTCAACCGATGAATTCGGTACAGAATGGTACGAAGATGAAGTTGGAACGTGGTGGTATCGTGAAGCCGGTGCTGAAGACTGGTCCGAATACTCCGAATGAGAGACGAGAGATTTTTCAAACAGCAGTCGACCAACGAAACGAGGCGTGAGTATGAAACAACAATTCGGAACGTATGACCTCGTTCTTCGTTCAGGAGTCGATCCAACCACTGGGGGAGTCGCAATATGCGGTTTTACGACCGCAGGAATGGTTGGCGTTATTGCAACATCTCACATCATCGAATCGCTAAACCTAACTCAACTGGGCACAGTTATGGATGAGAACTTTCCAGCAGTCGCTTTGATTCAAAACGAAATTCCTCGTCACCCCGTGCGAGTATACCAAGGCGATGGAATCGGCGTGTTTACTGCGGAGATTCAATTCGAAAAAGAACAAGACATTGCTTTTGGTTCAACCGTTCTTGAATGGTACCGTGCCGGTGGATTTGATCAATTGATCATTATCGATGGAATTCTCAAACCTGAAAAACAAATCCAAGGAGAGGGTTTGTTTGCAGTTGGTGCGAATGAAACAGCTCGTTCTCGATTGAAGTCACTTGATTTACAAACAATCCAAAGAGGTATTGTTTCAGGAATCACAGGGTTCTTGTTGAGTGAAGGAGACCGTCTCAATCTTGACATTACAGCTTTACTCTCAGAAGCAAGCCCGATGTACCCGGACGTCCGAGCAGCCGCTGTGGCGATTGAAGCAATCACCGAGATGACAGGCAAAGAAATCCCTCTGTCGAAGATGCTCGAAAATGCCCGAAGCATCGAACAATCGGTTCAAGAAATCATCGAAAGTGCAACCCCATTATTGCCATCACCAGACGATGATGAGAGCATAAATGATCCATCATTCAGTTGATTCAAACAACCGAACGGTTTCAAGCACAGTCTCAAATGGTGCATGAGTTGCAATAAACGGTCTCAGGTCAGGCACCCTCGCAGTCTTGTGGCCGGCTTCGTTGAGTGCATCGATCAGTCGTTCCATGGTTGGTAAAGAACCAACATCGGCTAAGCGAGGTAATTGATCAAATGGCAGGAGCAAATGTTCTGAAGACATCAATGGTGCGGCATTTGCAATATGTCGAACTGATCTTCGAATCTCACGTTCGGCATACACTTGATCCGCTTCACTCCATTCGAGGCCTTTTTGTGCTCCTCGCTCAACATCAGAAGCTCCTGCAAGGCATGTCTCTACTGCATAATCTTCAGTAAGACGCGAACAAATTTCTTCATTCCAAAGGGGCCCAATCCACATCGGGCCACTCGCCTTTTCCATTTCATTTGGACCAGGGTGTGCCACAAATTTGTACGGTTTGTCTTTAGTGCGAATTCTCCAACCCATTAATTCACGATTTTTATCTGCTCCCTGCTTGCTTTTGCGAACAAGGACGGAAATGCGAACGTGATGCCCATCAAACAATGCGAGAATCGGTTCAATAGCACGATCAAGTTGAGCTGCTCTTGTTGCAACGGTTCCGAGTAATACACGAACTGCATCATCATGCGCGTAAAGATCGACGATGCCCTTGTGACCATAGCGTCTCATCCCTGAAGTCGATGAAGAACCCGTTAGAGCAGCCGTATCGGTTGCAGTTACCTCGAGAACACCTACGCGACCTAGAGCCTGAAGTGCCCCGTCGATGAATGAAATTGGAGAGCCGAAAGGATCGACATCAATCCATTGAAATGAGCCCTGAATCATCGCCATTCTCGCATCACATCGTTGGAATTTTATTCCATTCCGTTCAATGAATTCAGGTTGGGTTTGCTCATCATCGATATCGACAATACTCTGTGTGAAAACATCAGATGTTATGGAAGCTAAGGCCCAATCAAGGGCTTCGCTGTCGAGGTCGTTTGCTGTGATATGCAACCGCTCTTGGTGTGTTGAATCGATTTCATTTCTCCATCTTCGAACTCGGATTCCAGTCGCGCACAACGCATCCAGTGCCCGTATTGGACGGTCGCCGTTAAGCCATCCATGTTGCAAAGCATCTTGCAACAACAACACTGAACGGGTGCGCGCAGGAGCCATAGCAGGATTCATGAAACCTGTACCAGATTTTGCGACAGGCCCGCGAGGCATATGGGTCGGGCGTTCTTGACTTTCTTTGAGATGGACAAAGGTTCGACCTTCAAACCAGAGATGTCCCGGCCAACCTTCGGGAGATTCCTCTCCAGAAAACGACTCGGCCATGTTTGGACGAGATGACACTTCTTCTTGACCGCACCGCTTCAATAATGTTCGAAGAAAACATCTGGATTGCTGTGAGTGACTTTGTGTCCATTATCGTGAACATGCCCAATGATCGATGCACTAGATTCGAATGACTTTAGGAATCGAAGGATTGATTCTGCTTGTCCCTTTTCAACAGCAAGAACCATCCCTAAGCCCATGTTGAATGTCCGATGCATTTCCAAATCAGTGACGTTTCCGGCTTCTTGAAGCCAAGAAAATTCAGGCGGTATTTGCATTGGTGCATCGATGTGCCAGCCATATGTGTCATGCAACCTCAGAAGATTGGAAAGCCCACCTCCCGTAATGTGAGCTATCCCATGAACAGAATGAACTGATTGTTCTGTTTCTTTGAGGTGATGAAGAAGTTGAACAATAGGCTCACAGTAAATCTTGGTAGGAATTAACAGAATGTCAGCAAGAGTTGGCTTTTCTGAGAGAGATCGATTTTCAAAACGAGCATCAAACGGACATTCATCGGTGTATGCGAGACCCTTGTGGTTGATGATATTTCGAACGAGGGAGAACCCGTTCGAGTGAATACCTGAAGAAGGCAATCCAATGAGAACGTCTCCATCTTTGAGGTGTTCGCCTGTAATTGCTGAATCTTTGTCAAGGAAGCCGAGAGCCGTTCCAGAGAGATCGAGTTCGGTAACAATGCCCGGAAGCGACGCAGTTTCTCCCCCAGCGAGTGTAACATTGGCTAACTCACATGCCCTTGCAAGGGATGCTCCGACTGCGGCATGAACTTCAGGATCCGGTTTCGGAACTGCGATGTAATCGACAAAGGCAATCGGTTCAGCACCAACGCACAGCAAATCGTTGACATTCATCGCCATACAATCGATACCAACACTGTCCCAATTTTTGACAGCGGTTGCGATTTGCAATTTACTCCCAACACCGTCAGTTGCCAAGGCTAAGAGGTGATTTCCGAACTCGATTAATCCACCAAATCCACCAGGCAAATCAACAGGTGCTCCCGGCGTGCCAGGCTGTCGTGTTGATCGCTGTAGAGAACCGATTAGAGATGCTACTGCGGCTCCTTCAAGATCGATGTCAACACCGCTAGAAGCGTAATCCATCGGGTCGCTCATACGTTTTCCACCGCAAGACCATTCATGAATCAATCGTCTCGCCACTCAACAAATGAACGGCCCCAATGATTTCCTTGTGAGACTGGGCAAGACGATGCCCATCGTCGACTTTGTGGAACGCCAAGACATCATTCTTCGATCGTTCTGCATATTCTACGCTGCAAGAAATAGGTACGATATCATCCTCAATACCGTGGATGATGATCGTCTTCAACCCAAGAGGGGCTGAAAGGATTGTATTGTCACCGACTGGAGGCTCCACAAGATGTAAAGCAGGAGCGCACAAGAGTAGGCCGGAAAAAGAATCAGGTATTTGCATGGCTACCAGTGCTGCTGTAAGGCCGCCATAACTTGAGCCTGCAAGGATTGGTTTGTCTTCAGAATGTTTTTCGCATACCTCGAGCAAAAGACGAACGCGTTGAGCAAGATTCATTCCCTGGAAATCAGGAGCATTGACATCGAAACCTGCGTTTCGAAGCGCCTGTATTTTACTTCCATTCGGCGACCCTTCCAGTCCATGTGCGAAAATAATCATGAGTTTACCAAAAGCCGAATTCATATCAACTTATTGAGTCCGGCTATTTTCCACTCCCGAAAATTGAATCATCAAAAAGCCCGATGAATCATTGCATTTTTCCAGTGGAAATGAAGGGGGCCAGAAGATGCAATGGAACCATTAAGAACAGTCGCCGTTCATACCTAATTCCTTGGTATGGTGTGAACATGATTCAAGATTTCGATTTAACGGCTCGTTGGTCAACCCTTCTTCACGCTCATTTTACTGAGGATGTTCACAACATTGCACAACTTTGGCCCGATGTTCAAAGTCTTGAAGTCTCGTATCGAACGATTGAAGGATTTGACCCGACATTTGCTCAGAGCATCCTCGAGCAACCGGATCTCCACGACGATGCATCGAACAGGGCACTTCGAGAGTTACTTGCTGATGTTGGCTATGGCGCGATCAATCCTTGGGTTCGGATTGTTCACCTTCCAAGCGATCAAGTTCGAACCGTCTCACAACTGCGTTCGGATGACATTGGCCTTATGATTTCAATCGATGCGGTAGTAACGAAAATCTCAGGAGTCCGGCCCAGGATGTATTCTGCGACCTTCAAATGTGGTGCTTGTGAGCATCTCATTACAATTCAACAACCGAATGAACAAGAACTCATCAATCCAATGGAATGTTCCCAAATCGACGGCGGGTGCGGGCTCACCAATCGCCAAACGCGATTCCAATTACTGCAAGAACGTTCTACGTTGACGAATTCACAATTCATCGAACTCCAAGAACTACCAGAACAGGTCCGCGGTGGAGTACAACCAGAACGTATCTCATGCGTTGCTGAACACGACTTGACAGGAAAGGTCAATCCGGGTGACCGTGTCAAGGCTAACGGAGTTTTGTTCATTCGTTCCCAACGTAAATTTGGGAAAGACACTCCTGTGTTTGATATTTTTATGCGGGTCCAATCCTTAGAGCGTCAAAATCTTGCTCTTGAAGAAATTGTAGTCACGGATGAAGAGGAGGCTGACATTCGTAGTTTTGCATCAGAACAAGATGTATACAAACGCATATCTCAATCGATCGCACCATCGATTTTCGGTATGGACAAGATCAAGGAAACTCTGATGTTACAACTATTCGGGGGCGTTGCTCGCCTCAATCCCGATGGAACAAGAAATCGTGGAGACATCCACATTCTCTTGATGGGAGATCCCGGAGTAGCAAAGTCACAGCTTTTGGCATACATGGGCAACATTTCGCCCCGTGGTCGTTTCACTTCTGGTATGTCTGCATCTGCAGCTGGTTTAACTGCGGCAGCAGTTCAGGATGCGAGTGCTGATGGTCGTTGGACACTTGAAGCAGGAGCCCTCGTTCTTGCAGATCAAGGGCTGGCTGCGATTGACGAATTCGACAAAATGAATCAATCGGATCGATCCAGTATGCACGAGGCTATGGAGCAACAAACAATTTCTATTTCAAAGGCTGGAATCAATGCAAGCTTGAGAACGCGTTGCGCAGTTCTCGCAGCAGCAAACCCGAAAGCAGGACGCTTCCAACCGGTTTCTGAGGTACCATTCACTGGTCAAATCAACCTTGCACCACCGCTCATTTCACGTTTTGATGTGATATGGCTCCTGACGGATGAACCTTCTGAGGATAAGGATGCAAAAATAGCAGGGCATATCGTTGATAACCGGTTGTCGGGAACAAGCGAACTCCTTGTCAATGAAGGGTCTCGACCCGATCCTCGAAAATTAAGTTCAGTCGCTACAAAACCGAGTAACAGTGATGGCCATCTTCATCGTGAATTTATTCGTAAATACGTTGCCTACGCAAAGCGAACAGTTCACCCAAATTTGGATGATGAGGCTAGGAAGCACATCATTGACTATTACGTTAAAACCAGAAAACAATCTGGTGAATACCAAGATTCTGTTGCTATTACTGCTCGTGCATTGGAAGCACTTGCACGACTCGCAGAAGCCAGCGCACGCATTCGATTATCCGAAAAAGCAACGATTGAAGATGCAGAGCGTGCGGTTCGCCTTACCAAGACATGGCGTTACGACCTTATGGGGGAGAACTATGATGAAACTGCCATCGCATCCAACCAGAAGGGCAAGGCACGTCATGCAGAACGAAGTATTCTCGATATTGTGGAGCGCCTTTCCGCTAACGGAGATGGGTTCGCCCAACTTGTTGACGTCCTCAATGAAGCAGAACGTCTAGACATCTCTAGAGAAAAGGCAGAGGAAGTGATCGATAAACTCAATCAAAACGGACGTCTCATGCGTCCAACCGGTTATGACACTCTCCAGATTGTTTAGATGTGAAGCAATCATCTCTTGAAGTGGTGATGCTTGGCAAGGTTATGTCAGATGCAATCCCACAGGAGCCAGAAGGTGATGTGACCGATGCATCGACCTTTGATACGGTTCAATTGGGGTTCATGTGTGGAATTGAAGTCCACCAACAATTGGCTACTGGGAAACTCCATTCACGCCAACCTTCGATGTTGTACGATGTGACAATAGATTCCGTTCCTGACGAGTGGCCCCGTTACGCTCGAAAACTTCGGTTGGCAAGTGGTGAAGGCGGTAAAGTCGATGTCGCTGCTCGTTTTGAAAAACAACGAAATCGCTCTTTTGTATACATCCAATCTCCAAATTCTGGGCTTATCGAACTCGATGAGAGCCCTCCTCTTGTTCATGATTCAGATGCGCTCGAAGTAGCATTGACTGTTTCAGCAATGCTTGGAGCAAAGCCAGTTGGAGCAATTCAAACCATGCGAAAAACCGTTGTTGATGGGTCCAATACGAGTGGTTTTCAGAGGACATCGCTCATTTCAACGGACGGTGTTCTTCAAACCGAGACGGGCGATGTTGGCATCGATGTTCTTTGTTTGGAAGAAGATAGTGCGAGAAAACTGGACAGCATCTCAACCAACCACGGGGAACAAGTTATCTACAATTTGGACCGACTCGGGGTGCCTTTAATCGAAATTGCAACTTCTCCTGATATTCAATCACCCGAACATGCCAGAGAAACAGCGCAAGCACTCGGACGAACCTTACGAGACACTCGCCGTGTTCGCCGTGGGTTAGGTTCGATTCGGCAAGATCTGAACGTAAGTGTTGCATGTGGAGATCGAGTTGAAATCAAGGGATGTCAAGATCTTGGTTGGATTCCTCGAATTGTCCGATTGGAAATGGTTCGCCAAGTTCACATGTATAGACTCGCAAATGAATTGCGCTCTGAATTGGACTTGCCACCATTGCCTCAAGACCGTCGCCTCGATGATAATGGGGTCGAATCAAATGTTGCCTCAACCGTCGCTTCTCAGATTTCACTCGAATGCATTGATGTGACTCCTTCTTTTTCAACATGCGAAAGTCGTATGGTCAAGGAAGGCATTGAAGGAGGTTCGACGATGCTTGCGCTCAAATTATCACGATTTGCTGGTAAAATCGGTACGAAAACATTGGACATAGATGGCGCTCAACTTCCTCGATTAGGAAGGGAACTTGCTGGTGCTGCTAAACTAGCAGGTGTCCGAGGAGTATTCCATTCCGATGAACTACCAGCATACGGTATCGAAGAATCCCATGTTCACGATGTAAGGGACACGTTAGGACTCAGCTCTGAAGATGCGTTTGTCCTCTGTCTTGCGCCTACTTGGCAGGCACGTTTAGCTCTCGAGGCTGTAGGCCATCGAGCCCGTTTAGCGTATCACCGCATACCGCAAGAGGTTCGGAATGTTGTTGTCAAGAAAGGAGCTCCTGACGATGGAACAACTACGCCAATGCGCCCACTACCAGGAGGTGCTCGCATGTATCCTGAAACGGATGTCCCTACAGTAGCCGTCGACGAAGAGCATTGGTTACATGTTATCGAAAATCTGCCAATGCGACAGGATGAACGAATGGCCCGCCTCAAGCAAACTGAACTTTCCGAAGATCAGTGCAAACAACTTCTTTCCCGGGAGTTGGATGATGCTTTCTTTTTACACCATGAAAACAAAAGCAAGGCATGGGCAACGCTCCTTCTCGAACATGAATCGGTGGAATCAAGTGTCCTTTCATGCATTCTCGGTGTACGAGAAAACGGAAATCTGACTCGAGAAGGGATTGAGGAAACTGTCGAACACTTTGCCAACAAGAAACATATCACCCCAGAGGAGGTTGAATTGTTTGCACAAGAAAACAACCTCGTACCTGCCGATGTTGGAGATCTTGAATCAATCGTCGAAGGGATTGTCATGGAACGTCTTGATTTCGTTAAGGAGCGAGGAATGGGTGCCATGGGCCCACTTATGGGCGTGGTCATGGGTGCGTGCCCAGGAGTTGATGGGAAAGATGTCAGCGCAGTACTAAGGACAATCATCCAGAGGCATTCATGATGAGAGTTGTAACTCTTATTCTGGCCATTGTCTTGTTTATCCCACTTGCCCAAGCGACAAATGAAACATCATGGACTCATGAATTTGGGGACGGATACATTACTACGAAACCACTCATTGTTGACGACAGCGTTTATGTCCGCACCTCTGGCTTCTGGACCGGCGATGCGCGACCTGTAGTCGCTTCATTCGATGTACAATCTGGAGACGAGCATTGGCGATTCACCTCCCAGACCTCTCTTCAACATGATATGGCTCCACTTCTCTATGCAGAGCAGGGTTCCGGAGATTGTGGTTCATGGCAGGATCTCCTTGTCGTAGGATGGTCGGATGGGAAAATTACGGCTCATTCAACTGAAGACGGGGCTGTAGTTTGGGAAAACCAAACTGAGGTCGATCTGATTGGGATTACGGGTGCGATGATTATTGAGGACGACCAAGTCATTGTTCCAACACGATCTGGCTTGTCGAGTTTCTGCCTTGCAGACGGAAAAGAGATTCTGAACGTCGATGTAGGATTCATAGGATGGAGAAATGGCGTAACTGCTGTTGAAGAAGGCTATGTGTTTGGCGATGAATCGGGTAACCTCCACACTGTATCTCGAAACGGGAGTGCCTCCAGCATCCATCTTGGAGAAGGAAAAATTAGACATGCTCCTCTGGATACTCGGCACGGATTGTTTGTTCACTTGCAAACCGATGAAGGGTCGACAATGTTCCTCAATGGTTCGATTCTTGCATCCGTTGGCCAATCCCCAGCAATACCTTTGATGCATGAGAATCGCATCTATGCAGCAACGAGTGATGAATGGATTTCTATCCTCTGCGATAAAGAAGCATGTTCTATTGAAGCAACTGAACCATTCCATTCAAACGGAGAGTTGGCTCTTCGAATCGTTG
>VMHT01095082.1_pt1 | contig 11362 bp, 23 predicted proteins | sample 4693611 | NCBI WGS metagenome assembly VMHT01 (sample SAMN12280063, study PRJNA550983) | marine metagenome | isolation source: seawater sampled from same location over 5 years 0.02-0.2 micron viral filtrate | place: USA: collected off the coast of southern California halfway between the port... ... | reverse complement strand
TGTCAAAACCAGGCCAACCATCAGAGAAGTTGATTAGGTAACTATCTGTACCATTCTTAGTCTTAACTAATTCTTTTAAGATTGCCTCGAAACAAAGACCCTCAGGAGTAGTTCCACTTGGTGAAATAAACTTGAATAAGTTTTGTATCTTTTGGAACTTATCTTTTCTTGAATCATATGCAATCATCATTAGAGGTTGACATCCTTGACCACTATTGTAATAGATACCTCTATAAGAAATTACCACATTCATATTATCGGTCATTGATGCCGCCTTAGCGATTGCGACTGCCGCCGTTTGAGTGTTGTACCACTTGTCACCACTCATCGAAGAACTTGCGTCAATCGAAATGTGTAGTATACATGGTGTCGCCGTATTGATATTGATTTGGTCAAAGATTTGAAAGTTACCGAATCCAATCTCGTGTAACATTCTACCATTTAATTTACCACTCTTCATTCTTGGAGTGTTGTTAATTCTTTCTTCGTTTCTTGTCTTAAGTTTTTTACCTAAGATAGTTCCAAGTGTAATACCTTTTCTAATCGCCTTATCGTTTGAATCAACTCTCCATGTACCTAAGTGTGGAACAATATTTGAGTCAATCAGATTCTTAGTAACATTTTTGATTACATAAGTTTGAACACCTTGAGAAGCGCCTCTGTAATATCCTTGGTGAAGTCCTTTGCCTGTAACCTCAGTTTCGATATCTGCTTTGTCAAGAGTATCTAATTTCTTTTTATCAGACTTACTGATTGTTGTCTTTTGAATATCACCATCCAAGAACTTTTCTTGTTTCTTAATAGCGTTCTCTAACATCTTTTTCTGTCTGTCGTTTAGTGGACTAAAGTTACCACCTGCCCCATTCTTGTTACCAAGGCCAGTTGATTGAGAACCTTTGTCATCAGTAGAATTACCATCATCACCATCATCACTTTTAGAGTCTTTACCATTACCTTTACCCTTACCTTCCATCGGTGGAGCGTCTGCAGTTGGATTGTCATCTGAAGACATATCAGATTTACCATCGGTATCATCTTGACCTTGACCATCACCACCTTTTTGTGGTTCTGGCATTTGGTCCATATCTTCATTAATATTGTTTTGGATAACCATATAAATCTCACCTGCCAGCTCAAGGGCGTCATCGGTAGTTCTAAGTCTTGAAATATTTTTAAGGTCAAGAAGATTCCAAATCTTTCTTAATCCCTTTAATGCGTTGAGGTCTCTATTCTTGTTAGTGATGTTAATCAATCTAAACATATAAGATGACCAAGTCTCAGTTCTATGTTCTGAAGACTTAAGACCTTTGTCCACTACATTAGAGTGGAAGTACTTGTTGTACATTGCCTCGTAGTAACCTCTATAACCTGGCGCTGACTTGTATATGTAATTGTCAATTCTTCTGTCCTCTACATAGTTAAGAAGTTGTTTTAGGTTGTGTATGATTTGGTCTTTGTTATCATACCACTCTGTTGTATATTGAAACTCTGAACCCTCATCAGTTTTAAAAGAATTCATAAAGTCTATCATTGATGAAGGGAAAACATTGTTGTCTATTAATTGTTTAAGTGTCGTGAAGTTTGTAAGTTTAACATGAGAACCTTCGTGAAGTGCTAGACCAACAACAGGGTCAAACTCTTTGTCGTTCATCTTAGCTGATATAACAACTTGTTGACCATCGGTGTAACTATCTTCACCTCTACCATTAAAGGTAACAGGGATAGGTTGGCCTGTAACAATATTGACGAAGTTACTGATAGACTTTTTATATGACATCAGTTTCATCAAGTCATTTGATTTCTTTTCAACCTTAGTTGGTTGGTTGTCTTCATCTTCCCAAATAGACCTATCGAGCCAGAAGGAAGAATAATTTAGATTTGATTTGTACATACTATTTCTCATTTTTTAATCTTACATAGTAAAGATAAGACATTTTTATCTAATTGCCAAATTTTTAATGTTAACAAATTGTTAAATTTTGCCTTTATGTTTTTCTTTACGGGTATAGTGTTTTTTGCTTTTATGTGGCATTGGGACTCGGAGTGAATCTCTCCACTCTTGAAAAGTAAGCGTTACTTGCTTTAATTTGATATCTTTCTTTTCTTTACCCATTTTTTATAATTAGTTATTTTTCAATTGTTAGTACTTGGAAAGGGTCAATTATTGCATTGTTCCAATCTTTACTATAAGGTAAGAAGGTAGGAGCACTTATACAGATACACCCATTCAAGTCGAGTTCAGGCACATCATCGTACTTATTAAGACTTGTTACTATTCCTGGCAGTATTCTACCATACTTATCTTTCCAAGTTATCTTATCGTTTACTTTTATCATATCATTACTATTAATCATTATTACATAGTAAAGATAGTGAATTAAGTTGGGATTGCCAAACCTTTTATGTTAAATTTTTGTTAAAGTTATTAACAAGTTATTAACAGCCTTGTTCTCGTATTTTGCTTGCAGATATACTTTTGATGTCTGATGGTGGTTCGTGTTCTATAACATCGTACCCAACCGACCTTCCGTAGTTGACTGATTCAATATCAGGTATCACTATAATCTTAACTCTACCCTCGTTAATTAAGTCTGATAATTGTGTTGATATTCTTCTGTATACTTGTGTTGGTGTGTATGGATTCTTTTCATCTGGCTCCACATCACGAATTGCTATACAAACATTTTTTCCTTGATTTAATCTTTGGTCGATTAACCATTGATGACCTTTATGCCAAGGTTGCCACCTACCTATGAATAGAGAGTATTTCATTTAAAGTTTCTTGTATTGATTTATTAGTTGTATCTATATGCGTATCCTCACCACCTATCTCAAACTCATCAGCAAAGTAATCTTCCTTACCTCTTATTTCTGATGTATGTAAATAAATCATTGTTGGATTCAAATCAAATATCTCTTCTCTTATGTCCATGTATGGTGCTACTACTGATACCACAACTGAGAATCCTTGATTGTCTAAAAATCTAATTAACTTATTTACATCTCTGAGATTTTTCTCTCTTCCTTCTTTTGAATAGTCTTTGTTGTTGAATATTTCTCGTAGACCATCACCATCTATATGTACTGTTTTGTATGGTCCTCTTATATCATTACCAATTAAGTCATGGTCTAAATGATAAATTAATTCTTTTGCTAATGTGGTCTTACCACTACCTGGTTGTCCGTATAACCAATATATCATCCGTATAACCAATTGTCAAGTTCATCAACTTGAATTAAACCTAAGTCTTCTTCTCTATTTGCGTCCATGATATTAAACTCATAAAACTGATTATGTTTCTGTACAAGTTTTGTATCGAAGAAGTGATTGTTTTTAACAATACCAATACCCCAATCAGTATCAACTACACAAACCTTTAAATCAGTTCTACTTGTTCTTAAATCGTATATTGCTTTCCAAACAGTTCCATTCCATGGTTCATAAACACCATTGACCATATAGGTTTCTCTCGCCATAAAGTCATCAGGCGGATTACAATCATGTAGTACAACATATCCATTTGGATTCAAATATCTAAGAGAGTTGTGGATGTCTTGTTTAACTTGATATGACTTGTGAAGACCATCTATAAATATAACATCATACCTTTGGTCAGGACGAACACTATCCATAAATGCAAAAAACTCATCTGATGTTAATTGGTGGTCAACTGGATTTTCTTCGAACTCGTAACCAGGGTCTACACTTTCTTTATGTTCACATTCTACCTTATCAAAACAATCAATAGGATTACATACACCAATCTCAAGATAGTTTGTAAAGTCGTTTTCTTTTATCAGTTTGTTTATTATATCAAATCTATACATAACAAATTCTATTGTAGCCCCTAGGAGAATCGAACTCCTCTTTCCAGGATGAAAACCTGGCGTCCTAACCGATAGACGAAGGGGCCAGAGTTTGAGCGGAAGGGTGGCTCTGCCCCACCATCTTCATACTGGAGGTATGACGAGTTTCTTTTAACTCTTCTCCCGCTTATTTGTTTATACAATATACGAAATTAAAATGACAATTCCAAATGTTTAGTGGAGAATATGAGACTCGAACTCATGACCTCTTCGGTGCAAGCGAAGCGCTCTAGCCAACTGAGCTAATTCCCCTAAAACGAATTATCCTTTTAGTAATTCCTTTTCATCCTCTTTAGATACAGGAATATCGTGACCATACTCTTGACCAAAATTTTCAGACAACGCTTCCAACTTACCAGTTGCGTCTTCAAGTTGTCCAATAAGTTTGTCAATTTCTTCGGTATGTTGAGGGTGTTCCCCTATCGCCACAGGATTCTCAAAGTAGACTGATAGTCTAGCTCTTGCGTCCATGATGTCTGCCGTATACTTTGCCTCTAAGGCCTGATATAATCTTCTTGAAACTTTACTCATAACAATTGTTTTAATTAGTTAACTTTATATAAATATTATTTTATTTTTAATGAACCTTATACAGGTTATATTTTAATGTTAGTTCTTCATTTGGTAGAATTGGTCTAAGTGTAAACAACATTAGATTCCTATCTACATCTTCTCTTACTTCACAATTAGGTTCTTCACTATGATTTATAAATCCACCTAATGGTGTTCTGATATATCCGTTTTCAAATTTATCATTAGGTACATGAGAGACTCCTAAAAATCTTGCTTGTGTTAATGATTCAGTTGAATACAATCCTAATCCTTCTATTGTAGATTCTTTGATTGTTAAGTGTTCAGGTAATGGTCTATATGTCATTTGGTTGGGTTAATGAGTTGTTATACATTTCTGTTCTTGATTGTTCAAGTACACTTTCGTTTAGTGCGAATGTATTCATGTCTTTTATGAATATATTATTTAACTCAGTTCTTGGAGTCCTACAATATAAAGAAGGTAAAAATTCATCAACAGGAAATAACATTGACTTATATGTTGGTAGATGATTCTGTACTAATTTTTTTATCCCCTTCTTACTTAACATATATGCGTGAGTTTGATATGAGTAGCCGGGTTTACATATCATATCATCAATTGGCTTATCTACTACATTATCAAATCCATCTTGGATTAATCTTCCTAAATAAAACAAGTCATAGTTCATTGTTCTTACTTTATCAAATTGATTCCAATCCATTGTGTCTTTAAATACGATATCGTCTTCGTATACAAGTATGTTCTCATACTGATTTTTATACGCGTCTTCCCAAATCGATATATGTGACAAAGCACATCCAACTTCACCTTGTGTTACATCTCTCTGCCAGAATCTATTTTGACTATCATCAATTACTACATTACCATTATTAAGATTCCAATCATCATATAGTTTAACACCCATCAGACTCATATGGTGTTTGGTTAGTTCACTTCCTTGTATACCAAGAACCTCATATGGTATTCCGTATGGTAATCCAACTTGATTAACCACATTAAGAATACCTTGAACCGAATCAGTATCCCAATCTAAACTTACTATGTATAGTTTATCTATTTTCAATGTCAATCAGTTTTTGTTGTAGTTTTTGGATTTGTAGTTTATCCTTTTGAGTTTGTTTCTTTTTCATTTTTAACTCAAGTATTTTATCAATGATTTCGTTTTTAGACATTTTAATTTTTCCTTTTTAAGTGTTTTAACAAATCGGTGACAAACTCGCCAGCGTATCCTTTACCACCAACATTCCAAGTTTGGTTTATTGTAGTTGTGTAATTTTCACTACCAGTCTTATAATCATAAAGTGTGAATCCAACTCCATCAGACTTTCTTTCAAACACCCATTCCTTTTGTATTTTGTTATCACCACTTGGTGTGTCAAATGTAGGATTACCAAACGCTTGAACTAATTGTTTATATGTCCACCCATTCAGTCGGTCTTTTAAGGAAGTCCCACTCATCAATTGTCGTCCCTTGTCTTTATTCCGTATAATGTTATATTTCATTTTAAGTGTGTTTTTTTAATTTTTTGTGTGAAAAGGAAACTTCGTTCCCTTGCCGCCTTGCACCTTGGGGGCTTACCACCTTGTGTGTTCTATCCATGACTTAACAAACCAATACCAAAAGATAAAGGTTGTTACTGGCCAAAAGGCTAGTGCCCAAGTCCTTTGTTTCCATGTAGGGTTATAAGGAGTCGTCAATGCTCCCTTCCTATCTGCCCACTCTAATATCATATTGATTGCGAGTATATTGAGACATCCTATAATGATATACCAACATACAAGGTTAAATAAGGTCATATTATCTATATAATTTATCATATTAATTATTTTAGTTTATGTATAAATATCTGAATCGGATATAGTTAAGAGGTTAGATGGGTTACTCATAGGTGCGATACCTTGTCTATACGCTGGAGTATACATATAACATCTTTGACTTCACCAAAATTTATACCATGGTTTCTTATGTAATTCAATCTCATCAATCAACCAATCCAATCTTTCTTTGGCCATCATTGAACAATCCGATTCACACAATGATTTAATTTGTTTTAAATTCTTTACTATATACTTGTTATCCATTACTTGAAGAATATGCCGAGTTAGTTGCTTTCTCTATTAACCAACTTGATGATTGTACTTTGTCTCCAAGATTCCAAACCATGTCTACATCATAAGACTTACAATAGTCCTCTTCTGGCACATTACCCTTTCCTCTATCACCACCATTACCAAATGCCATACTTATATCACCATCATATAATCTACGATATAACATCACCGCAGAATATATTCCATCACAAACAGTCTTATCATTTGCCGTTTTTGGATTACATACGATTGTTTGAGTAACTCCTTTTATACGAGACATAATATATTTTCTTTCATCTACATCCATGAAAGGTTTACCTTTCTTTCGAGTTAACCAAAAATCATTATTTAGTATCACCCAAACTTCTTCTGCCATCTCGTTTGCTTTTTCTATCATTTCAAGATGACCTTTGTGGACGGGGTCAAACCCACCACTAACTAACATAACTTTATATTTCTTCATCTAATGCTTGTTTAATTTGTGTAAACGATATTTGATGAGCGTCTACCTTACTTAATGTCTTATCCTCTTCTTGAAGTTTATATGCTAATTGAATTACTTCAAGTCTAATACCATATGCATTTGCCTCATGTAGTATCTCTTCTAAATGTTCTGCGTTTGATATACTCATACTAAACTACTAAAGAATTCCATAAATTGTTTTGCTATCAAATAATCTATGTATTTACCACTTGCGTAAAATAATGATATTAGTAAACCAATCAAAAGTATTATAACCGAATACTTAATTCCAAACAAACTACTATTGTATTGTTGTTTACTTCTTCCTTGCCTTAGTTCTATATCTTCTTTTGTCATTTTTCTTTTTTCTTTTGTCATTAACATTTACTACAAATCTACCTTGGTTTCCTATTCCATCATAATCCATATCCAATCCATTATTATGTCTTGCGTAATAATTTCTCATTTCAGGGTCGTTCTCCATTTCTTTTCTTTGAGAATTATGTCCCCAATATATTGCGTACAATAAACCAAATAGATAGAAACAGAATATAATAAATCCTATTATAAACATTACTAACATATTACCTGTTACCATTTCTTTTTCTGTTTTTGTTATTATATCTTCTCTTAGGGTAATATCTCTTTTGAGGTCTTCTTTGTCTTATAGCAACTGATGCCGCTAGTATTGATGGTACCCAGATACCAACAAATATTCCTTCTAACTTCTGACCACTAAACCATAGTGATACTGAATATAGAAACGATGCGAATGCTAAAATAATTGGGTAATATAATTCCCAAAATAACATTACTTTTCCAAACTTCTTTTTCATATTTTAATTATTAAAAAAATGTATAGTCCATGCGATTAGTCCATTTAGTTGTAATGCAACTAAGTTCCATTGTTTCCTACTAAATACTTGAACTAATACACAACAGAATCCTATCATAAATAATATGGGTTCAACAGTCCATTGTCCTGCCATCAAGAATCCTGCTCCCATATATCCAATTCTTGATGCCATCCTTTCACCTGCGGTTAAGTGTCTATTCCTAACAAGTGTTCTTTTAAATCTTTCCCATGGTTTATACTCACACTTTACACAGGTCTTTTTATTAGGGTGTTTGTACCACCACAATGGTCTACTCTGTAAACAAACATTACACTTTTTAGATTTCATATCCTAAGTCCCTTCTAATATCTTTTTTTACAGTTTGTAAATACTTCCATCTTTTTTTATCACTCACAAAAGGTACTGACCAAAATTGTTTAGTCTTACGCCATCTTGAAGGTTTCCATCCGAATACAAATGAGAACACACCCAATACTAACCTTAACTTAACTGAGTTGAGGTATAATGTTATTACTGGTAACATCGGTGCTCCATGTGTTATGTAAGTTCTAACTTTCTTATCTTTCAAGAATGGTTTGGGGTATGCGTATAGTTTAGTAAAGTTAACAAACTTATATGCGAACCCTGGTGTCAATACCTCATCAAAAAATATTTCCATTCGTGGTGTTAGTCTGAACCACCATACAGGTGATATAAAATAAATTCTATCTGCCCAAGTGACTAAGTCTTGATAACCTTTCATTAACTTAGTTCTTGGTGTACTATAATTGTCACGATATAAATCGATGATTTTAAGTTGTTCTTTCTTTTTATGTTTTCTTAATTCTCTTGTTAGAGTCTTAAGAATACCATTGTAACAGAATGACTTTTTGTCAGGGTGTCCTATAACTATTAGATTCTTCATTAGTTATTTAGTGGTGCTTTAATTGTAGGTTCTGATTTATAGTCAATTAATTCATAATCAAACTCACCCCCTAACACATCTACATTTGATATGTTTATTTTAGGTAAATCAAATCCTTTTCTGTTTAGTTGTTCTTTTGCTTGTTCTATGTGATTATTATATATGTGTACATCACCAAGTGAACCGATGAGGTTACCTGCTTTATAACCTGTTTCTTCACATAGTAATAATAATAGTGTGGCGTATGATGCGATATTGAAAGGTAACCCAAGGAAGGTGTCAACACTTCTCTGATTCCATTTAAGAGATAACTTGTTATCTGAATCAACATAACATTGGAACGAGTAATGACATGGTGGAAGGGTCATTAGTGAAAGTTCTGAGACATTCCAAGCGTTGACAATGTGTCTTCTTCCATGTGGGTTATCTTTCAATCCATCAATTAAGTTTTTGATTTGGTCTACTCCATTGAAGTCTCGCCATTGTTTACCATATACAGGACCTAATTCACCCCATATGGTTGCGAAACTATAATCTAACTTTATCTTATCTTTAAACTCATTGATGGTAAGCGGTTCATCTAAATCAAAATCGTATGTGGACTTATACCTTTTGTAGGCGTCGCCAGTCCATATATTACAATTTTCAAATAGAAGAGGTCTGATATTTGTATCACCTCTTAAGAACCATTTCAGTTCAGTCATCATTGTTTTGACTGCCATCTTTTTAGTCGTCAATAAAGGAAACCCATCGCACATACAATGTATGATTGTATAATCGAATATAGACTTAGTGCCTGTACCAGTTCTGTCAGTCTTATCGTGACCGAACCTAAGTATAGTTTCGATGAGGTCCAAATATTGAGCGTCTAATCTATTCATTACTTGGCGTATCTTTGAGTTCTAAATCCGTCAAGTCTTTCCCAAGTAAGAACTAACTTCTTAGAGTTAGTGTTTGTTTTATGCCAAGCGTCTTCCCAAATAAAATCTTTCATCCCTTTTGAATCTTCAAAAGAAGGAGTGTCTAATCTCGCGGTATCAAAATCACTTGCGTATATCCCTACATGAACCTTACTGTATCCAGCTTTACTAGCTGCCTTAATACTCTTCATAGCAGTAGCACTCTTAGACGATTGAACATGAAAGAATTTTCCTTTTGAATTAAGACCCTTGTGTAGATTTTCTAACTTTTTTCTAATCTCGTTAGTTGGGTTCTGATAGTCAATAAGAACTTTCTCTTCTCTCTTCCAATAGTCTACCTCTTTGATTCTCATTTTTACTTTGTTGATAATCTTTTCTTGGTCTTTACTAACTATCTTGTTTCTTTCTAAATAGTCCATAGTATCTTCCCCATCTGGTTCTTGACCATACTCTAAGTGTTGGTCATACAGAAATTGTATATGGGTTGCGTCAGATGTTGGGTTCTTGATTAACTCATCTTGTGGGTTAAACATTAAAAGAACATTATCTATTTCTCTTTTAGTATACTTGCTCCAAACTGAATGTGGGATTAACTTATAACTAAGTTCTTTTATCTTGACAGACTTAACACCACAAACAATTGTGGTTTTACCATCGACTATATAGTCGAGTAGTCCATCGAACTTTTCAAAAACAATAATAGGTTGACAAAGTTCATCACCCATGTCATCCATTCTATTAATAATTGAACCTTCTTTTTGTTTGGCTAGTTCTTCTATTCTTGGTTGTTTGACTCTATCTTCATCAACCATTGTAGACCAATGTGATATTGGTTTTGTTCCAGACACTTTTGTGTCTTTGATTTTTTGAAAAAGTTCTTTTACTCTATCGTTGTTCAAACTTTTTCCGTTTGCTTCAGTCCTTACATCTATTGTAAGTTCTCTAAGCTCTGTCGTTTTGTTTTGCGTCTTTGCTTTAAAACTCATAACTTGATTTTTTAATGTTAATATGTATACAATATACGAAATTTATTTCACAATTCCAAATTTTTTCTTATACTTTTTTAAGAAAGATTCACCCACTCCAATCTGAAGTATGTTACTTCCTTGTGGTATCTTTTGACTACGAGGTGCGATTAACTTATCTACATGGTCATCAAACGCCTCGACTCTTACCTTCCTACCTCGTGGTGGAATGTACGCTACTATTGTTTTCATAAACAATTATTTTTATACATAAAGATATCATCTACTATGTAATTAATATTTAGTTTAGCTTGTTTGAGGTTATCCTCATCAATCAACTCTTTAACTTTTTTTAGTCTTTCTATTATTTCGTCACCACTCATAAATGTCTATTATCTAAATGAATTATTTTTCCTAAGTGAAGTTCCCACGCCAGTCTTGTAAGTTTCTTTTTAGTACACTCTACAACCATGTGTGTAGGATTCTTGTGATACGCGTACTGAAAGTATATGTACTTAATATCTTTATCGTTCAGTCGTTTATACCAATAGGGTGTGTTGTCTCTATACTCTACTGGCTTAGTCCCATTCATAATTCTTTCAAATGGGTCTCTCATTAGAACTAAATGTAAAACTTCTTTATCTTTCCAAATCATTTTAACCAGGTTAATAATATGTTAATTGAAATTAGTATGTTAGTAATCACCGCCTGTAATATGATTAATGTTCTAAACCTTGCAATT
>VMHT01119179.1_pt1 | contig 11363 bp, 6 predicted proteins | sample 4693611 | NCBI WGS metagenome assembly VMHT01 (sample SAMN12280063, study PRJNA550983) | marine metagenome | isolation source: seawater sampled from same location over 5 years 0.02-0.2 micron viral filtrate | place: USA: collected off the coast of southern California halfway between the port... ... | reverse complement strand
CCGCAGACCGATTTCATCGAAAGCGCCACCACGGCGGATGTGCCCTGGACGGTGGGCGGGCTGGATGAAGAGCGGTTTACCCTGCGTTTCCCCTTCTCTTGGCGGCGCAATCGCTATCTGTTTGACCGCGCGGTCGAGGTGCAGCGCCTATTACGGTTGAAACGCCGGATGCCGCGCGGGATCGTGCCGCATATGGGCTCGCAATGGTGGTGCCTGACCCGGCGCACCCTGTCGGCGATCCTGCAAGACCCCGACAGGCCGACCTACGACAAGTTCTTTCGCCACGTCTGGATCCCGGACGAAAGCTATTTCCAGACCCTTGCACGGCTCTATTCCAGCAAGATCGAAAGCCGCTCGCTGACCCTGTCCAAGTTCGATTTTCAGGGCAAGCCGCATATCTTTTACAACGACCACCTGCAGCTATTGCGCCGTTCGGATTGCTTTGTGGCGCGCAAGATTTGGCCCCACGCGGACAGACTCTATGATGCCTTCCTGACCGACTCTGCCGGTGCGATGAAAAAGACCGAGCCGAACCCCGGCAAGATCGACCGCATCTTTGCCAAGGCGGTAGAGCGGCGCACCCGTGGCCGCGCCGGGCTTTATATGCAAAGCCGTTTTCCCAACAAGGATTGGGAGAATGGTGTCACCGCCGCGCCTTACTCGGTATTTCAGGGTTTCACCGAGATCTTTGAGGATTTCGAACATTGGCTGAGCCGTGCCAGCAGGGCCCGCGTGCATGGGCATCTCTTTGCCCCTGACCGTGTGCATTTTGCTGAAGGCCAGACCACGCTGAACGGTGCCTTGTCGGACAACCCGGTGCTGCGCGATCACAATGCCAGCGCGTTTTTGACCAACCTGATCTGGAATACCCGTGGCGAACGCCAGTGTTTTCAGTTCGGCCCAATGGACAACCAAGACATCAATTGGCGCATGGCCAGAGACCCTAACGCACAGATTTCGGTCATCACAGGTGCTTGGGCTGTGCCACTGTTTCGCTCAAACCTTGATTTTGCTGATATTCGACGTCTTGCTGCAAAGCTGCAAAAAACGGAAAGCACGCATTTGGATGTGCTGCGTTCACCCCATGCCAAAGCGCGCGTGCGGATCTGGACGATGTCTGAATTCATCGAAGCGCCGATGGAGCCTTTACAGGGCATATTGGACGAGATTGGCCGTACACGTCTGCGCCGCCTGTCAGAGGCGCCGCGCATGGTAGACCTGAATGGCTTTGACCAATTCCTGCAGAACCTTAAGAACCAAGGCATGCATCCCTATCTGGTGGGGGATTTTCCCGTCTCCCGCGGAGTAACTGGCGATGCCAAACCCTCTCCCAAACCCTATCTGGTGAAATAACCCCATGAACGACAAATTCGACAGTTTCGTGGTCTTCGCCGAGATGCGGACCGGGTCTAACTTTCTGGAAGCGAACCTGAATGCTTTTGCGGGTATCGCTTGTCATGGAGAGGCCTTTAACCCTTTCTTCATGGGCTATCCCAAAAGTGAGCCGATCCTTGGCGTCGATCAGGCCACGCGGGACGAAAACCCCAAAAAGCTACTGGCGGCGATCCGAGGGCAGCAGGATGCTTTGGGCGGTTTTCGGTATTTCCACGATCATGACCCGCGCGTCTTTGATACCATTATCAAAGACCAGCGCTGCGCGAAAATCGTGCTGACCCGCAATCCGGTCGACAGCTACGTCAGTTGGAAGATCGCGCAGGCGACGGGGCAGTGGAAGCTGACCGACATGAAGGCGCAGAAGGTGGCGCAGGCGGTTTTTGACGCCGATGAGTTCAGCACCCATCTGGATGCCTTGCAGCGCTTTCAGATCACCCTGCTGAACCGCTTGCAGACTTCGGGCCAGACGGCGTTTTATGTAGCCTACGAAGACCTGCAAAGCGTTGAGGTGATGAACGGCCTTGCACGCTACCTCGGTGTGGATGAGCAGTTAGAGGCGCTGGACAAGAACCTCAAGAAACAGAACCCCAGCCCGATCTCGGCCAAGGTCAGCAACTATGACGAGATGCTGGAGGCGCTGGCGCGGTTGGACCGTTTCGACCTAACACGCACCCCCAATTTCGAGCCCCGGCGCGGGCCGAACGTGCCCTCCTACGTGGCGGCGGCGACCAGCGGATTGATCTATCTGCCGATCAAATCCGGGCCGCAGGATCAGGTGCTGGATTGGCTGGCCGCCCTTGATGGTGTCCCGCGCGAGGCGCTGCGCGATAAGATGTCGCAAAAAGAGTTGCGCCAGTGGAAACGTAAAGCGCCCGGCCATCGTGGCTTTACCGTGCTGCGCCATCCCGCCCGACGGGCGCATGATGCTTTTTGCCGCCACATCCTGACCACCGGCGAGGGCAGCTATCGCCAATTGCGCAACACGCTGATGCGCCGCTACAAGATGCCGCTGCCCAAGGACGGCCCCGATGCAGCGCATGACCGGGATGCGCATCGCACTGCCTTTGTCGCCTTTCTGAAATTTCTCAAAGGCAATTTGGCCGGTCAGACGTCGATCCGGGTGGATGCGGCATGGTGCTCTCAGGCCCAAGCCATCGCGGGGTTCGGAGAGTTCTGCCTGCCGGATCGCATCATCCGCGAAGAGGAACTGGCCAGTGAACTGCCCGCTTTGGCCGCGGGCCAAGGTCATGTGACCACCCCCGCCGTGCCTGCGGCGGCGGAACCCGGTCCTTTCACGCTGGCCGATATCTATGACGATGAGATCGAGGCGCTGACGGCGGATGCCTATCAAAAAGATTACATGACGTTCGGCTTCACCCGCTGGCGCTGAGTTGGCGGTGGATTGACCTTGCCGGGTTTGGCGTAAACTGGAACAAGGATGCATCCTGAATGCATCGCCAAAGGTCGCGCCGTCCGTGAGTTTCCTGTCAGTCACCTCTGTCCCGACATTGCGCTAGAGTTCGCCCAAGGCGTTCACCCTCAAGCCGCCTTTTGCCTCGATGGTGTTTCTGATCCTCGGGCTGGTCATGTTCGGCTTGGGCGAGGCGCTTTTGGTCAATGCAGGCGTCGGTGTCAGCCCTTGGACCGTCTTTGCCGAAGGGGTGACCAACATCACGGGTTGGAGCCTTGGGCTGGCCACGTTCCTTATCAGCGCCACGGTGCTGCTGCTTTGGATCCCGCTGCGCCAGACGCCGGGCATCGGCACCATTCTGAACGCGGTGATCGTAGCACTGGTGTTGGAATATGCGTTGCCGATCCTGCCGCGGTTTGACAGCTATCTGGCCAATGTAATGCTGGCGCTGACCGGCGTCTTCGTGACCGGCTTTGGCGGCGCGATCTATCTTGTGGCCAACCTCGGCCCCGGCCCGCGCGATGGGCTGATGACGGGGCTGCAGCGGGTGACGGGCAAGCCCATCGCGCTGGTCCGGATGAGCATCGAATTGTCGGTCGTGGCGATTGGCTGGGCCTTGGGCGGGACGCTGGGCCTTGGCACGCTGCTTTTCGCGGTCGGCATCGGTCCGGCCATGGCGATTGGGATGCAGATTCTGCAACTGCGCAGCGTGGCGCGCTAGGCAGCAGCGCCCGGGTTGCGGTAGGTGGCCCGTCTAAAAGGCTGAAATCCGCTTTTTCCCGAAACGACCCTACCGCATACTGCGGTATACCGTCGACCTTCGCCGCCTCTTCCGCTATCAGGGCAGCAAATGCAGCAATTTGGAGCAATCATGTCCGATATCATCTACACCAAAGTTGACGAAGCGCCGGAGCTGGCCTCTGCGTCGCTGTTGCCAATCATCAAGAAATTCGCCGAAGCCGCTGGTGTGAGCGTCGGCACGAAAGACATCAGCCTTGCGGGCCGTATCCTCGCGACCTTCCCCGAGCATCTGACCGAGGCGCAGCGCCAGTCCGACGATCTGGCGGAACTGGGCCGTCTGGTAAAGACGCCCGAAGCGAATGTCATCAAGCTGCCGAACATCTCTGCCTCCGTGCCGCAGCTGGTCGCGGCGATCAAAGAGCTTCAGGCCCAAGGCTATGCGCTGCCCGACTATCCAGAAGAGCCCAGCACGGACGAAGAAAAGGCCGTGCGCGCCAAATATGATGGCATCAAAGGGTCGGCTGTGAACCCGGTCCTGCGCGAAGGCAACTCTGACCGCCGCGCAGCCAAGGCTGTCAAAAGCTTTGCCCAGTCCAACCCGCACCGCATGGGCGACTGGCAGTCGGACAGCAAGACGCATGTATCGTCGATGTCCGGCAATGACTTCTTCTCGAACGAAGTGTCGGCCACGCTCGACAAAGCCTCCGGCGCGAAAATCGTGCTAGCGACCGCGGATGGTGAGAAGGTGCTGAAAGACGGGCTTGAGTATCCTGCGGGCACCGTGGTTGACGCGACCTTCATGAGCGCCGCGGCCCTCAAGGACTTCCTCAACACCCAGATCGAGAAAACCAAAGAAGACGGCATTCTCTTCTCGCTGCACCTCAAGGCCACGATGATGAAGGTCTCTGACCCGATCCTTTTTGGCCACGCGGTCAAAGCCTATCTTGCACCGGTGTTTGAAAAGCACGGGCAAAAGCTCAAGGAACTGGGTGTGAACCCCAACTCCGGCCTTGGCGACCTGCTGGAGCGCGTGAAAGGCGAGAGCGAGATCATGGCCGACATCGACGCCTGCATGGAAGACCGTCCGCCGATGTATATGGTCGATTCCGACAAGGGCATCACCAACCTGCATGTGTCCTCCGATGTGATCATCGACGCCTCCATGCCCGCGCTGATCCGCGCTGGCGGCAAAGGCTGGGGCCCAGACGGCAAGGAACACGACGCCAACTGCGTGATCCCCGACAACTCCTATGCGCCGGTTTACGACGAGGCGATCAACTTCTTCAAAGAGAACGGCAAGCTTGATCCGGCAACCGCAGGCACGGTTCAGAACATCGGCCTGATGGCGCAAAAGGCCGAGGAATACGGCTCCCACCCCACCACGTTTGAACTGGCCGAGGCAGGCACCGTCAAGATGATCCTCGACGATGGCACTGTGCTGCACCAGCACAAGGTCGACGCCGGTGATATCTGGCGCTCTTCCTCCGCACGCAAGGCACCGATTGAGGATTGGGTGAACCTCGCCATCTCGCGTCAAAAGGCCGAAGGCTGCCGGGCGATCTTCTGGCTGGACGAAAGCCGCGCCCATGACGCCGAACTGATCTCCTACGTGAAGCCGATCCTTGAGGCCCAAGGCGTGGCCGATAAGTTCGAGATCATGGCCCCCCGCGAAGCCACCCGCGCCTCGCTTGAGACCATCACCAAAGGCGAGAACACGATTGCCATCACCGGCAACGTGCTGCGCGATTACCTGACCGACCTCTTCCCGATCTTGGAATTGGCGACCTCTGCCAAGATGCTGTCGATCGTGAAGCTGATGAACGGCGGCGGTTTGTTTGAAACCGGCGCGGGCGGTTCGGCCCCCAAACACGTGCAGCAGTTGGTTGAGGAAAATCACCTGCGGTGGGATAGCCTTGGCGAGTTCTGCGCGCTTGGTGAAAGCCTGATGTTCCTCGCCGACGCACGCGGCAACGAGAAGGCGCGCGTGTTGGGCAAAGCGGTCGAGACCGCGACGCAGGGCATCCTCGACCACGGTCGTTCTCCTTCGCGCAAGGTGGGTGAGCCCGACAACCGCGACAGCCACTATTGGTTCGCGCGCTATTGGGCCGAAGCGGTGGCCGCGCAGGGTGATGACGCAGGGCTCGCCGCAGAGTTCGCCCCCATCGCCAAAGAGCTTGCCGCTAAGGAAGCCCACATCCTCTCTGAGCTTGCGGCGGCCCAAGGTGCTGCTGTCGATCTTGGTGGTTACTATCACACCGACGCGAACAAAACTGCCCGCGTGATGCGCCCCTCCGAGACGCTGAATGGCATCATCGGGTAATTAGCCTGATATAAACAAAACCGCCGCGTAGCTGTCTGAGCTACGCGGCGGATATCCGTTTCAAGAATTTGAGCAGAGCGAAAGCGCGTCTTTGCGCCTGCCTACTTCCCCCCTTTAAAAATCCAGGTTCTCGACGCTCAGCGCGTTTTGCTGAATGAACTCGCGCCGTGGCTCGACCACATCCCCCATCAGCTTGGTAAAGAGATCATCCGCTTCGGCCATGTCCTCTACGCGGACCTGCAGCAGCGTGCGTGCATCGGGGTCGAGGGTGGTTTCCCACAGCTGATCCGGGTTCATCTCGCCCAGACCTTTGTAGCGCTGCAACGACAGGCCCTTTTCGCCTTCGGCGAGGATCGCGCCGAGCAGGTCCATGGGGCCATAGATCATCTGGCTGCGGTCTTTGCGGATCAGCTTGGCGGGCTGGTCATAGACATCTTGTAGGTGCTGGGTGAAGCTGCCGGATTTCTTCGCCTCGCCCGACCGCATCATGCGGCCATCAAGCGTGCGCACCTCTTCGACGCCGCGCAGGATGCGGGCGAGGCGGATGCCGTGATCTTGGGTGATGCGGCCCTGCCAGCCACGCTCGTATTCCAGCGCGATCAGGTTCAGACGGTCGGCGACCTTGTCGGCCACGCCTTGCAGGTCGCTGTCCACCGCGCCATCGACAAAGGCCCCGGCGATGGCGGCCTGTTCAAGGATATGGCGCGGGTAATGGGTTGGGAAGGCTTCCAGCACGCGCTTGAGTTGGCGCGCCATGTCGACCACGCGGGTGAGGTCTTGGCCGGTGATCTCTTCGCCGTTGCCTTGGCGCAGCATGGCACCGTCGACGCCCTGCTGGATCAGATATTCCTCCATTGCGGCCTCATCCTTGAGATAGACCTCGGACTTGCCGCGCGACACTTTGTAGAGCGGCGGCTGCGCGATGTAGAGGTGTCCGTTCTCGATGAGTTCGGGCATCTGGCGGTAGAAGAAGGTCAGCAGGAGCGTGCGGATATGCGCCCCGTCGACGTCGGCGTCGGTCATGATGACAATCTTGTGGTAGCGCAGTTTGGAGAGGTTGAACTCATCCCGCCCGATGCCAGTGCCGAGCGCCATGACAAGGTTGCCGATCTCTTGGCTGCCGAGCATCCGGTCGAACCGGGCGCGCTCAACGTTGAGGATTTTACCTTTGAGCGGCAGGATCGCTTGGGTCTGACGGTCGCGTCCGGTCTGGGCAGAGCCGCCGGCGCTGTCCCCCTCGACGAGGAAAACTTCGGTTTTAGAGGGGTCTTTCTCCGAGCAGTCTTTGAGCTTACCCGCGAGGAAGTTCACATCCATCGCCGTCTTGCGGCGGGTCAACTCGCGCGCCTTGCGAGCGGCTTCGCGGGCCTGTGCGGCCTCGACGATCTTGCCGACGATCTGCTTGGCCTCGTTGGGGTTCTCTTCGAACCACTCGGCGAGCTTTTCGTTCACCAGACCTTCGACAGCCGGGCGCACTTCGGAAGACACCAGCTTGTCCTTGGTCTGCGAAGAGAACTTTGGGTCCGGCACTTTGACGGATAGCACGCAGGTCAGGCCCTCGCGGGCGTCGTCACCGGTGAAGTTAATCTTCTCCCGCTTGGCGATGCCGCTGGTCTGGGCGTAGCTATTGATCGTCCGCGTCAGCGCGCCGCGAAAGCCCGCCATATGGGTGCCGCCATCGCGCTGTGGAATGTTGTTGGTGAAGGGCAGTACGTTCTCATGGTAGCTGTCGTTCCACCACATCGCCACTTCGATGCCGATGTCGTCACGCTCACCGGTGATAAAGATTGGCTCGGGCATGACCGAAGACTTGTGACGGTCGAGGTATTTAACAAATTCTTTCACCCCGCCTTCGTAGAACAGCTCCGTCCGCAGCGGCTCGACAGGGCGTTCATCATTGAGGATGATCCGCACGCCGGAGTTCAGAAAGGCCAGTTCGCGCAGGCGTTTTTCCAGCGTTTCGAAACTGTATTCGAGGTTCGAGAAAGTCTCGGTCGAGGCCATGAAGCGGACCTCGGTGCCGGTGCGGTCCGTCTCGCCCACAACTTCGAGGTGCTTGGTGGTGAAGCCGCCTTCAAAGCGGGCGATATGCTCCTTGCCCTCGCGCCAAATGCGCAGTTCCAGCCAGTCCGACAGGGCGTTCACAACCGAAACGCCAACCCCGTGCAGACCGCCTGAGACCTTGTAGGAGTTGCTATCGAATTTGCCGCCCGCGTGCAGCTGGGTCATGATGACCTCGGCGGCGGAAACGCCTTCTTCCTCGTGGATGCCCACCGGAATCCCGCGCCCGTTGTCGCTGACCGAGACGCTGGAATCCTCGTGAATTGTGACCGTTACCGCGTCGGCATGACCGGCCAGCGCTTCATCGATGCCGTTGTCCACGACCTCATAGACCATGTGATGCAGGCCCGAGCCGTCATCGGTGTCCCCGATATACATGCCGGGGCGTTTGCGAACAGCCTCCAACCCTTTGAGAACCTTAATGGAATCGGCGCCGTATTCCTGTGGTGTCTGCGCGGTATCGGACATGCGGAAATAACCCTTCTCGTTTGCCCGATTTATAGTGTTTTCGCCCGGCATTGTCACGCGAATGACACAAGATTTTGTGTCAGGTGAAGGGGATGATCAGCCCCACGAAAATGAGCATCCCGCCCGAGATCAGATTGATCCGCCGCAGCGTGCGCGGGGCGGTCAGAAAGCCGCGCAGGCGGCCCACCAGCAGCGCGATCACAAGGTTGCCGATAAGCGGCACGATGACCGAGGCGGCGAGGATCAGCCCGATGTCGGGGCCGGTGACTTGGCGCAGATCAAAGAAGCCGGGCAGCACGCCCATGTAGAACAGGACCGCCTTGGGGTTGCCAAGGATCGCCACCAGCCCCGCGACGAAACCGGACCACATCCCGGGCCGGGTGAGGCGGCTGTCGGTGCTGATCTGCGTACCCGCCTGACGGATCAGGCCGATCCCCATGGCGATGAACACCAGCGCCGCGGTCCAGCGCAGCACCTCCATCACCGTGTCAAATGCCGAGACGATCCATGTGATCCCCAGCACCGCCACCAGCGGCCAAAGCATGTCACCAATCGCCACGCCGAGCGCCAGCGGCCATGCCGCCTGAAACCCGCCCGAAAGGGCACGGGCCATCATTGCCAGCCAAACCGGGCCGGGGGTGAGGAACAGGATCAAGAGCGCGCCGCAGTAAAGCAGCAGATCGGCGGGGGTAAGGGTCACGGTCGCCGCTCCACCTGCGAAAGGCCGTCCTCTTCGGTGACCTCAACATATTGCGCCCGCGCGCCAAGGCTTTCGAACAGTTCAGGCCCGGTGCCGGTCATCCATGCCTGCGCGCCAAGCGCGGTGATCTCGTCGTAAAGCGCCGCGCGGCGGCTCGCGTCGAGATGGGCGGCGACCTCGTCCAGCAGCAGCAGCGGCGGCGCGCCGAAGTCGGCGGCGATGGCGCGGGCATTGGCAAGGATGAGCGAGACCAGCAGCGCCTTCTGCTCTCCGGTGGAGCAGTCCCGCGCGGCGATGCCCTTGGCGGCATAGGTGCCCTCCAGATCGGCGCGGTGCGGGCCGATGAGCGTGCGCCCGGCGGCAAGGTCGCGCATGCGGTTGTCCGAGAGCGCAGCGCGCAGGGCATCGGCGCTCTCGGGCATGTCGTTCAGCAGCGACAGGGTCGCGATGGGGAAAGCAGTCTGGGCCTCTGCCTGCGCCGCCTCAAGGGCTGCCAGCGCCTGTAGGCGGTTGGCGTGAATCTGCGCCCCGGTTTCAGCCATGCGGGTCTCAAGCGCTGTGTACCACGCAGGCTCGCGCACCATGTCCTTGAGCAGCCGGTTACGCTCGCGCATGGCTTTCTCGTAGCTCAGTGACAGGTCCGCATGATCGGGCAGCATCGAAAGCGTCACCCGGTCAAGAAAGCGCCGCCGCCCCTCGGCGCCTTCGATCCAAAGCCGGTCCATGGCGGGGATCAGCCAGAGCACGCGGGCAATGCGACCAAGCGCCGTTTGTGCGGACGCCTTGCCGTCGATCTTGGTCTGCCGTGCAGCGCCCGCTTCGGACCAGATGTCGACCTCATGCAGCACCGTGGGGCCGTGCAGCAGCCCGGTCACCTTCCAGCCCAAAGCCTCGGGCCGCCGTGCCATATCTTGCGCGCTGGTGCGGCGCAGCCCGCGACCCGGCGACAGCAGCGAGATCGCTTCGATGACATTGGTCTTGCCCGCGCCATTGGGGCCATAGAGCGCGACGGAGCGCGCATCCACGTCGATCACCGCCCGGCGGTGCGAGCGGAAATGCGAGAGGCCGAGGTTGGAAAGATACAGTTGCGCCATTCAGACCCCGTTTTCTTTGAAAGAAAACGGCGCGGGAATTTCAAAAATTCCCGCCCAACTCACACGCGCATCGGCATGACGACGTAAACCGCCGACGTATCATTGCCTTCGCGCATCAGGGTCGGGTCGCCAGAGGAGTTGAACAGGAAGACGGCGTTCTCGCGGTCCACTTGGCTTGCGATCTCAAGCAGGTATTTGGCGTTGAAACCAATCTCCAGCCGCTCGTCGGCATAGGCCACGGCCAGCTCTTCTTCGGCGGCGCCGCTGTCAGGCGCGTTGACGGACAGCACCAGACGGTCTTCGTCCAGTTGCAGTTTTACGGCGCGCGAACGCTCGGAACTCACGGTCGCCACACGGTCCACCGCACGGGCGAAATCGGCAGCGTCGACTTCCATCTTGCGGGTGTTTCCCTGTGGGATCACGCGGGTGTAATCGGGGAAGGTGCCGTCGATGACCTTGGAGGTCAGGGTGATGGCGGGGGTGGCGAAACGGATCTTGGTCTCTGACACGGACACCGCGATTTCCATCTCGTCATCATCCAGCAGCTTGCGCAATTCGCCCACGGTCTTGCGCGGCACGATGACGCCGGGCATCTCGGCCGCACCCTCGGGCATCTCGGCGTCGATCCGGGCGAGACGGTGACCATCGGTCGCCACGCAGCGCAGGGCCTTGCCGCCTTCGGCATCCGCGATATGCAGGTAAACACCGTTCAGGTAATAGCGCGTCTCTTCGGTGGAGATGGCAAATTTCGACTTGTCGAACAGGCGGCGCAGCACCGGGGCAGGGGCCGCGAAGTTCGAGGCATATTCCGAGGACGCCATCACGGGGAAGTCCTCACGCGGCAGGGTCGCCAGCGAGAAGTTCGAGCGGCCCGCTTCAACAGTCAGACGGCCAGCGGCGGTATCGGCGGTTAGGCTGATCAACGCGCCATCGGGCAGTTTGCGCACGATTTCATGCAGCAGCGTGGCCGAAACGGTGGTGGCGCCAGCGCGCTCAACCTGCGCGGCGACCTTGTCGACCACTTCGATATCCAGATCGGTGGCGCGGAAGGAAACATCGCTGCCCTCGGCCTCGATCAGCACGTTGGCGAGGATCGGAATGGTGTTGCGGCGCTCGACCACGGATTGGGCTTGCGAAACGGCCTTGAGCAGTGCCGCGCGTTCGATGCTGAAT
>VMHT01106462.1_pt1 | contig 11363 bp, 21 predicted proteins | sample 4693611 | NCBI WGS metagenome assembly VMHT01 (sample SAMN12280063, study PRJNA550983) | marine metagenome | isolation source: seawater sampled from same location over 5 years 0.02-0.2 micron viral filtrate | place: USA: collected off the coast of southern California halfway between the port... ... | reverse complement strand
CTTGCTCATTCTTAGCTTCTATATCATTATTAAATAGTTGATAGGCTCTGCCATCATCACTATCTTCTAATAAATTAGCAGGAACATCTAATGATTTTATACTGCCAATCTTTATATTATAGAATGTGTTACCACCAACAGTTTTTTCTTCTGTTTCTAATGTCACAGAATTAGACCACAGGATACCTTTGCTTTTTAATAATGAATCTATATTGTTCATTACTATGGCATTGCCTCCTGCATATTTTAATTGCACAGGATATTGTTTTAAAGATATCTTATCACCTTTAGAAGTTTCACCTTTAATATCCATCAGTCCATACATAATCCTGTAGAACTTTGTACTATTGGCTCTTTCTTTTTGGTCTGGTGTTAGGTCGGCTCTATCTTTTGTTACAACATAACCACATTTAGTAGTTCCTAAAGTATCAAAAGCTTCCTCACCATACTTAACTAGGATAGACTCAGCAGAAAAAGTTTTCTCTTTATTATCCCATGTCATATACTGCTGTCTCTTCATAAAGGGTCTGAAAGAAACAGTGGGTGCATAGACAAATTGTTCGGTATCTTTATCCCACACATTGTAGCTACCCAGATGTTGTGTGATTTTATCCTCGTTATTTTTGTCTTTGTGGTTGTTTGTAATTCGCAGATTGACTATATAAGAAGGGGTGCTTTTAGCACCCATACCTGCCTCTGCTCGTATTTGTTCTTCGGACATATCTCCAAAGATTGTTTTGTCTGTCATATATATAACTCCTATATTCGTTTTAGGTCTAACCAATTATGCCCTTTTTTTATTTCATAGTCAAGTGGCACATTGAAATCAATATCGTATCTTTTATTAATAGATTGTGTGATACCATCACAAGCATTTTTTAGTTTATTTAGAACACTGTCTACCTCCTTTGGATGTACATCAATAATAATAGAATCATGTACAGTATTAATTAATCTTGTTCTCATATTTTTCATTGAATTATAAATATCAATACAAGCTACGGGAACTATATCACCTGTTGCAAAACCTTGCACAGGATAATTTCTAACTTGAGTATAAAAATTAGAGCCACCCCATGATGCTCTTTTTATACCCTCAAAATAGTATTGCCTACCACTAGGCAGAGTAACAAAGGATGTTGATATAGCAGTATCTTCTGTTCTTTCTTGCCATTCAGTAATCCCTTTATATCTTTTTCTAAAATAAGTATAATATTTTTTCTCTTCATCTGTGCCTGACATACCACCATACAAAGGTTTAAATGTATGTGCCTTCGCAGTTTGTCTATCACATCCAATAACATTAGCAGTATTTTGATGAACATCTACACCTTCTAAAATATCTTGCATAGCTTGTTTATCCTGTGATAAGAAAGCCGCAACTCTAAATTCTAATTGTGCAAAATCCATTTCAATAATCTCACCATCATCAAATCTAGATTGTATAACTCTTTTTATAGGTAGCTTATCTCCTCTTGGTATGTTTTGAAAGTTAGGGTCTGAGCATGATAATCTACCTGTTACTACATTTGTTTGACTAAACTTAGGATGTAATAAATTGTTATGGTATGCTTCCTCTTTCATCTTATCTACAAAAGTAGATAGCCACTTCTCTATTTGTTTATATCTGATGATATAGTTTAGAAACTCTCTTACTCTTCCAGGATTTCTATCGCCGATATATTTTAAATTATCCATACCTACTTTAAAACCAAGGGATGTAACATCTCTTTGGTCTCTTGGTGTTATGTTAAAACCTGCAACTCTATCAGTCTTAGTTAAAAATACACCCTCTGCATTGCAATCTTTACACTTAGTTAAATTAAGATAGGCACTACCATCCTTTTTATATTTCCTATAATGACCTATGCCATCACATGTTTTACATTTAGTTCCTATAGTATACATAACAGTTCTAGTTTTTGTTTCTAATATTTTTCTAAATGTATTAGCAGGATATTTTGCAGGTGTTCTTTTAATACCTCTCTCATCTGTACCTAAACCAAATGTCTTTGCCCAATCATTCTTATCTATTATTTCTCTGGAATAGATGATTTTACATAACTGCTCCCCGCTAGTGATATTATATTTAGCGTCACCCATTACCTCTTGAACAGTTATGTCTATCTTTTTTTTGACAGAATGATACTCCTCATTCAATCTTGTTTTTAATTCATCTAGTGTACTAGGATTAACATAGATACCATTGCGTTCTATCTCAACCAATGTAACTAAGAACTCACACATCATCTCCAATGTAGGCACAAGAATTTTATTGTCCTCTCTCTTGTAATCTAAATCTTGTTGCAGGTATAAATCTTTTGTAATAGTTACATCATTCCTACCATATGTTTCTAAATCCTTTATAGGTATCTTATCCATACCAATCCCGGAATCTATTGCATTTTCTAATGTTGCATACTTGATACCTATCTTTCTTCTTCTACAACATTCCTTTAAACTCAATGGTCTTCGTTGTCCTCTAAATAAAACTGACTCTGCAACCATTGTATCCCATATCTTACCTTCATATTTAAAACCACACTCTAATAACCAAGACAAATCAAACTTAAGATTGTGTCCTACCATTAGTGTTGTCTTATCTAAAATTGACTGGAGTTTGTTATGGCTAGTACGAATATCGCCAGTGAACTCGTCATGATTAAAAAATATATATTCATCGTTTACTCCTACGCTTACTAGTTTGTTACTTAAATTATACGGAGTATTATCCCCGTCTTGTGTAAAGGTTGTTTCTATATCTAACACGCTTATCATTAGTCTATATACCTCGATTTACTTGGCACAATCTTACAAGTTATAATACCATGCCATCCTGTTAATTTATTTTTACTAATACATAATGTTCTAGTAAAATCTTCTTCACCCTCCCAATCATCTTTCTTGCCTATACCAATAATTAAATCAGCTTCGGCGGCCTTACCTGTTTTACTACCTTCCATAGTATTAAAACTTATATGATTTCTATCGTGAGCATCACTACTCGCTTGACAAATACCAAACATACACACATCCCTTCTACTAGAAATATCTCTAGTTAATTTATATATCTCTCTTAGTTTTTCATGACCACTGTTAAAAGTTCCTGACAGTTCTATCTTATCTAGTTGGTCCACTATAACTACATCAGGTTTATATTCTTCACAATAACTATCAATAGATTCTATTGTAAAATCTTTACAGTCATAGATGTGAATTTTTTCTTGTATCTTTTGCCATTGTTCATTAGCTAACTCAGGTTCTTCGTCTATGTGCATCTTAGTCATATCAGAACATGCTTGTATTAATCTAAATACAATCCTAGAAGGCTTCTCTTCATTGCAAAAAATGGCTATATTATTGACTTTTTCTTGATATGCAAAACCATTTGGACCTCCGACCATGTTAATCCAAAAGGCAGTTTTACCTGACTCTGGTCTTGCAAATATAATTGTGAAGTGTCCTTTGCCTACACCTTTTACTTGTTCATTTAATAATGAAGGTGCAGAGAACTGAAACAGATTACTGTAGTCCATTTCTTTTAGAAGTTCATACAAATCTTTTGTAACCTCTTCCATTGTATCGCCGATAGAATCATCTTGTTGTAAAAGTTTAATGACAGAATGTATCTCACCTTTACCACCCTTATAAATATCTAAACATTTTTGTGCAGCCTCATGTACAATTTGAGACTTATGCATTTCTTGTATTGTCATAATAACATTCTCTTCGTTGATATCTACCTTATCTAAATCTTTAACAAGTTGCATTGCTTTGTCTTTATTAGATTGTGTTATGGTTGGGTTGTATGTTATGTAATTTAAATACAAATCATCTGGTAGTATTTCATTACAGTCAGGTAAGTCTTGATAAGTTTTTTCTATAACTGCGTAGACATCTAATAAATTAGACAGACTACTTTTTTGTATTTTGTTTTTGTACTTTTGATAGAACTCTTTTTTTAGACAAAGTTTTATTATCTTTAACGCCATCAAATCTTTCATTCACTACCCTCTCAAATTTATCTAACACTATTTCTAATTTAGGTGCTAGTCTCACAATACCTAAAGCCTCCCTTAATTCTTTGATATCATCACTCATATGTATAATCATCCTCCACTCTAACATTACAATCATTCACAAACTCTTTAACATCTTTGTTAAACTCTTGCATATCTACTAACTCTTTCTCCATTAGTTCTCTAGCTTTTTTATCTGCATGTTCATGTAAGTCTTTTACATTACCTGCTACTTCAAATTGAAATGTCTTTTCAACTGTAGCCATAATATAATACTTTCTAAATGGACTACTCATCTTTACTACTCCAAGATTTCTCAGGTATCTTTGATACTATCTCTACAGGTTTTTTATTATAGCTTTCTATTATCTCTACATTCCTGCCTAGATAATATGTTACTCTACCCTCTATCATTCTTTTTACATCCTTCATAGATATATCGTGTGGTTTCTTTTCATACTGAAAAAAATCAGACCTATATCCTGTCTCTGATATAAAGGGTATTTGATACTCTGCTTTTACTTTATAGCCACCTCTAAGTTTATCACTTGTATCTATACCTTTCTCATCGTCTTCTTTCATTTTATTATTGGTAAAGCTAAAATGATATTTCCAATATTCAAATGCTTCACCTATGTTTTCATTCCATATTCTATCTATATCTGATTTTAATATGGCTCTTACTTGTACCCCCGCTATTTTTATTATGCCGTCAAAGTGTGTAATGTCTAACCAACTCATTTGTTTTCCTTTCCTTGATTTGCTAGTCCTGATGTATCTAACTTAGATGCACCCTTCTTTGCTCTATCAACAACACTAGCTAAGTCATGAGCCTTTTGTAATTGTTGATAGTCTAGTTTATTTCTGGATTGCTCAACAACATCATCTACTGTCATGTTAAGTTTATCCTGTCGTGCTTGGAAATTTCTTTCCGCCCACACTTCTAGTCTATCGACTAAAAACTTATTCTGAGACCTGAGTTCTAAATTTTCTTCTTCTAATTGTTTTATTCTCTTTAGTCTCTCTCTGCTTTTATCTTTTGCTTTTTTTAATTGCTCTTCTAATTCTCTACTGATTGCCATTTAATAACCCCTTGATGTCTTCTTGTTGCATGTATTTTAAATCCTTTGGTATTAGAACTATCTTACTATCTATACTATACCCTAGCTTCTTTTGTATGTCAAAAGTCTTAGAGTTTGCATCAGGGTCTAGGCATATATAAACTTTTCTAAACTTACTTCTAATATAATTAGCATGTTTATCTGATAATGATGTACCCATGATTGCTATACCTGTATGTAAAAAAGATACTGTACACGCTGATACACAATCTTCAACTATAACGGCGGTAGTTTCATCACTACCAACTACAAAAGGATAATCACAAGTATTATATTTAAACCATCTTGGAATTTTATTAGATAGAGTTCTGCCTACTGCACCTCTAACAATGCCGTCAATGTCTATTAAAAATACTATCCTATCTTGTTTAACATCATAAACAATTCTGGCATTACAATCGTATGGATTTATATTATAATCTTTTAAATACTGCATAGCTTTTTTATTAGGATAGATAGATACAAATGACTTTGGTATAATAAACTTTTCTTCCTCATCTTTCTTTTTATCAAATATATTCTCTATATCTTTCATAGAATAACCTGTTGAATTTACTCCCTTATAATCACATGACACATGAAAACAATTCCATAAAACTTTACCATCTATTTTTTTTATAGATAAAGTATTCCTATTCAAACACAAAGGGCAGTCCAACCTGAGACTGCCCCCTTCTTGAATATTTATGTAATTGAAATCAATTCCTGACAAATGTATCTGCTATCTGTGAAAATATTTTGTTAGTAGTATTGCCACCATCTAGAAAGCCTTTGTTGTATCCATCTTGATGTATCTGTTCTATCATGTTCTTTAGATACCCTCTTGTTTTCTCAGAGAATACTTTTTGAAACTCTGGTGTATCTAACATAATTTTAAAAGCTTCTAGTCTAGTCTTGCCGTCTATATTTAAATGCGTCTCTGTCATTGAACACTCCTTGTCTTTGGTAAGTTTCCTATCGTAAAGTCAAAGTCATCTACACGATATAATAGTTTGACTGTATTTTCTAATACCGAGGGTATCTTTTGCATCCTCATCAATCTATATCCCACATCGTCTATAAACTTTACTGAAAACATTTCTTTCTTAAACTTCAGTAATCTTATACTGTCGTACCTTACAGATGTAAAGTCGTGTGGATGTTTCTGATGTGCCAAGTATTTCTTATTATAAAATTCCTTAAGACACATTCCTTGGTCGTTTACTGTTATTGGTGAAGGTCTATTGCCGATAGTTTTTATCTCACCATCTACAATAGATTTGTATTGCTTCACATCAAATCTAAAAATGCCTTCTCTAAATGTTCCTGTAGATTTCTTTACAAACCCACAGTAAAAGAAGCCTTGACCTACTGCTTCTTTGATAGCATTTTTAATTGGTTGGTTTATTATTTGCATTATTTCCCTTTCGTAAATCTCTGCTATGTGTCATGAATAGAATACGCTTAGTAGATTTATTCCAACACAAACCACAAGTGCCACAGCTTTTTGTTTGACCCGCTTGTTCAGGACAAGTAATACCATTCTTAGATACTACATCTGAATTAGCAGATAGTTTATACCTAGGATAGTTTGAAAATCGTATTGACCACCTATCCCACCTTTGTTCATTCATTATTGCAATTCTACCGCCGATAGATTCTTTTGGTGAATGAGCAGTATATCCATAACAGGATATGTTCTCGTATTTGTCAAGCCATTGTTCCCAATGTTCAACATACTTCAGGTCGGGGAAGTCTCCCAAGACATGAAGTCTAATTAAAACGCCATACTTTTTTGTATTAAGATATGCTAATTCCTTATCCATTTTTCTTATAAGGTGTTTGTCATACTTAATTCTATGAGCGAATGGCATTGTATTCCCATAACAATCGTACCAATGTTTGCAAGTCTTAGGACATGTAGCTCGTTCCTCTAAGGTAACAGTATACATGCGTTTACCTGCATGTCTTGATTTACTAACCCACTTACCTAGCTTAACATTTGTACTAGGTTTTATAACTTGATAGGGATAATCTCTAACACCAAAGACATTAGCCTTATAGATTGTTCTGTTAATTTCCATGGTCGATAGGTATCCAAACATTATCACGCTTTACGGCGTACATATCAGATACTAAAACAGAACCATATTCTCTGTTTGTCTCATCATACATTATAGGAACATCACATAATCTTGTGGTATGTTTCTTATAACCATCCATGATTTTTATCTTACAGTTTGGTAATACCGAGGATACATTTCTCGGTTTAGTGATTACTACATCACCCTTCTCTAGGCTTTTGGAAGTAACATTATATCCTTGTACCATATCTACTCTCTTCCTTGTTGTTGTTTCTACTACTAACATAATATTTTCCTTTCGTTAGCGGGTAGTTTTAGTTCACAATATCTCATTGTAGCTATGCCGAACTGAGGCACTACCCAAGCCTTAGTATCGGCGATAGTCTTATAACTTTGCGGAGATATTTTTCTACCGCCGATAGATGATGATTTAGGGGTAGTCTCAACCCGCAGTATCATCAAACTGATTAAGAGAGATTTTGTAAGTTCTTTACTTTGAACAAACATATCTATTTCTCTCATAATTCTATTGTATTTTATGTGCGACCATATGTCAATGGTATGCACATTTTACATAAGTTTATATCCATGCTATGAACATTATGCCTGTGCGGGGGATACTACCCCCTAATTAGCTTCTATCTTTAATAACTTATAGGTGAGATACGATAAGAGTATATCGTAGTATTTATTAAACTCATTCTTATCTGCCTTGGCAGAAGCTTCATTTAACTTAGTTAATATCTCGTTTAGTTCTGCCCTTGCTTGGCTATCTATTTCTAATAACCTTTGGCTTAGTATTTCATCATCTTGCATTAGTTAAATCTCCTTACATCATATAATCTTAGGTCGTGCCTATCTTCTTGTGTATAGTGCCGTTTAATTTGTAGTAGTCTCATTTGGCTTTTAGTTAGTCTCTTACCACCATTTAATGATTTCCATGATGATTCTTTTGTTACTACTCCCTTGTTTAGTTTCCCGTAACCTATATATAAAGTTTGTTTCATTTTATACCCCCGATATTTATGCTTTGGTTTCTTTGTATAAACACCTTGGCTTATGCTTTGGGTGTTCATTCTCATAGTTAACATTAGATTTTAAGTATACTCTTTTACCACTAGCTGTTAGTGTATAACAACCGCAGTAATACCAAGTTATATTTGTAGTATAGCTTTTAGGTTTTCTATTGTTAATTTTCTCTGTTTCTCTTTCCATATTTGTATTATATATCGGCGGTATTTTTATGTCAATCATACCTGCCTTGTCTTATTAGCAATAGTCTGATGTTGTAACGCTATGTATAATTACTATGTATACAATGGAGGTATAGTTATGTATGAAAATATTGTTGAAAAACTTAGCGTTTTACTCAATTACTTTGGTAATATTAATCAATCTAATGAAGATAGTATCCGAAGATTTGTTGACACAGAATACAAACAAGATGACAGGGATTGGGCGTACTGTTACTTTAAAAATAAAACAACCCGATAGATAAAAAAAAACCCCCACCGCCAGAAGCGGTGAGGGGAAGGAGGGGCAGTTATTGACGAAGATAATAACTTAGTATTAGACTACTCGTCTTTTACTGGTATGTCAACTTTCTCAATGATTATTTTATTTACTAACGGGAAGTCATTGTCTTCCCATCCTTGTTCTTTTAACTTCTCGTATAGTTTAATATTAAAGTTCTTTAGATATTGAATAGTCTTTGTATTTTCTGCCATTGCTATCACCCCCTGACAATCTCATTTCATTTTGTAAATCTATGTATATATCTACAAATTCGTCTATTATTTTCTGTGGTATATGCATAAACTTTTTATTCTTATTTAAATTATTTATATTCGTATTTAGTCTTGTTGCTAATAGTCTTAATTTATTAGTGTCTATTTCCATTTATAGTTCCCTTGTTTGTTTTTATTTTAAGATAGTTTATCTTTAGTTTGTTAGTATGTATAAAACCCGCTAGATTTATCATCTTGTTTTGTTCTATTGCATAAACATTAGACCCGACTGTTTGAAAACTACCGCCGATATATTTATTTAAAATTTGCTTTGCGTCTCTAGTATTGGGTCTTAGTATATAGTAATAAGGATTAGCTTCTTCATTACATGCTATGGTAAAATCAGTCATGGCTTAATCTACCGCCGATATTTTTAGCAATATAGAAACAACTGATACCGCCTATTAATAAACATGTTCCTACTATGCTAAATGTTATACTGAATATTTCATTATTCATAAATGCATTTATCAGATATACACCTAGTATTATATTTATTACGCCTAATAATAGATAAAATATAAATGATACTATTCTCATTATTCTTTTCATTGTTATTACCTACTTTCTATAATCATTATATATCAGGGTCTTTTATATGTAAAATTCGACCCATAAAAAAATTAAATAGTCAACAAAATAATTTATATCGGCGGTATATTTTATTTGACATAAAAACAATATTAATATCTAATATCCTTAATCAACAATATATAGAAAAAGGAAATATATTATGAGTAAAGAAAAGAAACTAAAACAAAGTAAGAAAGAAGACAATTCAAAATTATTCGTTGAATTAAGTTTGAATAAATCTTTCTTATCAGATGTCAAAATTAAGTTAGATGACCCTAGCTTAAATGACAAAAAATATTTTACCGAACAAATCAATGACATATCAAGTAGTGTTAATGATATTGAAAAGGTAAAAAGCGGTGACAAAGTTATTACAATGGCGCAAAGATTTTCTAAAAGATTAGAAAAGATTAGAGAAGTAAACCCCGTTAATAGCTTAGACACTTTAAGAAAAGCGGGAATGAAAGAACTCAGAGCGGGTCTAATTAAAGAGAATGATAAAGGCGGAAAGCTTCAGTTTGGTAAATCATCAAAGGATAGTTGGACATCTTTATTATCCAGATTTTCTAAGATTGGAACTGTTCTTTTATATAAAAAGGATATCTTTCAAATTAAACAGAATAAAAAAGGTAAGTTACAAGTATTCACTCAAGAAAAGAATATTAACCCTACTATAACTGTTTATGTAGATGGTAAACCAGAAACCAGAGACAATAACTTTCCTGAAGCGAATGAGCTTGTGACTGTTTCAGGGGATGCAATGGAACGAATTTATCAACATGAAATCATGGGAACAAAACCCAAGAAAAAAGACGATGATAAATCAAATGGTGCAACCGCCAAAACAATAGCTGAAGACAATAACTTCGATATATTAAATAGATTTATTAACTTAGCTATAACAAAAGACCCTCAAAAATTTGTTGAGGAATGTCTTGAAAAAGACTTCGCAAATATTGCGGGTGGTACAAAAGACCCATTGATTGAATTGTTAAAACCAAAGACTGCTAAAACTGTTTTAAATTTTATTCGTGAAATTGTAATGTATGGCAGTAAAGAGCATTCATCAATGAGTAATGAAGAGAATAAAAACAAGATTAATCAGATTATTAATTCAACAAGCGGTGTTACTTATGACACCACTAAAAAAGAATTTACCAGATTAGATTAATTTTAATTAAATAAATACTTTAAGACCCCGCTTTTTGCGGGGTTTTTTTTGTTTAAAATTAGATAAAAATCAGTAAAATAAATACTAATTAACAAATATTAAAAAAGGAAAAAACAAAATGACATTAACAAGAAAACACTTTAAAGAATTAGCGGTAATTTTAGGTAGGCATCAAGGAAAAGTATTGAGTAAAGAATTTCACGCTAACATTGATTTATTTGAGGAACTTACTGAATTTTTACAATCAGAGAATAAAAACTTTTCCTACTCAATTTTCTTAGATGCTTTTCACGATGCTACTGAAAAATATCTTAGAGAAAAAGAAAAAGATAAAAATCATGAAACCGCTTTAAGAAATGCATCTAAAAAACTTCAAGCGGGTTTTGATGCTTTAAAAGATTTTAAATAAAAGACCAAACGAACCACCCCCGTTATTAATTTAGCGGGGGTTTTTTTACGCCTAGATTTTACCCCCGATATTTATTCCTGAAGTGTTAACCCAAAGAGACAGCAATCCTTGCGATACCTGAAGCCCTACAGATTTGTATACTTTAGGATAGTTTACTAAAATTATTCTTGCAGAAGGCACCCCCACCACCACCCATGCACCTGCCACCCCACCCCATGTA
>VMHT01197250.1_pt1 | contig 11366 bp, 9 predicted proteins | sample 4693611 | NCBI WGS metagenome assembly VMHT01 (sample SAMN12280063, study PRJNA550983) | marine metagenome | isolation source: seawater sampled from same location over 5 years 0.02-0.2 micron viral filtrate | place: USA: collected off the coast of southern California halfway between the port... ... | reverse complement strand
TTAGGCATACCACAGTCAACTGCTATAACTTGTGTCAAACCTAGTGGTACAGTTAGTCAATTAGTTGATAGTGCTTCAGGTATTCATGCTAGACATAATGATTATTACATTAGAACTGTACGTGGCGATAACAAAGACCCATTAACAAAGTTTATGCAAGATAGTGGCATACCTAGTGAGCCATGTGTTATGAAGCCTGATAGTACAACCGTATTTAGTTTTCCTATGAAATCACCATCAGGTGCAATGACTAGAACAGAAATGACAGCTATACAGCAATTAGACTTTTGGTTATTATATCAGAGACATTGGTGTGAGCACAAGCCTTCTGTTACTATCTCTGTTAAAGAAGATGAGTGGATGGAAGTAGGAGCATGGGTATACAAAAACTTTGATGAAGTATCAGGTATATCTTTCTTACCTTTTAGTGACCATACTTATGCACAAGCACCTTATCAAGATATAGTAGGTGAAGAGTATGAGAGAGCCTACAAGGGAATGCCTACAGCAATTGATTGGTCTAAGTTAGCAGACTATGAGAAAGAAGACACTACAACAGGTGGCAGAGAGTTAGCTTGTACAGCAGATGCATGTGAAATGGTTGACATAGAAGCTAGTTAATGATAGAATCAACAAATGAAATATTATGGTGGCAGTGGTGGTTACTCATTGCCATCTCTATTAATACAACAATAAACTTAATAGTTTTCTTTCGTGGTAGGAAGCTACACATACGAGAGTTTTTACATTTAAAACCTAAACGGAGAAGTAAATGAGAGAAATGATATTACAAGCCTTGAAGAGTAAGATATCTGGACAGATAAATGGTCACATAGCTAATATAGAAGCTATGATGACTAACCCTGTAGGTATTGGAGACCATCCTTCTATTGTAGAAACCATAGAAAAAGAGTTGTCTTTGTTAGAGCATGAGAATGGTAAACTAAATAACTTAGTAAGATTCTTTGAAAGACCTGCACAACAAGAAGAAGAGACTACTAAGGGCAAAAAGTAGTATGGAGCATCTAGAGCCATGTACCAATGATAGAAAAAAGTTTGATATAGATTTAGAATATGGAAAGGTAAGAGAAAAACAAGTAGCTGATATGCTTCAAGATAAAAAGATTGAAGTTAAAAGTGAAAGAGGTATGTGGCAAAAGACGGGCAACATAGCCATTGAATATGAAAGTTATGGTAAACCTAGTGGTATAGCAGCCACTGAATCAGATTATTGGTTTCATAACTTGTGTATAGATGATGATACATTTTGCACTTTAGTATTTAAAACAGATAGTCTGAAGAAAATAATTGACAACTTAGATTACAAGAGGTCAGTTTCAGGTGGAGACCATAACGCATCTAAAATGTATTTAGTTAACCTACAGAAGTTATTTTCTTCAGATGTTATAAAGGCATTTAAGGATAACAAAGATGTGGAAGATTGAAGAGGAAGCAATAAAATATATGAAAGATAAATTAGTAATTACAGAAGTTATAACTCCTGATTTGTATGAGAGACTAGCAAAGACTACAGCAATATTCCCTAAAGAAAAAGCATTAGAGTATTTAGCTTTAGGCTTGACAAGTGAAGCTGGGGAAGTTGCTGGTAAGATAAAGAAGATTATCAGAGATGGGAAGGGTAATAAAGAAGCTATTGCCTATGAGATAGGTGATGTTCTTTGGTATTGTGCTGTACTAGCAAGTGAATTAGGTGTTGAATTAAATGACATAATGAAAAAGAATTTACAGAAGTTACAAGAAAGAAAAGCTAAAGGCACACTTCAAGGTTCAGGGGATAGACGATAGTTATTCACTAGTCGGGTCTTCATTAAGTTCATCTTGAATGTCTTGTTCTTCAAACGTAACATCTTTTAAATCTGTTGTGCTTAGTTTTCTAGCAATATCTAATAATACCTTATAATCATAATCTTTCATAGATGTGGGTTCGCCAAGTTGTGATTTATTGTATGTGTCTATAGCTATCTGTCTATATATTTTAGGTAGTCTTTTAAATGCTACACGGTTCATAGGATTTGGCTGTTTATTAGAGCCTTCATATACAATAGTTTTTTTAGCCATGTCCTTTACTTTTTTTCTTACTTTAGCTATTTCATCTTGTAAAACTTTTTTCTTTAATTTCTCTGGTGTTTTTTTGTACAAATCACTTTTTATAAATGGTTGAACTATGTCTACCATAAATTCACCCATATAAAATCCTAATAATTGGTCGGCTGCAGGTATTCCAGTTCTTTTTAAAACATCTGCTTTTGTAATACGCAATCTATCTAATTCTTTTTCAATATCATTCTTCTTTTCTTGAAATAGTCTACCTGTAAACTGTCGTGAAATAGGTGTAGTTCTTCGTATAAAACCCTCTTTTGTTGGCGATTCATATGCTTTTGGTAGTTCAAACTCTGTGCCATATGCTTCTTTTAACAATCTTTCGATAGCAAAGTTTCCCGGAACACGAGCTAATGCTTTGTGCCATATTAAAGAACTTAAATCTTCTATATTATTGTCTCTGATTATTCTTTCATCATCAGGTGCTAAGAATGTATTATACGTATCTTGAGCAACAGTTAAAGGCATTGTATAAGTTGATAGTATATTAGATGTAAATTCAGCACCAATTCTTTGCACAGCTTCATAGGATTCCATACTTCCATCAAATACATTTCCTATATCATCAACTAATTTATCCATAGCATATAAACCAAAACCTGCTTTACCTACTTGCATACCTGTAATGGCTTGAAGAGATTCTCTAAAAGTTTTTTTATCAACTACATCTTCCCCTTTTTGTTTTCTTTCCATTAAATGTGCAAAGAACAAATAGGGTGCTGCAGGAAAGAAAGGTCTCATATCATATGTTTTACCGTCAGCAGACCTACCCTCATACCATTTTTCTCCTGAATATTCAGAGTTTCTAAAAGATAAAGCACCATATAACATACCTAAACCTGTAAGACCTTTAGCAGTTTCGTGATATGTTCTGATACCTAACTCTTCTCCAGCTTCACCGACACCCTCTTTTCTAAAACTTCGAGCTAACTCTGCTCTTACCTTACTATTAGCTAGATATAATGGTGAGTACTCATAAGTAAAACGCATGGCATTAGCTAAAAATCTAGGGAAGGGAACTACAGATGTGGTAACGAAAGGTAAATTATTAGCTCCTTTAATTAGTAATTGACCTACTGTACTTTTAGGAGATGCTTGATATGTGAAGTACAGAGCTTCTTCTATTCCTCTATCTAAAGCTTTCTTTCCTTCTTTAGTTCCAAATACTTTATTAAAATTACCTTGTTTCATTATTTCCATTAAATCAAAATCAGCATCCGTGACTTTATCACCTCTAGCTAATCTGATACGTTTCATCTTACTTAATTCTCTTTCTAATCCACCCATAAAAGCAGCACGTTTAAACATATTATCAGATAATGTATTTAATACGTTTAGGTTTCTACCTACACCAGTAGTTAAATTACGTAACTTACTTGGTGGCTTTTTACCTTTTATGCCTACACCCGTTAAATCTTCTAAATCTGCAAGTTGTCTGTATAACTTTTTAGCTTGTGTTTGAAATCCCATAGCAAATATAGTTTCAACTGCTATAGCTTTATCTTTATTCATAATACCATATGCTACAGCAAAACTATCTTTCAAGTAATCTTTAAAGCTTAATGTTGATTTTTCACCTCTTAATGTAGATACACCTTTTTGTACTGCACCATCAAATAGATTAGATACTGTGTCAAAACCAACACGAGCTACACCACCTACTGTGTTACGAACTGTTGTTGCAACTTGAGATGTCATAGCAGCTAAACGTAAAGCATCTAAACTTCTAAGTGTTTCTTTTGCATCAAATTGTCTTATAAATCCATCATAATCACCAGCATCAGTAAACTTCTTTGTTTTCTCAAATACATTTAATACATTTTCATTTAATGAGAATATATCTGATGCAGCTACATCATCAATAGACCCCATTAATTCTTTAAGTTGTTTCTTTTCAGCAGAAGCTCTCTGTAAAAGTCTACCCGCTTCAGAAAACTCTGATATAAACAAATTAGCAAAATCATCTTGTGTTAAATTATATTTTTCTAAAATGTTACCAAAGGTATCAGCTAGTTCATCATTAGTTTTTGTGTCTTTAGCATCTCTTATGACACGACTTATTGCTTCTGTTATACGTTCAGTTTTAACAATTTCTTTTCCTTTATTTTTGCCTTTTGTTATAACAGTTTTTATATCTTTTAAACCACCTGATTTTGCTAATACTTCTGTAGCTGCTGCAGCAACTCTATTAAATTTATCAGGTGTAACTGCAACTCTTAATGGCTCATCTATACCCTCTGTTTCGGCAATGTCTTTACCTACTTGTTTACCTGCATCAACCATATCAGCATTTAAGGCCGCAAGTCTTTCTTTTATTTTAGTGCCTTCTTTAGTGGTTTCTAATGTTTTAGTAGCTATTTCTTCAGCTTTTGCAGTCTTTTCCTCTACAGCCTTTTGTGATGTTTCTAACAATTCATCTGTTTGTGCTTTTTTACTTAGTGCTTTACTACCATACTTCTTGGCTAAATATAATGGAACTGTTGATAACACAGCAGGTGCAGCACCTGAAATGATTCCTGTAGTTATTGTTTGACCAAAACTAAAATCATCTTGCTCATCTACAGCTATCAAGCTTTTTTGTTCTGCCACATCTTGTAAAACACCTGCTGTTGCTTCAGTTGCTACTATTGTTTTTATTGGATTTGCTGCTAAACCTGCTATGGCTCTACCTACACCTAACTTAGCAGTTTGTTGTGCGGCTACACCTGCAAGTTTGCCACCACCGGGAAGTAATAATCCAAGTGCTGTTGATGGTGCTGTGAATATACCACCAGCATAGTCACCTAATGTTGTTAATATACCCCCACCAAAATCTTCCATAGCTTCAGTTGCTCTGTACAGAGACTTATAATCATTAATCTCTTGACGTTTGCCATCAGTAGCTAATGCACTAGTGTAATTCCAATCTTTTCCTGCTGTTAATTCGTTTACTTTAAACTGTCTAAAATGTTCTATTGTTTCATCAATAGCTTCATCTTCAGATATGTTCTCATATCCTAAACGATTTTTAGCAAAACGCATAGCGGCAGATTTCAGTTCAGGTGACTGAGTAAACTGTTCGTATGTAAAGCCTTCTTTGGGGGGAGTAAATGCAGGAGTTGCAGTTTGAGAGGTTACTGTAGTATCTTCATATACATCATCAAACGATATCACATCATCTTCTTTTTTTTCTATCTCTTCATCTTCATATACATCATCAAACGATATGGTTGAATCCTCGTCTTCATTTTCATCATCGTAGATATCATCAAATGATATAGTGCCTTTAACCATCTATTGAATACCTTGTACAATCTTCAAAGCTTCTTCCATAGATAATTCTTGTCCTTTATTTTTTGCAGACTGTACTAATCCATTTGCTATATCTTGATTAGACATGCCTTGTTTTTTATAATTTTTTATTTTTTCATCTCTTTTTTGTATATTTACTTTGCTTGTTTTTTCATCTTTTTTAGCACTACTTCTTTCATATTTTTCTTTTAAAGCGAGTAACTGTTTTTGTCCTCGAGGTGATAGTTTTTTAAATGTTTCTGAAGTTATTTCGTTATTGATTACTCCTAACATTGCTGCCCTTGCTTCGGGTGCATCAGAAATTGTCAATCTACTAACACCATCTGTACCTGTTTTACTTATAGTAAACTTATCACTCAATTGATTAATATATTTATTTTCTAAGGTAAGTAAGGCTGATGGGTCAAGTTTAGGGTCAACCTTATCTTGCAAAGCCTTTAACTTTATACGTTCTTCAGCACTTAATCCACCCTCTCTAGACAAAGCAAATCCTGTTTCACCTAAATCTTTAGCTTCTGCACTTATACCAGCACCTTCCATAGTTTTAGCACCTAAGATTTGCTTCTTAGCTTCTTCTAATGTAAGTGTTTTACCAAAGATACCTGCTTTACTTTCTTCTACAAGTCTAGCTGCCCTTGCATCTAAATTAAATGCCGGTCTATCAGCCATCTTTAATGCTTGATTTTGTAAGTATTCATCTAAGCTAACACCTTGAGCTTTGGCTCTTTGTTCTGCTTTTTGTATATCTAACTCATCGCCTGCAATTGCCGCTTCATCTGATGCTTGTTCGGCGGCTTTATCAGAAAGCATAGTTGTTCCACCACCTGTTATTCTACCTTTTATATAATCTTCTAATGTATTGAATTGTGGTTTCTTACCCTCTATCAAAGATTTAGATTGATATGTTTTAAAATCTTCTCTTATTTTATTCATAACATCTGCATTGCCATAGGTATTCATTACTGTTCTAATCTTACCTATATCCTTAATACCAAGACCTCTTATAGAATCGGCTTCTTCACGTAACAATCTTTTGTTCTTTGTTACTTCATCTTCATATGCTTCTTGTTTTTCTGCAAACTCTTCAGCTTGTGCTTTAGCTTCTGCAGCTACAGACACATCTTTAGCTTTGGCTACAGCACCTAACTCTTTTGTACCACTTGCAAAAAAACTACCCCAATCAAATCCCATCTTTATCATCCTTATTATTTTTTTTAGACATTAAACCTTTACTAGCTGTCTTTATTTCTTCGGCTGATTCTTCTATGTCTTCAGTTATAGGACTACTTTCTTCTTGTTCAATTTCTTTTAAGACTTCTTCTAATAATCTATTATCTATTTTAGGTGCTTCTTTTTTATTCTTTATTGCGGCATCACTTAAATTATAGTTAATATTAGATATATCTGCTGCTTGTCTTAAATATTCCACTATGACAGGAGATGCAAGTATTCCGACATCAATAGAGTGTTCACCTTCCATCACAGCAGTTTCTATTACAGATTCTACTATTGTAGTTATAGATGTACCAAAACGAATAGCATCCAATATTGGCTCAACTATATCACGACTTTGCAATCTTTTAAGATATTTATTTATTACAATGTCTAAGTCTGTTTCTTTAGGTGGATTTTCCCAAGGTCTATTTCCCACTTCTGTTGTTAAAGATGAACCGGGAACTGGACCTGCAAAACTTGCATTAGGATTTAGTGTCGGTGTTTCTTGCATTCTTTACCTCTTCAAAAGCTTTTCTTATTCTTAATACATAAGCTATAACTAATTTCTGCTGTTGCTTATCTGTATTATCCATCATAGGTTTATCGTCTTCGTTCTTAAACATTTCTCTACTTCGAGATAACAAACCTTTTTTATCAGTTTTATTTTTGGCTTTGTCTTTAGCCATTTTAGGGATACCCTCTACTTCAGCTTTCTCTACTTGTTGAGATAAACTGTTTATAGTTAGATATGCATTTGATACACTATTATTAATCATTAATTATTCCTTTAAAATAAATCCCATAGCCATTCTGCCGCAGAACCTACACCTGATATAACTGAACCTGCAATACCACTACCTGTATTACTTGTAGCTAAATTAATTAAACCACTAGCTAAATCAGAAGCTTTTTCTTGGTCTGCTGACAAAGCTGCCGCAGCCACTGTGGATTCATCTTGCATCTTTCTTAGTAATATATCTTTACTACGTTCCTCTGCATTATCGGCAGTCTTCCAAGCAAACTCCATATCATCTCTAAAACCTTGCCATAAGTTATTGTATGCACCTGTTGATAATTCTATAAGTGCTCTAGCATTTAATTCATTAACTCTATTGATAGTAGCAGTATCTGCCGTAGCAACTTGTCTTCTCCACTGTGCATTAGATTGGTCAATAACTAATCTATTCTGTGCATTAAACTGCTCTCTCTGATTCTTCATAGTAGAGTTAAACTGTTCTAATGCATTTAACTCACCTGAATTATATCTTGACATTGCATTAGATTGTTCAGCATTAAAGTTTGCAACTGTGGATGCTAAGTTAGCAAAGAATTGGTCTGTTTGATTCTGTGATGTAGCATTAAACTGATTACTAGCATTTGTAGCTGATTGGTCATTAAATAAACTTTGCACAATACTTTGAGCCTTAAACATATCTGTCTGTTGATTATTGTTTAAGTTAGCCATATCCATTTGCATAAATGATTGTGCGTTCTGTACAGCAGCTTGTTGTCTGTTATTTAAGTTAGACATATCTAAATTAGCTAGAGCAGATGCTTCAGCAATAACCATAGCTTGATTGTTAGATAAGTTTGCTAAACCCATTGTGTTGACAGCTTTACTATTCTCTAATGCTATATTCTGTTCAGCAGTAAAGTTCATATTAGCTATATCACCTATCTTCGCAGCATTCTGAACACGTGTCTGAAATGCTTGGTCAAACTCTTGACCTATAAATGTAGCACGTTGTTGTGCAGATAACATAGCTCTCTGTTGTCTATTAGATAAGTTAGCTTGTTCAAATGATGCTATTGTGTTTGCATCAGCTTGTGCTATAGGCAATGCTGATTCTAATGCACCTTGAACCATAGCTTGTGCGGCTATAGATGAAGCACCTAAACCTCTGTTAGCCATCTGTGCTTGTATACCTCTTAATGCTCCTGCCGCCCATGCTGGTGGATTAGATGCATCGAAGTTAGTAGTTAAATTTGCTAACTGTCCTTGTACTGTTGCTTGTGCAGAGGGTGTGGCTTCAGCAGCTTGTATCTGTTCTGCATAGGTAGATGCTGTCTGTGCATTTGCTACACCACCACTTATCAACTCACCTGCTTGTACTTGTCTTTGTACAGGATTCTGCATAAGAGTAGCAGTGCCTTGAGCAGCTTTTAGCTCGGATACTTTACTTGCTGTTTGCTGTTGGGCATCTAATTGTGCTTGTTGAGTAACTGAACCTTGTGCAGATTGAATAGGTTGCAGTGCTTGTGTAACATTTAAGTTAGATAAAGATGCATCCATTGTAGATGCTGGGGTTGCTGTAGGTGCTGTAGACATAGATGTATTAGCTAGTGTTGCACTTGATACAGTAGGAGTTGGCTTCATTAACTGCCCTGTTTTAGGGTCTATCATTTGAGCTTGAGTTACAGGTGTGTCAACAGCTACTGTAGCACCACCTTGAGGTAAGGTAGGATTTAATGCTTGTTGGACACTAAAGTCTTCTATGTTTGTGTCTGTTGCCATATTAGGTCCTGTCGGTTGTGGTGGTATATTTAATTTTGCCTGAAAGTCTTGTACGGGTGGTGGTGTAAAAGTAGGCATCATTTGACTTATTGGTTGACCTTGTTGAAACATTGGTCTTTGACCAGAAGGATTAGGTGCTTGTGGTAAAAAACTAGTTATGTTGCCACCTTGTTCAGGTCTAATTCCCGGATTTACTTCAGGTTGCACGGGTTGACCTACACCTACTAATGAATTAAAATCACTACGTTTATTAGGTATCTTTGAATATTCATCTTTAGATATTCCTACTGCACCCGGAGGACCAGCTATACGTGTACGCCTATCATATGCAAACTTACCACCATCAGGCAATTTGAAGTAGTCTATATATTCTTCACGTGAGTCAGCCATATATACAGGGTTAGTAAATAAAGCATTGTCGTTTTTATTACCAATACCGGGATTTGCTTGAATGGGAGGTCTTGATGGTAGAGGGGTATCAGGTAATTTTCCATACAACCCTGCATAATATCTATCATATATTTCAGGAGCTAGACTATCTTTTACTTCTTCTAATCTTTGTTTTTGAAAATCAATAGGGTCTCTAGGATTAATTACAGGTATCTGACCCATAGGCTCAAAACCCCCACCTTCTCCACCGGGAGTAGACATGGGAACACCTCGTTCAAAAACACCTTTTATATTAGGATATTTTTTGTAGAGTTCGTCTGGACTCATTGAGGACTCAAATCCTCTAGGAAAAATATTACTACCACCACCTGATAGAGAGTACTGATTAGTTGTAGGATTGTAGCCATATTGCATTACACTAGCACCCGGAATACCTAAACCACCTGCACCACCCCCTGTTTTGATAGGGTTTACATAATTAGGCATACCACCTGTTTGCATACTAACATAACCACCATTAGCCATCTCTTGTGCTTTGGCTTGATACGTAATCATTTCACGTTGCTTCTCAGGATTCTGCTCTAGATAGTTATCGAACTCTTCCATTCGACCAGCATAACCCATGCGACTTGCTATCTTTTGCAATCCTTGTGGCTTAAAACCTTTGAACATTGCCATTGTTTATCTATTTCCAATCAATATCTTATCCAACTTATCTTCTAATCTTTTGAGTGCATCCATAAGATTGTGCATATCATCTTTCACATCATCCTTACGTGCATAGTCCTCACGTGTCTTGTTCAAGAGTATCTGTATGCGTTTGACCTCTTGGAACATCTTGTTAAATGCCCAACCGAATGGTACAACGACCATAGTCAGGATTATGTTCCAGAATAACATTGCATCCATTTCCATAGTTATCTCACTAAATATTCATGTACTGTATCAGATATTTCTCTCATCTTAATCCATCTATCGCCTAAAGTTTGTCCAACATTAACTCTAAGTTTTCCGACTAATCCTATAGCACTAAACTCTTTTCTATGTTCTCTAGAAATATAGGTTTTACTTGCATCAAATGCTGAATTAAGTTTTCTTCTTTTGAGATTATCACCATTTTGATCTTTAGATGTAACTATTGCATCATCAGGAACAGTAACGTCACTTGGTATCATATCTGTTTGATATGACTTTAATTCTTTAGCACCATCATCAGTTTCTATTGTCCATTCTGTTTGTGTATATTCTTCATAAATATATCTGCCATAACTGTCTGTTTCATATTTATCTTTCCATTTTTCGCTTTGTGCATCTCCAAGAACTACTGGTCTTGCAGAAACAACACCTATAATAGTTGCTTGTGCATCATCACTTGTAGATAGCCTTATTTGATTTCCATCAAGAACGACTGTCTTGCCTACTCTATCTTCTGAACTTGTGTTGCCATCTTTCCATTCAAACATTTCAGCATAGTCAGCACCACCTGAGTTAAAAGAACCATCAGCAAAGACTTCGCCATCTCCTCTTACGCTGTAGTCTGTATCTCCAGTATTGCTTGATAAGCCTTGAATATAACGAAAACTACTACTATTTGCTCTCTGAGTAATTATTGAAATAACATTAGCTGCAAAACTTGCGTGTGACGCACCAATAACAACTCCTGATTGGTTACTACTAGAAGAGCGAATCTCATGGAAAGTCCCAGTACTACCCTGATAAGTTCCGTCATCTGATATTTTAAAATAGCCACTGTGAGTGTTAGTTGATGCAATAAATCTTGCTCGTTCTGTAGTGTTTACAAACTTGATAACGCCACCTGATTTTGCTTGGAGAG
>VMHT01075326.1_pt1 | contig 11366 bp, 7 predicted proteins | sample 4693611 | NCBI WGS metagenome assembly VMHT01 (sample SAMN12280063, study PRJNA550983) | marine metagenome | isolation source: seawater sampled from same location over 5 years 0.02-0.2 micron viral filtrate | place: USA: collected off the coast of southern California halfway between the port... ... | reverse complement strand
TGTGCGAGCAGTACCCGGTGCGTTCAAACGAATTACGTCTGGGTCTGGCATATCAACAACGTTTACATAACCTACTTCACCTAGAAGCACGAAATTGTCAGAGCCAAATTTAGGACCAAATACATGTGACGCGGTGAACTGCATTTGCCATGTATCAGAGAAAAGGAAACCCTCTGCAGTTTCACCTGGGCCAACCGCTCTACCAATGTTATTTAGCTGAGAGATTCCCTCAAGATCTGGACGTAGACCTGCGTTAGCTAACTGTTCAGGCATACCCATGTAAAGTAACTCTACATCATCTATTTGAAGTGGTTCATCTACGCGATAGGCAAATTCACCCGCAAGAGCCGTAGTACCGATATTAGTGTTAAAGCTCATACCATAAAGTTTGATATCTTCTGGGTAGAAGAACTCTGACTGTGTAAATGCACCCAGTTCAGTGATGTTGTCGCGAGTAACGGTATTAGATGCTAGGAACGCGAGATCTGCGCCAATACCTTCAGCAGTAAAGTCTGATGTCTTACCTGAAATAAGCGGGCGTTGGCTGTGGTAATTGATGTGATAGAAACTAAACTCTGTTTCATTCAAATTCTCGGCAAACCACGTCAAGCGTAAACCGTATTGACCCTGATCGTCGGCGTCGTTGTGCGCTGCGTCAGAAAAACCGCGGATAGCCACTTTGGTTGGATAAGCAAGGTAGGCTTGCGAAATGTCCTCTGGATTAGCGCCAGAGCGAAGTAAATCACCGTATCCGTTTAACGCAGTGAGAAGGTGATCTAAGTCGATGTCTGGGTTACCACTGAAACCAAGTTGGACGTTTTGGCGTTGACCGCCCTCACCTGCAAAGTCGTTGCCCGCGAAGTAACTGCCAGAAACAGGAAGCCAGCTGCGCTCCCATTCGTACTGGTAATAACCAGAAATACTCACTGTGTCAGTCAAACCTAAAGACGCGTACACCATCCCTACTGGAAGGAATACTTCTTTAAGTTCTGCACCTGGAGCACGAGCTCGTGTTACATCAACAGGGTTCGTTGTGTTAATACCGTGCTGGATGAATGTACTTTCACCCCAACTGATCACCTGACGGCCTACACGAAGCGTAAGTGGTTTGTCGCCAATCCACCAGTCGCCATAGAAGAATGCGTCGTAAAGACGTACATCGGTACACAGTAGGTCTTCTGCTTCAGGGTCTTGACACAAGTCGTATTGGTTACCCGTTATTGGGTTAGAGTATGGACGGTCGCCGTCCATTTGCTCAAAGTCGTAGAACCAAAAACCACGGGCGAAGAAACCATAGTCGCCAAAATTGATATCTAATTCATGAGTACCTGAAATTTGCGTTGCAAACGCGTCACCTGGATCGTGTGCAAGGTTACCAAGGTCACCATTGGTGGAATAACCGCCATCTGCTAAACCCCACACGTCGCCACTTGGGTATAAAGGATTGAAAGCTGCGTGATAACCGCTCCAGTCGAATTGAGGATGGTTACTGTTACCTATAAGGTCGTAATCTCTTGCCTCTGTTCGAATACTTGTAGCTAATGTAAATGTTGAATCTAAAGAAATATTTACATCACCCACTTGCCAATTCGCAGCGTGTGCTGGTACTGCAGCAGCACCCAGCAGTGAGAGAACTCCCGCTGCTACCGGTGATATCTTAAAAGCGCTAGGCCCGTTTTTCATATTTTTATACTCCCAAGTCGATGTGACTTAATACGTGACATCATGACCAACCATAACGATTAACAAAATCATTACATCATTTTGCCATAACCGCAAGAACTAATCCTACCAGTTAACAAAATTTACAACATTAGTCGTATCAAATAGTTATTGCTTTATTGTGAATATAAAAGGCATTTATAAACTTGCAGGAAAAATGTACAGAAATATTGCAGAACTGTTGCGTTAAGTATTTTGGAACGCTCAATGACAAAAGAAAACGCATAAGTGTCACGTATGGGAGTGGTGAAAGCTCGTATACCAAAGAGTAATTCGTCGCGTACAAAAAAGGCTCTATGCGAGCCTTTCAAAAGATTTTATTTTTTTGTTGGCATCAATAATCATCCTAAAACGACCTTTAATACCATTAGACGTAACAAATTGCCTGAGCCGGTTGGTCGGTACCTGGACGCTTAGGCCTGATTCACTGACCATGACCACATCTGGCATAGATGGAACATAAAGCACCTCACATTGCTTGTAAGGTGCATTTATTGAAAAGTAAAAAACCGAGTCAGTTTGGTTAATGCTTGTCATAAGCAAGGCTTTTACTTACTTTCTCAAACAAATCTTTACTTAAACCTTTGTGATTAAGCAAACGGCCAAGCTGTTGCTTCATATGAACCTGATGCTCGCTTGCAAAGCCCTGCCATTGCGTCAGTGGCGTTACAATACGGGCGGCAACCTGTGGGTTGACCGCATCGAGCTTAAGTAAGTAGTCGGTTACAAATTTATATCCACTGCCATCGAGTGCATGAAACCTTTCGCTGTTATAGAAAGCGAAGCTACCAATAACAGAACGAACACGGTTCGGGTTACTCATTGCGAACTGAGGGTGCTCACATAACATTGTAATAGTCGCAAAGATATCGTCTCGATTTTGTGTAGCGTGGAGAGCGAACCATTTGTCTAACACAAGCGGGTCATGATTCCACGATTCCTCAAACTGAGCCATCAAACTGTCGAAAGTGGTGGCGCTACAGTGTGGTGCGCTTCTCAACGCGCCTAGCGTATCTGTCATATTATCAGCGGTTTCAAACTGAGAAACCACAATATGCTCGTGTTGGGGTAACCGCGCTAAGTGTGCAAGCACGACATTTTTGCAGCGACGTTGATTCACCGCTTCTTGCGTGTAGCGATACGCGCTTTTCTCGATATTTTCGAAGACGTGTTTTAGTTCTTTTTCGAGTGCGCGAGCAAACTGGTCGCAAAACGCTTTTCTCGCTTTCGAAAGTGCGGAAACGTTTATGTTGCTTCGGCTTTGACACAGAGTCTCAAACGAAGGTATGACTAAACATTCACTCAGCAATTCAAGGTTGTTCTGCTCTTGGGCAATAGCTTGCTTGATACCGTTCCAGATTTCATTGCTGATACCAGACCCCGGCGATTCCTCTAATTGCTTCACACAGCGGTCATACAACGTTTGCATTGCATCCCAACGATTAAATGGATCCTTCGCATGCTTAAATATAGTAAGTAAAGACTCTGTCCCCAATGGGTTTTCTACTTTCGCTGGCGCTGAGAAGTTACCCAATACTACAGGTGTTAAATTAGTAGTTTTGGCTTCTACAGTAAAACGCATAGAATCATCTTTTAAAATGACCATGCCGTTTTGAATTAACGACTCGTTGTCTGTATAGCTTTTCCCCTCATCATCAATAATCTCGATATTTACAGGAATATATAGAGGAAGCTTTTCTTTCTGATCAGAGGTTGCAGGTGTGTGCTGCGACAATGTGAAGCTATGCTTAACAATGCCATCATCATCGACCTCAGTGCTGTGCTCGACAGAAATCACTGGCGTACCAGATTGACTATACCAGCGGGTAAACTGGGTTAAATCTAAATCAGTAGCAGACTGCATTGCTGAAATGAAGTCATCACAGGTGACAGCCTGACCGTCGTGTCTTCTAAAGTACTCGTCCATACCACGTCTGAAGCCGTCAGGCCCCAATAATGTGTGGAACATGCGAATAACTTCAGCGCCTTTGTCATAAACCGTCACCGTGTAGAAGTTGTTCATTTCAATGACTTCTTCTGGACGAATTGGATGACTCATTGCACTCGCATCTTCTGCAAACTGGTGTTCTCGCATAACACGAACGTGCTTTATACGATTACTTAACGCCGAAGTCATATCAGCGCTGAACTGTTGGTCTCTAAATACAGTAAGCCCCTCTTTAAGGCTTAGCTGGAACCAATCGCGACAAGTAACACGGTTGCCAGTCCAGTTGTGAAAGTACTCGTGCGCGATAACCGACTCAACATTGAAAAAGTCATCGTCGGTGGCACTTTTTTGATCGGCTAAAACAAACTTACTGTTAAATACATTTAAGCCCTTGTTTTCCATCGCTCCCATATTGAAGAAATCGACGGCAACAATCATGTAGATATCTAAGTCGTACTCTAACCCGAACACATCTTCGTCCCACTTCATCGCCCGTTTGAGAGATTCTAATGCGAAAATGCCTTGAGACTTTTTGCCTTTATCAACATAAAGTTCTAGCGCAACCTCTTTACCGCTAGTGGTGGTGTAGCTATCGGTAAGTAAATCGAAGTCACCGGCAACTAGAGCAAAAAGGTAGCAAGGTTTTGGATGTGGATCGTGCCATTTAACAAAATGCGTATTTTCGTCAACTTCGCCCTTGTCCACTGGGTTGCCATTGGCCAAAAGCATCGGTACTGATTTGTCGGCAACTACCGTCACTGTGTAGACCGACAAAACATCCGGGCGGTCCATGAAGTACGTAATGCGACGAAACCCTTCCGCTTCACACTGCGTACAATAGGCACCACCTGATAAATACAAGCCTTCCAGCGCTTTGTTGTGCTCAGGGGCAATGGTATTGGCAATTTCTAAGACGAACTCATCAAGTTCAGTAACTACGCTTAAAGCGCTATCTGTTACCGTGTATTCATTATCAGATAGATGCGTACCGTTAATAGAAATAGAATCTAGCGATAAATTATCGCCATCAAGTACTAAAGGACTATCGTGCGCGCCATTACGAGTGACGGACAACGTGCTGATAACTTTGGTTTGCGTTGGGTGTAGCGTTATATGTAGGTCAACTGTCGCTATTGAAAAAGCGGGCGGCTGGTAATCCGCCCGGCGTTTAGCTTGAACTGACATAGATCCTCCTGGAAGAAAGCCTACGTGGGTTTAATTGGAACTCTGTGTTAAACCGTATCTTTGCTGTTTACTTCAACATGCGGTGGCGTAATACGTAAAATCTTAATACCTAAATACGCATAAATAACGGCAAGGATCGGGTTGATTACGTTGAAGAATGCATAGAATACGTAATCAAATGGATTGACTAATAAAACACTGTGCATGTAAGCACCACAGGTGTTCCAAGGAATAAGTGGAGACGTAAGTGTGCCGCCGTCTTCAAGGCTTCGAGAAAGATTCAATTGGTCTAAACCGCGCTTTTTGAATTCTTCTTTGTACATACGGCCTGGCATCACGATTGAAATATACTGATCTGCAGTAACAAGGTTGGTACCAAAACAAGTAAGAATGGTTCTGCTCACCATATCCCCTGCGGATTTTGCACCAATTAATATGGCAGAAACTGCACGCTTTAATAGGCCAACACGCTCTAATACGGCACCAAAGGACATTGCACAGATGATCAACCAAATGGTATTTAACATAGAAGACATGCCACCACGAGAAAGTAAGCTATTTAAGTTCTCGTCAGGTGTTGAGAAGCTTACGCCATCGAATAGCGCAGTCCAAACTACCTTCAACGCGCCTACATTCACCGAGTCGTCACCATTTGCCATAGAAGTAACCACATCCCACTGGAATACAACTGCCCAGACTCCACCTAACAAAGCGCCGATAAAAACAGCTGGAAACGCAGGCATCTTTTTAATCGCTAAGGTGAGCAAAACGACAAGGGGAATTAACAAATGCCAACCTAAGTCAAAAGACTCGTTTAACAAAAGTTGCATCTGCTCAATGCGTTCTGCTTTGGCCTCACCCACTTCACTAAAGCCCAGTACTGTAAATAGAATAAGCGCAATAACAAAGCTCGGAATCGTCGTCCAAAGCATGTAACGAATGTGCTCAAATAAATCCGTGCCTGCAACGGCAGGCGCTAAGTTTGTTGTTTCAGATAAGGGCGAAATTTTATCGCCAAAGTACGAACCTGATACTACTGCGCCGGCGGTTATGGCTGCCGACATTTCCATGCCTGCAGAAACCCCCATTAGCGCAACACCCACAGTCGCCGCGGTAGTCCAAGAACTACCTATACTCATTGCAACAACCGCACAAATCAGACAAGCGGCAGCATAGAAAAACGAGGGGTTAAGCAACTCTAAACCGAAATAGATAAGCGTAGGCACGGTTCCGGCTAGCATCCATGTGCCAATAAGAGAACCTACCGCTAACAGAATTAAGCAAGCACCTAAAGACATTGAGATACCGTCTACAATGCCCTTTTCGATAGTTTTCCAGCTGTAGCCATTTTTCATTCCAATGATAGCAGCTAAGCCCATCGCTAAAAGAAGTGCAATTTGGTTTGGGCCGTAAGAAGAGTTATCGGCAAACAAATAAACTGCGCTTCCCATCATTATGACTAACGCAAGAATAGGAAGCATTGCATCGAGAAGTGACGGCGTTTTTATTTCTTTATTCGTCATTGTCGTTTTTTAAAACCTTATTATTGTATTTGTAACGCGTTAAGCGTGCTGTCCGCTTTTTACCAGAATGCTTTAGAAGACTGAGCGGTAGAACATAAGCGCAATGATAACGGGACACACAAAGCGTACGTACCAAGGCCAAATCTTCCAGAAAATGCTGTGTTCAGCAAACTGATCACCTTGTTTAAGTTCATCGAGTATTGCATCTCTGCGCCACACCCAACCTGCGAAAATACACAAGGCGAGTCCTAGTAACGGTTGGCTATACTCGGTAGTTAATGCGATAACAAAGCCGAACAAGGTTTCAAAATTTAAAATGATGATGCAGCTTAATACAAAGATGACCGATGCCATCAATAACACGGCCTTTTTACGTTGAAGACCTTTACTTTCTACCATAAACGCAACGGGAACTTCCAACATTGAAATTGAAGACGTGACGGCAGCAATCGCCATTAGCGCGAAAAAGGTAAAAGCAACGAAAAGACCTACGCTACCAATGGTATCAAACAGTGCTGGTAGTACTTTGAAAATCAGCGTGTCACCTTGGATTAACGCGCCTTCAGGTGTGAAGATTTCAACGCCGTTGTTTAATGCAACGTACATGGCCGGGATAATAAGCATACCCGCAATAACCGCAACACCGATATCGACAAGCGCTACCGACGCACCAATGCTTGGTAGATTTTCATTTTTACTTAAGTATGAACCATAAACCAGCATGGTACCCACACCTAAAGACATTGAGAAAAAGGCTTGTCCCATGGCGTTAATTAATAAGTCTGGGTCTAGAACGCGAGAGAAGTCAGGTACTAAATATGCTGACCAACCTTCTACGGCACCAGGCTGTAGGCTCACATAAACAATCAATGCAAGAATGAGAATAACCAATGTAGGCATCAAGCGCACTGACCACTTCTCAATGCCGGACTTTACACCACCGACAACGATAAATGCAGTTAAGCCCATGAATAAGAAGCAGAAAATAATGTTACGCGTAACTGATGAAGTGAGTAGCCAGTCGCTAGCACTCGTAAATCCCACCATGCTTACGGCTGCATCGGCGAAATAAACCAGCATCCATCCGCCTACAATAGCGTAGAATGCAAGGATAAGTGACACGGTAACACAGCCCCAAATGCCCGTTAGCCTTCCGACGAAATTGCCTGATATTTTACCTAAAGCGTCAACCATATTCGAACGTGAACTACGACCGATTATAAGTTCTGCCATAAGTACGGGATAAGCGAGTACAAAAGCCAGCAGTAAGTATACGAGAACAAATGCTGCGCCACCGTTACTTGCTACCTTTGTAGGAAAGCCCCAAATATTACCTAGTCCTACTGCCGAGCCTGCCGCTGCTAGCACGAACCCTATTCGAGAGGAAAATTCGCCTCTGATAGCCATGTTATTTCCCTTTATTATTGTTTTAATAATTTATAGACACAAAAAAAGGGCTGGCCCTAGACCAGCCCTTTTTTCTAATCACTTAATTTCTTGTGATAGCGTAACGGCCTGTTTCGATCATATCGAAAGTAATATTGGCTGCCTCGTCCAAGAATGGATCTAATTCTTCCATATCTTCAGGTAGGTCGTCCAATGTTGTGACAGTTTCCATTCCCAATCGCTGTAAACGTTCGTTAGCACGAGCAAGCGACTTCTCTTCCGCCTCTTTCTTCTCGCCTTCACGTACAGATTTAACTAATGAGATGAAGTTCTTGTCTTTATTTTCCTTATATTCCTTTATGTCGTCTTGGATATAAGAAAACTCAGGATCTTGTAAAATACGTTTGTTGTGCTTCGCTGTTAAAACATCAAGCGCAGCAGTACCGTCTGCAAACGTCGTATAGTTAGCGCGATTGATACTGTCCCATGGCAACGCATTTTCCGCTTGGCTTTCTCCCCATTCAGCTGGTTCAACCGCCGATGGATAAAGAATGTCAGGAATAACGCCTTTATGCTGGGTACTGCCGCCGTCAATGCGATAGAACTTGGCGATAGTAAACTGAACACTACCTAATGGGTTATCGTAAAGGTCATAAATTTTACCTAAACCGCGATGCTGCTGCACTGTCCCTTTCCCGAAGGTTTGTTCACCTACGATGAGAGCACGGTTGTAGTCTTGCATCGCTGCCGCAAAAATCTCTGAAGCAGATGCGCTATATCTGTCAACTAATACGGTTAACGGGCCATCGTAAGCCACTTCGCCATCTGTATCACGGTTAACGCTAACTTTGCTTTGACCGTATCGAATTTGAACCACCGGGCCTTTTTCGATAAATAGGCCAGTAAGTAACGTTGCTTCGGTTAGAGAACCACCGCCATTACCGCGCAAGTCTACGATAACGCCTTTAACGTTTTGCGCTTTCAAGCTTTCTATTTCTTTTGCAACATCCATACTAAGGTTGTTATAAAAACTTGGAATGGTGATTACACCTAGAGGTTCACCCGCGTGAGGACCAGTCTCTGGCACATATACTTCCGATTTGGCTGCGCGATCTTCTAACTTAATTTTATCGCGAGTAAGGCTAACTACCGACGTGGTTTTCGCGTCCGTGGCTCCTTTTTCAACCTGTAGACGAACAGTACTTCCTTTCGGGCCTTTAATTAACTCAACCACTTCGTCCAATCGCCAACCAATCACATCAACAAACTCTTCGTCGTCTTGTGCTACGCCAACAATTTTATCTTCTGGTTTTATTGCGCCAGACTCGTCTGCAGGACCGCCAGGTACAACGCTTTTGATTACCGTGTAATCATCTTCGCTTTGCAAAACCGCACCAATACCTTCGAACGACAAGTTCATGTCCATTTGGAAACGTTCAGCGTTACGCGGAGATAAGTAACTGGTGTGAGCTTCAATTGTACGTGCGAATGCATTCATTGCAGTTTGAAAAACGTCTTCGCTCTTTGCTTGCTTAGTGCGCTTAATCGCTCGCGTATAGCGTTTGGTAAGAAGTTCTTTCGCCTCTTCCCATGTTTTGTCTGCAAGTATTAGATTTAACGCGTCGTATTTAACGCGTTGACGCCAAATTTCATCCAGCTCAGCTTTATTAGCTGGCCATTCAGCATCTTCTCTGTCGTAAAAAAACTTATCGCCTTCTTTTTCAAAGTCGAACGGGCCTTTTTCTAACAGTGCAAGTGCAAATTCATAACGCTCAATGCGTCGTTTTGCGCTTACGTTATACATATCATAGGCAACAGAGAGGTTGCCTTTACTCAGCGCATCATCAAACAATGTGCGGTATTTCTCAAAACCCACAACATCAGACAGCAATAACACTTGTTTATTGTGATCTAATGAATCGATGAAGCGCTGGTAAACTCTAGCTGAGAGTGCATCATCCAACGAAATTTCCTTGTAGTGCGCCCTGGTAAAGAGTGCGCTTACTCGCTTAGCTGCAACACTGTGTTGAGATTCCTGTTGTAAAATGGGAAGCTCGTCTACCTCTGGTGTTGACGTAACTGCGCCTGCTCCTACCCCAACGGTAAGAAAAGCACTGGCGATGGAAATTCGAAGGATGTCTCTCATATTTTACGACCTCTTGGAGCGTGCCAAACGTAAAGCGTCTGCGTTTACTTTAACTACCATGCCTGAGTCTAATTGAACGTGAATGCCATCTTTAGCTACTTCGGTAATTACTGCAGGCATAGGTGCTTTACCTAATTTAACGGTAACTTGCGTACCTTGCTGTAAATCGCTATCTGTCAATTTCGCAGGTGGTGTATTGTTTGGTCTGTTATTTTTCGGTTTAGTTCCGCGCTTAGTATCAGCATGGTCCGAATTTGCAGATTTTTCACCTTTTGGACGATTAAATTGACGTTTATCTTTTCGCTTAGGCTGCTGAGCTAGCTTAGCTTTGCGCTTTTCAGCTGCTTTTGCTTTGCTTTCTTCTAACTGCTGCTGCGCATGATCAGCGTGTTCTTTTTCAATTGCATCGCCTTCAACGCCGTCTAAATCTACACGGTTTGCACCTTCTTTGATGCTATGAAGATAGCGCCAGCTGTTGGTGTAATGTCGTAGTGTAGAACGAAGTAAGGTTTTGCTAACGCGTTCCTCTTCTTCTAAACGTGTGGCAAGATCTTGAAAAATACCGATCTTAAGTGGGCGGGCCTCGCCTTCAATGCTAAAACATTTTGGAAAGGTCTCTGCAAGGAAAGCTATCACTTCCTTACTGTTGGTAAACTTCTCTGGTGATTCCATTAACTTTCTAAATTATTCAGGAGATTTCATCGTTACTTGCATCATCCCAAGTTGCCAGCGTGTGGTCAACCCAATCAAGCAATTCGTCGTCATCTATTTCTAATAAATGCTTATCTTGTTGCCAAGATTCCCATGCGTAGTGCAAAATTTGCTCTAAACGCTGTGTTTCAATATCTTCTTCTGCATTGTCATACACCGCATGTAAGATAAAGTTTAAACGTTCAGATGCCTCATCTGGGTCATCATGAAAGTCTTCCATATCCTCATACGTGGATAAAACAACGTGAATATCAACACTGGATTTCATAATTATTTCTGCGAATCCATAAGAATTTGAGCAATTTCAACGAGCCCTTTTTCGTCTTCTTCGGTAAAGCGTTCAAAAACAGGGCTGTCGATATCAAGTACGCCAACCAGCACATCGTTTAGCACTAGTGGAACAACAATCTCAGAGTTTGACGCAGCATCGCAGGCAATGTGTCCTTCGAACTGATGAACGTCTGCTATACGCTGAACAGTTCTGGTACTTGCACTCGTTCCGCAAACGCCTTTTCCAAGTGGAATGCGAATACATGCTGGTTGCCCCTGAAATGGACCGAGTACCAACTGCTCTTCTTTATAAAGGTAAAAACCTGCCCAATTCACCTCTTCGAGGCTATTGAAAAGCAGCGCACTTATATTTGCCATGTTAGCGATAAGATCGTGCTCGCCAGAAACCAAGCTCTTTGCTTGGTTTATTAACTGACCGTACTGTTGTTCTTTCAAACGAATTTCCTGCTATTGA
>VMHT01065586.1_pt1 | contig 11366 bp, 12 predicted proteins | sample 4693611 | NCBI WGS metagenome assembly VMHT01 (sample SAMN12280063, study PRJNA550983) | marine metagenome | isolation source: seawater sampled from same location over 5 years 0.02-0.2 micron viral filtrate | place: USA: collected off the coast of southern California halfway between the port... ... | reverse complement strand
ACTTTCGCAAGGAAATCCTTAACTTCGCCAAAGGAAAAGATCTAAAGGGAAAATGGGTTATAAACAAGCCAGTTGAATATAATGGGGTAGAATATGAAAACAAAGAAGGCGTGAAGGTTGAAGATTGCGGTGGATTTTGGCGAATGGGTTGGACTATAAGACCTTGTGAAGGTGGATATCTTATGATGAATTGGACTGTAGTAAAAAGAACTGTGACGTGGAACGCTGAAATTAGATTCAACAAGAAGATGACTCCGCAGAGTGGATTTATCAATATTTTCACAGGTTCTCCATTAGTTTATGATGGAGAGAGAATATCAAAAGAATATCTTTTAGATTTCATTAATGAAGATTCATTTTCAATTAAATTAGAGAACAATTTTAAGTTCTCAAACTAAACCATTCATCAAAAACGCGTTTTATATCAATTATTTTTTTATCTTATAAAGTAGAGAATGAGATTTGATTTAGATTATGAACTCGGCACACAAAGTGAAATAGATTCACAAAATGATTTAAGTAATTTTTTTAAGAAAGAATTATTAAGAGATAATGATAAGTTTGCTCATTTTGATTTTTTTTCTAAAGATCAAAAAATATTCGTTGAGTTAAAAACAAGAGAAAATACAGAATACAATGAAGAACATGGATATTTCATTCATACTAGAGCAGATGGAAAACAGAGTTATTTTGATACATTATATTTTGATGCTCCGAAAAAGTGGGAAGCATATAAAAATAGACATACAGACAAAAAATATTTTGTAGTTTGGAAAATTTCTGGTGAATACTTCTACTGGGAGATTAATCACGACAGAAAAGAATATTATATTGAAGATCAATTTGCTGACAGGGGAAAGGGTTATAAACAAAATACATCTGTAATTAATGTAAAAGAATATGCTTTAAAACGATTCAGTTAAAAACGCGTCAAAATCATTTTAAAATTATCTCTGTTAAGATAAATCATAATGCCAACTCATAAAGAAACTGGGAGAAACAGAAATAATGAATATGTTCATCAAACTGTTGAATCATATTTAGAATGGTGGGAAAAGGCTTATCAAACAAAAAAGAAAGGAACAAAAATGAGAAATAGAAAAATGAGTAATTCAAAAGATTATATTTTTAAAAGAGATCATAAAGAGATTATTATATCATTTGATTAAATATTCAAAATGTCAAATATTATTTGACAATTCACTAAAAAAGGAAATTATTTTTTGATTATTATAAATTTATAATGAATACTAAATGGAGAAGATTTTTGTCATTAACTTAGATAAATCTGAAGATAGATGGAAACATTATAAAGATGATGATAGATTTACTAGATGGTCTGCTACAAGTAGAAAAGATTTAACAGAGAATGATCCAATATGGAAAAGAATGATATCATATTATAATATTAATCCTGATGAACATATTGCTAAATGTTGTTGTTATCTTAGTCATAGAAATTTATATAGATATATTTTTATGAATAAATTAAATAATGTAATTATTTTAGAAGATGATGCTTTCCAAGTGAATGATATTCCAAATCCAGATGATTTACCCAAGGATGGCTTCACATATCTCGGTGGATTCAGTAGTCATACAAGATTAACAGATGGTCCTTTAAAAGTAGATTTTGAAGAAGGAATAAATCAGATAAAAAATAAAGAGTATAGAATGTTAATGTGTTTAGCGATATATATTCCAGATTGGAAAACAGCAAGAAGAATGTATGAATCATTAGATTATAATGGAAGATGCAGGGCAGTAGATACAATGTTAAGGAATGCTTTTTGTAAGCAGTATGTTCAATATCCTGCTGTATTTATAGAAAGACCTGACCCTTCACAAATTAGAAAAAAAAAAATGAAATTTTCTAATTCTAAATATGAATGGGTTAATGGTAAAAAGGTAATGGAAGAGATTAACAATCATGTGGATTCTCCCACTTTTTAGTTTGTCTATGAAGTTTATTCATTAATTGTTCATATTTGATTAAACTAGTTTTCATTTTCGTGTTTTCACTCCACAACCGACTATTTTTCTCGGTAGTCGCTTCACTACCTTTTTTGAGTCTTTCATTTTCTTCTTTGATTTGATTGATTTCTTTTCTGGCAAGTATCTTTTGATGTTTCTGATATGCCAGATTATCTTTCATTTTATTGATTTCTTCTTTACGTTGTTTGATTTCTTCTTGGAGTTTAGCAATTAAATTATCTTTTTCATTGATTGCCTGAACATCTTCGGGCCACCTTCCATCATATTTATCTTTTTCCATAGCGAGTTCCATATCATTCATTTCTGCCTGTTTATCAAGGAATAGTTTGATGAGTTCATCTTTCTTGGTTTTTTTGAGAGCAGTTTTGTTGTAAAGAGTTGCCATTGTAATATATTTATATTGATTGTCTATCATTTAAATAGAAATCAAATTTTTAAAAGGTTTTTTCAACTTTGAGAACAATTTATTCTGTTTTCTTAACATAAATTAGATTCTGCGTAGCGATTGAATGACCCATTATTGAAGCCAGTTCAGATTGTTCTTTATTCTTTTTAGCGAATTTTTCAGAAGGAATAATATGTCTTATCATTGTAGTTGATATTTTCTTATCAATATATTTTTCAGAATTCCTTGTTAAATATTGTGTCATTAAATTAGAATTGATTGGAATTTCATGATCGCCTTTTGTAATTGTAAATAATGTTTGTCCATCTGTTTTCTTTAAGATTTTGATGAATGCTCTAAAAACCTTTTCAATATCTTTATCTAATGTAAATTTAATCTCACCATATTTAAGATTTGTTTTATAATTATTTAATGATATGAATATAGATGATTTTTCTTTAACAAGATAATTATTGTTCTTTTTCTCATCTTCTTTTAGTTTGTTAAATTTGCTTTTAGAGATTAATATCATTTCAGCAAGATTATTCCTTGTTGGATATCTAATGAAAAATGTGAACATAGTATAAACTTGTAAGAGTTCTATATCTGATTTTTCTAATTTAGACTTCCTTTTGATATCTCTACGATGAATATCTTTTGCCATCATTTTTAACATTTTATTTAATTCATCTAATGATACAAATTTCTTTTTCTGGGATTCAGATAATTCACCAGATGATTGTTGTTTCATATATTGTTCATTTAAAGGATCTCTAATTTTCTGATATTCAATAATCAATTCATCAAAACTTTTACTATGATTAAGAGCAAGTAATAATACAATAATCGCATTATAATAACCTTTTTGAGTATTTGGTGAATAAGATTTAAGAATTCCTTTTACATTATCAATGTCTTCAAGAAATGTATAATCATCGGAATTACTTTTCTTTTTTAATGTGATTAATTTCTTTTCATATTCTTTGACAGTAGAATCTTTACGGGAAGGATTACCCTTCTTAATAGTCTCTGAGATATTTTCTGAGTTGATATTCATTTATATAGTATCTATTTAGATTTCTTTTTAAATGAAAATAAAAAATCAAATTTATAAGTGGTATTTGTTAGACTATCACGCATTGTATACTTCAAAATAGCCGTCGCTTAATCTTGCTACACGAATGTATTCACAATAACAGCGTAAGAGATCAATTACACGACCAGCAGCAGGGAAATCTCCCGTAAGGTGTAATTCTACACCACGCTGACCGACACGACCATTAGTTAGACGTGTTCCCATATAAAACATCTGTCCATCAAGATTACCAGATTGCTGATGACCACTATATTTATCATCTGTAATACCACCAGCAATAACACCCTGTGATGAATATTCTTGACGAGTTAAGAAAGGAATACCTTCAGATTGTTGCATTACAGAAAATAATCTAGAAGTATTATCAATATCACTTGTGAATTCAAATCTATCATTGTAGCGAAGATTATATTTAATAGTTCCAGAAACACCTTCAGCATCAACACTAAGAGCAATACTATTATTTTTACCAAGGAAAGTTCCTTCCGATTGAGTATCAGAAGGGAGTAATGTAATTACTCTGGGAACCATTCTATTCGCCATACCGAGATTACGAACAATACCAGATGCTAATTGTGTGCGATCAGTTGTATGTTCTACTAAACGATAATCTACAAATGAAAAACTCATATCTTTTCCACGACTTTGAGCGAATCTATCCATTTCATCTGTAGTTCCATAAAAGATATAATCAGCACAGAATTTTAATTCATCACGGACAATTTCACAAGCCGCATTAAGACTATTGCCTTGACTTACCTGAACACGTCTATCTAATGTTGGTTCAAAAGTTAATTCAATATTGATTGGTTCTTTAATGAGATATAACGGAAGCTGATTCACTTTAAGGAAGGGGAATAAATCACTTAAATCAATACTGTATGATGGACATTCTGACGGAGTTGCTGATGACATCACTGCCCATGCTGGCTGAAGTAAATCATCTCCATCATATTCTACTCCATTATCAAGACCATAAGAATCAGCAAAAACCTTTGACGCATCATTATAAACAAATCCATGATTCATAAATCGTCCAGTCTGATACATCTCTCTTTCTAAATTATTTTCATTTGAGATTAATGAAGATTTAACAGCGTGAAGACCAGCCCAACTATCAATCTCATTAAGAGTTTTATTACCGATTTTTAATACTGCTTTTTTAACGATTTGTCCGATACCGACGTGGGGTTGAAGGAAAGCAGAAGTCTGACCTGTTCCGGGTTTTAGACTAACAAATAATTTACTATGACTATGTAAGAAACCTTTATTCTGTAAAGTGAAACGTGCGAAACCATCAGTAGTCGCTGCTCCCTGAGAAAAAACGACTGGTTCAAGTAAATCAGTTTCTAACTGTTGCTCCATATTAACTGGGATTTGATCCAACATAAGGAAATTGGGGATATCTCCATCATCTTGCGACATTATTATTATAATTTTACTATTATAAAAAAAAACAAAAAAATTTAATCAATTAAAAAAGTGTAGAAAAAAATTATGTTCGGAGTTGAACCCCCTGTGGTGAAAAGAGTAATTGAGATTTAGACTTAATGAATATATATACTCCCATTGGATTATCAGATTTAAGGTCAGAATCAATAGATAGTCCCCATTGTTCTTGTGAAAAGTCTTCACCGCTTTCACCGATACCATATTTTACTGCTAAACCATATACGGCTCCACCTTCAGCAATATTCATGTAAGCATCTTCTCCAGTGCTAGTAGTAGTCATATTATAGTTTCTATTCATATTTGCTGGAGATACCGAAAGACGTTCCATACTATACTGACTATCTGGACTAATCGCTTCAACGAGAGTTTTTACAATCTGGGGATCAACGACTTTTGAAGCAGTATTTTCTGGATCAACAATATTAGTGACGTAATCAAAATCTGCTGGATATTTAGATCCACCTTTAAGATACTGAACTCTACGAATTGGGGCAAGAGCAGTAAGGGAAGATCCATCACCACTGGGGAAAGTTGTTGCTTGTCCATCTTGAGTAAGAGTATTAATATTAGATACAGGCATAAAAGTGACGAATGCTGAAATAACATTCCGTAGAGCAAGTGAATACTGAATCTGAGCATTTGTAGAATTAATACTAGTGTAAAGAGATGTAATAGTATTAAAATCATATGCTCCTTCAGCACCGCTCGGCGAACCGTCTGGAATATCAGATATTTCACAAGTTAATTTAAGATTAGATAATTCATAATGAGCATCACCGATACCAGCAGTAGAGCCAGCAGTATTAAAAAGAACATTTGAATCTGGTTGAAGTAAAAATTCTAACTGAATTCCCCCAAAAGCATCAGGTCTTAAATCTACCATCTGACCAGACTGCATGAATCCCGATGGGACGTGAAAAGAAAATTCATTTGTCTGTGAAACAGCATCAGAAGCATTCTCCATAACTGACTTACGGAATGTAGTAGCATTTGGATAGATTAAGCAAGACTGCTGTAAATGTCCCAGTTGATCTTGTAGAGATGAAGTACAAGCCATATATGAATTCATAAATTTTGAATAATGACGAATATTTTCGCACACCATTTTTGAGCGATTTGCCCGAATAGTTAATGATTCAATAACATTGTAAATACCAAGACGATTATTCATTGTGACGTTATCTCCATCTGTTAGACCTGTGGGAGTAGCAAGATTATCTTTGAAAGCATTAAAATTACCGACAATCCTTATTGTAGAAGGATCAAGCATCCCCGCCTGAGCGGATACTGTGAATGAAAGAACTGGAAAACCATTCTTAAAAGATATTTTACCATCAGATGGAATATTATCTGGGCGAATCTCAATATAGCGACTTGTCATATTTATTTATAATATTATTATTATAAAAATTCTAAAAGTTAAATTAACAAAAATTATTTATTGGATTACTTCCACGCTTCCATCTCTAATGACTAATCTACGAATATGGAAAACATAAGAGTTAAATAACTTCGGTTTAGTCGGAGCATTGGCAGTCTGATATCTTAGCATTACTGCTAAATCTTTTCCCCTTAAATCTAAGACACCACCCTGTCCCCCTGCTGAGAAAGAGCGTCCAAAGATAAAGTTATTCATAAATTCACTGAAAGACCTTGGTTTAATACCAGAGTTATCTAATGTCTTTTCTAATTCATACAGGTGAAAGGCGTCCAGAGAATTTTTAGTAGCAATCTTTTTAGTAGATATTTCCCTTGAAGGAACCCTTTTACCATCTATCTGATACTGAACACTTGATAATTCATCACAAATACCTGTGTATGCTGAACGAGTGGATGCTAAACAAATATCATTTAAATTTTTACTCGTTGTATTATCAACTGAATTATCAGTCCCAGTAATAACATATGTCCCAGAACCAGAAATTAACTGAGCAGATGTATAAACACTTGAATCTTGGGGAATAACCATTAATGCTTTTGCTCTGCTATTCTGTGCGAATATCTGGAATGTAGTCTGTCTATCAGTAGCAAGGATACTATGTTTATAATTAGTAGTGGACATAATATCAAACTCAATTGCTCTGCCTTCACGAACTTTACTTATCATTCCCGCTTCATACTGGGGATCAAGCATAACTTGTGAAACAATTAAATTTACATTTGAGATTTCAAAACTTGCGTCATATGAAGCAGCATCCGCTACAGCAGTAGAATAAATAACCCATTCATCTTTTACAAGAGCAACTCCATCATTTGTGACGGCACTTGCTAGTGTTATTTCAATGAGACCATTACCAGCATCAGCAGCAGCAGATAAATTAATCTCTGAAATTGTAGCAGTCGCACTTAAATCTGATTCACTACCATTATTATTTGCTCTACAAAAATTAATAGTTTCACCGACTACAAAAGGGAATCTTGCTACTCTATCAGCACCATCAAGATTATTTTTAGTTGAAACATAAAAAACAGTAGCAGCAGCCGAATTCGCCCAATTATTTTCATTCGGAGATTCACGACCATTTAGAGAATGGAAATGTGGATTAAGTGGAGTGCGAGTATCTTGAAGGACAGAGTCTAACTGCTTAATAACATTTTCAGCAGAATTTATATCTAGTTCTATATATAATCCAGAAGTCATCATAATTGGGAAGATGGATACCGAATCAGCAAAAATTCCTGTATGAAGCGGGATTGAAACTTTGGCGTTTAAGAAATCAGAATCAGAAAAAGCAACAGTCTGATTACCAGAAGTCTTTTTAAAGTAAGGATTAGTTGTAGTGTTCGCCATTCCAGTTTTAGTTGTTCCTTCTGTTCCACGATTTTCTGGTTGATGAACAGCACATCCTTCTACAAGAGCACGCATATTTTCAGTTGTTGTATCTTTATCATAATCATATTTTACAGATACATAAGAAGCATAATCAGAAATCTCTTCAAGAAGTTGTCCCCTTGAGCCATCATATATCCTGCAATTTTTGATTAATGTAGATGTACATTTATCTAACTGGAGACGAGTGGGAGTTCCGCCAGCAGGAAGTTTTAGTTTTACATTAAATTGTAAATAAGATTCTCTACCATCCATGAATTTAGTAGATGGATCTACGAATATCTGAACCTTTTGTCCGGGTGAATAAGATAAACCATTTTCCGAAGGAACAGATATCTTCTTTTCACCAACACGAGCGGATTGATCAGCAGTCCAGTAAGCACTCATTTATTTATAACATTTCTATTATAAAAAAAATTAAAAAATTATAATTAAAAAAGTTTTGAAATATCAGAAGTTTTTACTGAGTCCTTCCAGTCGCAACAGCTTGTTCAGATACTTGTTCTTCAGGTTTTTCAGTTTCTGCTGCTTGCTGATTCTTTAAATCTTCACTTTGTTTATCAGAATCTAATTTTTCACCAATGGATTCAGTAATACCAGAACTTAAATCAAGAATACCACCAACAAGTTTAGCAGGTGGGAAGAATGTTCCGATAATATCAGCAGCCGCACCACCAATCTGTAAGACATTTCCTGCTTTTTCCCAAGTATTATTCCCAGCAATTTTACCAGATTTAATATCTTCATATAAATCCATTCCACCCATAGCAGCGGAACCAAGAACACCGACCTTTTCACCAATCGCACCGAGTTTAGTTTTATTCAGTAAATTTTCTCCATCCTTTGCTAATCCCGAAACAACTGCTTTATCAGCACCTTTAAGAGCAGTTTTTGCTTCACCACCTGCTAAATCAGTTAATTGTCCTTCACTCATAGCATTACGCATATTAGTAGAATCTCCTGCTGCTGATTCACGAAGAGTATTTTGTGTATCTTCTAATGGATTAGATGCTTTCGTTGGTGCTCCCGTTGCTTTATTAGCATAATAATCATTATATGCTTTTACTTTTCCCGGAATATCTTTTGCTGTCCATAAATTAGTCGCTTGGTCTTTTGCTTGCTGAATAATATTTGTTGTTTTTTCTTGATCTCTAAGAGATTGTATTCTATCAGCAACTTCAAAATTATGTTGTCTTACACGGTCATTAAAATCTCTTACAGATTTCATATGAGCATTACCCATTGAGATGGCTGCTCCATTTGTCCCATACAAATCACCCATTTTTATATATATTTAAGTTATTTTTTTTAATTTATCAAAATAAATAATATTTATGATATTTCTAATTCTTCTGTTTCTGTATCACGAGTCGGATAAATTTTAGTTTCATGGCGAATATATGCTTCAGCAGGATTTTCAGATAATTTTAAATATAAAAATGAATATCTATCTTTGTGTGCTTCTTCATATAATTTTAAAAAGTTATCTTGACCACCAACTAAATCACCATATTCTTCTGCTATTTTTTCTAATTCTTTTGAGTTCTGTTGTTTGCATATGATAACGTCCGTGGCGTTATTACGAATCATACCAGCGACAGCACGGAAACTTTGAACAGCGATTAAATAAAAATCAATATAATGTCTGAATCTTGTTGAAAAAAATGACACTTGATTTGTTTTCTTAAAATCTTTCGTTAATACATCATCCATAACAAGAGCATAAGTCGGTCTTTCTTCTTTGATTTCATATTGTCCTTGAGACTTCTTAATGTTTTCAATAATACTATCTTCATAATGATCCATACAATCAAAATGTTTGCTTAATATTTTACCTTTATTATCTGTATGTAATGTTGTTGATACAAATTTAACGACATCAAATCTATCTTTATAAAAATCTTCATTACAAAAATAATTAACTAGTAGATTACTTTTCCCAGATCTTACTGAACCGATAATTAAACAGAGTGAAGGCATTTGCGGTAAATTCGGATGTATATCATCAAACTTTGCTGAAGGTTCTTCATCCTTCACCTTTAAAACTTTGGGAACAGATTTCTTTATCTTGGGCATATTATATGATATATATTATAATTAATCTAGAAATAAACTAAATATTAAATCTTCAGGTATTCTATATCTATCTTGTTGAGATGTTCCATTATATTTATTCACATTTAAAATATTTGCTCTTTTTATTCTGTCAGCGTTTCCAAGATTAGTTTTATGTAAATTACCAACCATATTTCCACAATTTTTATTACATAGTAAAGGTTTAAAATCTGTTCTGTTTGTCCATATTCTTGTTCTTTTTCTATATCCCCAATCTGAATACATACAATAATCTACAATATAATTATTTATATCTTTCATGAATGATCTATCTTTCATTCTTGATGTCGCTGGATTTTCAATGAACCAATAATGCGGATTAAAATAATCTATTATCTCTAATGTTTTTAAAACTAATTTATCATCTTCTTTCATTTCCTTTTCTTGAATTTCTTTTGTATATATTTCACCTTTTCTCATTCTACCCAACCAACTATCTTGTAATTTAGAGTAATTTGTGCAAGGTGGTGAAGCCCAAACAATATCAAATTCATCTTTAGAATATTGTTTATAATCAAAATCCATTATATTAACTTGATGTGTCGCAGGTAAAATTAAATCAACTGAAACAACATCCCAATCTAGTTGCTTACATACTTTTCCAATAGAACCAGTCCCCGAAAATAATTCTAATACTTTCATTATAATATAATTAAATAAAATATTCTATTTATTCTAACCAAAGGTATGCTACTCTAACCAAATAATATCTCTTGGAAGATTCATTTTGTAGCAATAATAGAAGCAATCAAAATTACATTTATTTTCTTGTTTTTCTGGTAATTTACCATTCACTAATTTTTGAAACTGAATTCTTTTTCTTGGGATAATTATTTGTAAAGGATTATCTGTATCTTTATAATTTTCTCTGATATATTGAGTGCATATTTTACTACAAGGCATAATCATAATGAAAGGTTTATCTAACTCTTTTAATCTCGGCATAATCTTCTTTGCTAAACTGAAAGGTGGATTACTGATAATAACTTCACCTTCATTATTCTCAAAGAAATCAATATCTTGATGAATAACTTCTTTACATCCAAGATCCCTTAAATATTCTGCTGATTTACCATCACCATAAAATGATTCCCATATTACTTTATCTTTTGGGATATATTCATTGATATTTTCCCAAGCATATTTCGGAGTCATATAATCGTCGTGTTTCTCAAGGGTCTTTGTGTGAAAGGAAGCCATTGTGAGTAATTTATTGTGTCAAAATATTTTTGTTTTCAAAATCAAATTTTTGATGATTACTTACTTTGCTCCGCTAAACCAACTAGAAATATTACTATCGTGAAAATATGGATTATGGGATGAAATATCAAGATGTTTCTTTTCATTAAATATTGTTAATAAATCATGTATATCTTTTTTGGGAATATGTCGCTTAAGCATATGATGACCAGTTGTATGAAAGACTAATCTTCCCTTCCAAGTTTCATATATTTTTATACGTTGCTTTTCATATGTTCTTTTCTCAACATCTT
>VMHT01133800.1_pt1 | contig 11368 bp, 5 predicted proteins | sample 4693611 | NCBI WGS metagenome assembly VMHT01 (sample SAMN12280063, study PRJNA550983) | marine metagenome | isolation source: seawater sampled from same location over 5 years 0.02-0.2 micron viral filtrate | place: USA: collected off the coast of southern California halfway between the port... ... | reverse complement strand
CTTATTCCCAGCTCCTGACTATCAACGTCAGACAGCAAAAAATTGGCGGAATGGCAGAATGGCTATGCAGCGGATTGCAAATCCGTCTATCTCGGTTCGACTCCGGGTTCCGCCTCCAAATTGCTTTTACCAAGGCAATTGCACCAGGTCTAACGACCGAGCCCTTTAAGCCCGGGTGGTGAAATTGGTAGACACAAGGGATTTAAAATCCCTCGATCGTAAGATCGTGCCGGTTCAAGTCCGGCCCCGGGCACCATTTCTTTATATACACCTGTCTCTGATAAATTTTTCTATCTACGCTCGGTAACCCCGGATAGCATTTACCAGCCTTATTGCGTGAGCGCGTATAAAACTATCAAATAGCACCTCTTATTTTGGACAGTCACTTTTGGCCTCCATTCTGTCTGGGACAGTCACTCATCTCTCATGGGGCCATTTTGCCTAGGACAGTCGCTGATCTCACATGCGAGAATCTAATTTAGGACAGTCACTTTTTGTTTCCTTTTTGTTTCCTTTTTGTCTCTACTATAATTCTGACGATGCAACTTATGCAGGATTTGGTGCTGTGTTTTTTTACAGTTAAGCACTGGCTAACGGGATGCCAGATACTTAGTATCCTACATAAATTAAAAATATGACCCTCAATCACAAAACTGACGCGCAAAAGAACGCCGGTCAATGCCGAGTAGGTTGAAGGTTTCGGTAAGATAAACCGTAAGAAAATTAAGTGGATAAGACCTAGGTGTGATTTACGCTTCTCCGGCGCTTTGTTATTAGCTTGTCCAGGCTGATTACGGCTTTAAACTCTTTTTCAATTCCAGCCACTAATATATCCCAATCATTCTGATTCAAGCCAATACGGGTGAGGATAGGGGACGTGGGCTCATCAATTTTGCCGCGTTTATTGGGGTGTAAGCGACGACCCGTTTCATCGACAAGCGCGAAATAATCCTCAGCACAAAAAGGCAACCCGCCGGTCATTGTGTTCGATTGATTACCGGTGAAAGAAAGTAACGGGTATGGTTGGCGATGGCGCTTCGCGGCATTAATACGTCTTCGAATACTGGTGTGGGCAGAGGCTTCAGGCGTTTTTGCTAAACATGCGCGCACCGGATTTAAATCCACATACGCCATACACGCAGCCAATGCAGCTTCATCCATCAGCGCCTGGGACTTGAATCGCCCTTCCCAGAAGTGGCCGGTACAATTGTCTTCTTTGTTTGCTTGCCGGGCTATGTATTCATTTAGCAATCGCATAAACCAGCTGATATCAAACAGCCGCTGGCGATATATTTTTGAGAGATTATTAACAGTTTCTATCTCCGCTTCAGGCATTGTGCCGCTCTCAGCGGGATTGAGATAACGGTGAGATAACAGCATACCTTTATAAAGTTTATGCCATCGTCGGATAACCTCCCGCACAGAAAGCGATTCTGCTTTTTCCTTATTAATACGCAACACAACATGGGTGTGATTGCTCATGACGGCATAAGCACAAACGTCTACGCAGAAAACCTCAGCCAGAAATAGCAGTCGATTTTCCACCCACTGCCGGCGATGTTCATAACACCGGCCGGTTTGCTTATCTTTGCCACACAAAAATGCGCTGCGTACACAGCGAGAGATACAGTGGTAGTAAGGAGTGTCTGCCAGATTGACAAGACATTTGCGTGGCCTGGGCATGTGGTTAGCCAAATTATGGTTGGATATTTCAATTGTGCATGAGTCAATTCAGAATCCAACTGTACTTCGGTCGAGGAAGTGCGTGTCCTATCAGGGGCTACTATCAAGTGCTACCGAGAGGAAGAGTTCAGTGGGAAAAGTGACTGTCCTAATAAATGCTACTAATAAATGCTACTGTCCTAGTAAATGCTAGTCCAACTACGTGGCCTGCCCATTTACGTGTTTTCGGACCAGGAGCAGCGGCGGATATACATATAGATGAAGACAATACCGGTGTTCCGGTTAAAAACCGTGTCATAGTAAATTGATAGGGACTTTTTTCCAGGCGAAACTGAGAGCTTTTGCTCTTATCTTCGTATAGTTATTTTTTACAAAATATTAGCGTTGTCCTTTTGCGTTCAATATCGTTTATCTAGGGTAATGATAGTATTTCACTTTACAGGCGACTTGTGGCTCCTAAAAGTAATAATCATGTACAAGTTCGCGGTGCACGCGTTCACAATCTCAAAAATATAGACGTCGATATTCCCAGGGATTCGCTCGTCGTCTTTACCGGTGTCTCTGGCTCAGGCAAATCCTCTCTGGCTTTCAGTACTTTATTTGCAGAAGCACAGCATCGCTATCTCGATTCTGTTTCGCCGTACGCAAGGCGCTTAATCGATCAGGTCGAAGAACCAGATGTTGATAGCATCGAGGGCCTACCTCCTGCGGTGGCTTTGCATCAACAGCGCGGCGCCCCATCGGCACGTTCTTCGGTCGGCAGCGTAACCACCATTTCTAATGCTCTGCGCATGCTTTTTTCACGGGCCGGCGACTATCCGGCAGGCCAGAGTATTATTTATGCCGATGGCTTTTCTCCTAATACGCCCCAAGGTGCTTGTGAAACCTGTCATGGCATTGGTCATGTTTTTGATGTGAGCGAAAAGACGTTGGTGCCCGACGATAGTCTATCTATAAGAGACGGTGCTATCGCCGCCTGGCCCGGAGCGTGGCAAGGTAAAAATCTGGTGCGAGTGCTGCTTTCTCTGGATATTGATGTGGACGTTCCCTGGAATACGCTTCCTAAGAAAACCCGTGACTGGGTGTTGTACACAGACGAAAGGCCTCAGGTACCGGCTTATCGCAACTATAATCTGGAACAAACGCGGGCGGCTTTCAAGCATGGTGAACCTGCCAGCTATAAAGGGACTTTTATCAGTGCCCGGAACTTTGTGCTGGAAACCTTTAAGACCACCACCAGTCAGCGAACGAAGCAACGGGTCACGGAATTTCTGAACGTTTCCGCCTGTCCAGAGTGTGCAGGTAAAAAACTTCAAAGGGCTGCACTCAGCGTAACGTTTGCAGGTTACGACATTGCAGAGATGTCTAATCTTACAATTGATACTCTGGCGGGCTCACTTGAAAAGGCTCTTGGTGCTGCTTCGGAAAAAAATGATATACCCGATCAACAACATGTTGTTATGCAACGTATTGTAGGTGATCTGCTAGCAAGGATAAAAGCGCTCCAACACCTGGGGTTAGGCTATCTGTCATTAGACCGGAGCACCCCCACACTTTCGCCAGGAGAACTTCAGCGTCTGAGATTGGCAACTCAGCTAAGGTCGAAGTTATTTGGTGTAGTTTATGTGCTTGATGAACCTTCCGCAGGTTTACATCCTGCCGATACCGAAGCACTTTTAACCTCACTGGATGAGCTGGTAAAAGCTGGTAATTCGGTGTTTGTCGTAGAACATGATCCTCACATCATTGAGCATGCTAACTGGATAATCGACATTGGCCCTCAGGCAGGCAGCAATGGTGGCGAACTTGTTTACAGTGGCCCGGTGAAAGCGTTGGCCAGCATCGCGCAGTCACAGACCGCGGCATATTTATTTTCTGCTGACAGAAGAATGAAAGATGCGGTCCGCACCCCCTTAGCTTGGCTCACTCTCAGAGCACTTACCCGCAACAACCTGGAGGCACTGGATGTATCTTTTCCGTTAGGCGTTCTTACAACCGTAACCGGTGTATCCGGGTCAGGAAAATCTACACTGGTAAGCCAGGCCCTGGTAGAGTTGGTACAGCAAGCTCTGGGTCAAAAAGGGGACGATAATACGCTGCCTGAGAGTGAAGCCGAGTTACTTGAGCAGGATCTGCAAATTCCAACCTCCGGACATATTTCTAGCGGTATCGAACACATTAAACGGCTGGTCGTTGTAAATCAAAAGCCTATTGGTCGTACACCACGTTCAAATTTAGCTACCTATACCGGTCTATTTGATCATGTACGAAAACTATTTGCCAATACTCCTGAGGCAAAGGCTAAAAAATACGATTCCGGACGTTTTTCGTTTAACGTGGCTAAAGGACGTTGCGCTAACTGTGACGGTGTTGGTTTTGTCTCCGTTGAACTCTTATTCATGCCAAGCGTTTACGCTTCTTGCCCAGCTTGTCAGGGCGCCCGGTATAACGATGCCACACTCGATATTAGATGGAAGGGAAAGACAATTGCAGATGTATTGCACCTAACCGTGTCGGAAGCAGCTATTTGCTTTGCTGAAGAAGCACCGATTAAACGCGCGCTAGACGCATTACTTAAAGTTGGTCTGGGTTATCTTCGATTAGGCCAGCCGGCCACAGAGCTGTCCGGTGGTGAGGCCCAACGGATAAAATTAGCCACGGAGTTGCAGCGTACACAGCAAACCAATACTCTTTATATATTAGATGAGCCCACAACAGGCCTTCATCCCGCCGACGTTACTTTGTTGATGACGCATCTAAATGCGTTAACCGATGCTGGAAACACCGTGATTTTGGTAGAACACGACATGAGAGTTGCAAGGAACAGCGATCATATCATCGATATAGGCCCGGAAGCCGGCTACAGAGGCGGTAAAATAGTGGCCCAGGGCACACCCGCAGAAGTTGCGAAATCAACAGTGAGCAAAACGGCGCGTTTTATGACGAAATAAGCTACTCCCTGGCTAAGGAGAATACGTTGTAGCCTACAAACCGTCGCGACATTCACTTCGATACACGTGCTCCTGTGGCAGAAAAAGACGGCAGAAAAAGTGACTGTCCTGCTAGTGCTTTTCAAGCCAGGTACTTCTAATGATTTAGGACGGACAGGGAAATAAAGCTAGCGAATTACCCAGGATGAAATAACCCGGGCTCTGCCGACGGCGTTAACAACGCCGGTCGGAATGGTTATCTTTGTCGTGCATAAATCTAAATTTTCTAAAACGATACATTCAGAAGTAGTTTGTCCCTGACAGATTGTTAAGTCATTTACATAGCCTGGACATAAGATCAAACAGGCTATGGCTGGCTATCCTGATTTCGTATAGGCCCGTTCAGAATCAATATAAACCCGGTAGGGCGAATCACAGCCGCGTTTTCGTTTGCGGAGCCAGATGAAGTGACTGTCCTAATGAAAATGCTAGAGAAAGCGACTGTCCAATATGAAATAGTCCAACTACCCGCCGGTCAAACTGTTCGCCGCGTACTATTGCTCCAAAATACGAAGTGACTGTCCAGCAAGGCACCCATGAAAATGCTAGAGAAAGTGACTGTCCAATATGAAATAGTCCAACTACCCGTCGGTCAAACTGTCCGCCGCGTACTATTGCTCCAAAATACGAAGTAACTGTCCAGCAAGGCATATCCGGAAGCCATATGAAACCGGTAGGGTGAATTACAGCCGCGTTATTGTTTGCTGAGTAAGACGAAATGACTGTCCCAATGAAAATGCTAGAGAAAGTGACTGTCCTACAAGGCATACAAGGCAGAACCTTCGAGGTGCTACCAAACGAAGTCCGGAATCAAACGGTACGTAAGGTGGCACTGAAATTAAAAAGTTTGCGAGTTCGCGTAAAGTCGCACTGAGTAATATACTTATCTAAGCAATTGCAATTAGGTGAGTAATTTTACGTGCTCAACGCCAATCCACTCAATAGTTCAGCACATCTTTAAATGTTTCAGCCGTTGGCTTTGTCTAATGTGTTGAGCGCTCTGCTACAAGCCGGGGCAAAGGAGAATATCATGGCGTCATTAACGTTTTACGGGGCGGTGGAGGGCGTTACTGGCTCTATGTATTTGCTGCAGGTGGACAATAAAAAGGTGTTGCTGGACTGTGGGCTTTTTCAGGGAAGACGTAAAGAAGAAGCAGCTAATCATCAACCCTTTCCCTTTAAGGCTGCTGAGCTAGATGCAGTGGTGCTTTCTCATGCCCATCTGGACCACTCTGGTCGTTTGCCGCTATTGGTGGCGGAGGGGTATGAGGGGCCTATATACATGACCAATCCTACTTCTGATTTGATTGCGGTATTACTAAAGGACGCGGCTTCATTACAGGAACGCGACGCTGAATGGGAAAACAAACGCAGATGCAGAGCGGGAAAAACAGAACTTGAGCCTCTTTACACTCTGGAAGATGTCGAAGACACTTTGCGTTATTGCCAGGGAGTTGCCTATTATCAGCGGCGCAATTTAACCGCGGGCATAGACGTTTGCTTCCAGGATGCCGGTCACATACTGGGTTCCGCCATCGTGGAGATATTTATAAACGAAAAAGGCCAGGATAAGAAACTGGTATTTTCAGGGGATTTAGGAAATTCTCAGGCGGCGTTATTGCGGGATCCCAGCGTAGTCGAAAATGCTGATATGTTATTGCTGGAGTCTACCTATGGCGATCGTGAGCACCGCACTATGGCCGAGACACTACAAGAATTTGAGAATGTGATTACAGAAGCGTCTGCGAATGGGGGGAACATATTAATTCCGTCGTTCGCGGTAGGCAGAACTCAGGAAATTATTTTTCGATTAGGGGAGCTCTACCAACAAGGCAAGCTAAGCCAGCAGGTTGTTTACCTGGACAGCCCTATGGCTATCGCCGTCACAGAAATTTATCACCGGTATCAGCATGTGTACAACAATGAAGATATGCAGGCCATTGAACAGAATTCACCGGCAGAGGGGATGCGAAGTAAAAGTTTGCACAGCTTTTTACCTACACTTCGTTACAGTACCACCACCGAGGAGTCTATTGCCCTTAATCGCATTGTCAGTGGGGCGATATTTATTGCCGGCAGTGGTATGTGTAATGGCGGGCGCATTCGCCATCATTTTAAACATAACTTGTGGCGCAAGCAGTCGCACGTAATCTTTGTCGGATTTCAAGCCGTTGGCACTCCCGGGCGGGCGCTGGTGGACGGCGCAAAAAAATTTAAAATTGGTGGCGACGAGATTGCGGTTAAAGCACAAATACATACCCTGGGTGGGTTTTCCGCCCATGCCAGCCAATCCCAGTTACTTGATTGGTTAGCGCATTTCAAAACGACTAAACCGCGGTTATTTTTAGTGCACGGCGAAAGCGAGGCCAAAGAGGCACTGAAGCGGGCGGTGGACGCGCAAGGATGGCAAGCCACTATTCCCGAACTGGGTCAGACAGTCAGGCTGTAATACGCCAAATCGTTCAACTTCATTCTCTATTAAACAATTCTTGAATGGTTTTTATCAAGAAGTGCTCCATATACCCCCCAAACCACAGCAGCCTAAGTTGGTAAGGCCTTGCTGGAATCGATTGGCGAAGGTCGGCGAAACTTGAGGCTGAGTCGTCGACCAGCTGGACTCCCTGTTTGGTACACATGATTTTGCTAGTATCCCCTATGATAATTCTCGGACTTTTACTCGTTACAGCGATGACTCTGCGCTTCAGAGGATAGTCGGTAATGACGCCTGATATCGATAAATTCGAAATAAAAAGCATCGTTTAGCGGAAGGAGGAAACTTAATGATGCACTGCTATAGCAGGTGCATATGTAGGACAGTCACTTTTGAGTGGTCATTTTTAATTGCTTTGCGAGGAAAAAACAAACAGTTGATTTTTGAAACGTGCACGCTAACGAACTTAACAACTACGTGTAGAAAGCATACAGGACAGTCACTCCCTATATCTCTTAAGTGTTTGATGCGATTTGACCTCCTGCAGAGCGGCATCGGCTTATTGCAAGAACCAGGAAGGTGTAAATTCGGTTGCGGCAGAAAGCAGATACTCTTCCTCGGAGCAAGGAAATCTTATTGGACAGTCACACGCTGGCTGCATATGTGCAAAGTGACTGTCTAAAGAAGATACCAATGGATAATGAATTGCTTTACCCATCGTAGTTAGTTTGTCAGGCCCATTTAATTTATTGCAACAAAAGTTTGGTGAGTTAACAGCGCTTCATCTGCTGCTTATGTGCAAATAGTGACTGTCCAGGAAGATACACTTCCAAGAGGATACATAAGTGACTGTCCAAAGAAGATACCAATAGATAATGAATTGCTTTACCCGCCGGAGTTCGCTATTCAGGCCCATTTAATTTATTGCAGCAAAAGCTTGGTGAGTTAACAGCGCTTCATCTGCTGCTTATGTGCAAATAGTGACTGTCCAGGAAGATACAGTCCAGGAAGATACATACTCCCTATATTTGTTAAGTGTTTGATGCGATTTGACCTCCTGCAGAGCGGCATCGGCTTATCGCAAGAACCAGGAAGGTGTAAATTCGGTTGCGGCAGAAAGCAGATACTCTTCCTCGAAGCAAGGAAATCTTATTGGACAGTCACACGCTAGCTGCATATGTACAAAGTGAGTGTCCAAGAGGATATCCAAGAGGATACATAAGTGACTGTCCAGGGAGGTAGTCCCAAGAAGATAGTCAGTCAATGTGTTCATTTCAAACAAGATATTGAGGAGAGCGACAACTCAGTCTAAGCGCAGGCGAAGTGGGGGATGTCCCAATGATCACGCAATAAAAACTTAGCATCATCATGCTATGTTCTTGAAATTTAGGATTCAAATCGTGACGACTTTGTCTTTACGTTAAAGAAATTACAAGGATATATCGAAGAAAAGAAAGATGGTGGAGCGGGCAGGATTCGAACCTGCGAAGGCTGAGCCGGCAGATTTACAGTCTGCTCCCGTTGACCGCTTGGGTACCACTCCACACAGTGACAAAAGGTTAAGAAATTACCAAATGCCATCTCAATTGGTTTCTTGCCAAAAGAGGAATGCAGTGTAATAGGTGCTGCACCCGGCGTCAACCTTTAATCCAAAAAAGTATTAATAAAATCATAGGGTTATAATTTGTACGATGGGTGTATTTTTTAACCACCTCAAACACGGGCTCAGCCCCCGAAAAGGTAGACGAATCAGTAAGCTAGCCGTTCTGGGCTAATGAGCCGGCTGAAAAAAGTTTATTTTTCAGCCGGTTTCAGAAGGTTGTAGCCCTGATTATAAGCATGCTGAAGCAAGCGTCGCCCAAATTCCTGCTCGCCTTTGGTACTGATGTGCCGACGATCAGAGTAGGTAATGGTATTGTCGATCAACAAATCCTCCGGTAGCCGTAAGCCAAACCCCTCTAATTTTGAGATATAGCCAATGCCTGCTTCCGTAAGTTTCTTTTCAAAAATTTCATCTAACAACGATGAATGCTCAATGGCTTTTTGGGATACATAATGGGGAAGCTGTTCAGAAAATTCGTGCTGATAGTTCCAGTCGACGGGATCTTTCGTCAGCGGTGGAAGCATTCCTACCATCAGCACGGGGGCTGCGATTGTCTGCCTGACGTTCGTCAGGTACGCGACGATATCGTGCACATACTGCTGGTTTATATCCTGGACGGTCCCTTCATGAATTGAGGCGCCGGTGAACAAACGATCGGGGGTTTGCGTGTATATAACCAGGCCGATACTCTGGTCATGCTGTTTGGCAAAGTCCAGAAAGTCCTCGTACTGACATTGTGGGACATCTTTGGGATTACCATTGTAACCATGAGCGCGGCAGGAACCCCGTGACACACTTACCACAAATGGCTTTTCGCTGTTCATGGCCACTGCATTGTACAAATCCATCCCATGACTTCCGCCTAAAATAAATATGGCCTGGTCATGTTGCTGGCTACATTGCTCAAACTGGCGGATAAACTCAGGATCCAGGGTGGAGGACCATAGTTTACAGGACTGATCCACCATTGGCTGACTGGTATGGGAGTCGTAAGCTGCCGCTAATTGCTGATAACGCTCCATATTATGTGGCTCGATAATACTGCGCCAGCTGACATTGGTGTAAAACACCAGTCCCAGCAATAACCCCGTGACCAGACTGGCACCCGAGTATTTAAACACCTTTGTTTTGCCAAAACGCTGTTTATTTCTAAATGGCGTCTCCACCCAGCGCCACGATGCCACACTTAATCCAAAGGATAGTGCTATGCCTGCCATACTGGTAAGCAGAGTGAGCTCACCGTCATAGTATATTCGCAGTAATGCCAGTACCGGTTGATGCCACAGGTACAGCGAATAACTGATGATACCGATAAACAACATGATACGTAATGACAGCAGGTGTGCGATGGCGGTCCCTGAGGTAGCAAACAGTAACAGCAACACCGTCCCTGTTACTGGTAGCAGGGTGAGTACCGAAGGATGAGCTGTGGCCGGGGTAAACAACACGTAGGCTACCACAATCATGACTAAGCCGGCTGCGCTCAGGAGGTTTCTGCCGGCCATAGCTACCCGCTGGTAATAAGGCGTGTGGATGTAAAGGCTGGCCAGGGCACCGGCCATCAGCTCCCAGGCCCGACCGGGCAGCAGGTAAAAGTTACCGGTGGGGTCGACACTTTGTAGCCACTGGGCATAAGCCAGCGACAGCACAAAAATAGCCACAAGTATGTGAGCAAAATAATGTCGGGCATGTTTAAAGAGCAGTATGGCCAGCAGGGGAAACAGCACATAGTACTGTTCTTCTACCGCCAGACTCCAGGTATGCAGCAAAGGAGACAGTTCAGAGGTGGTGCCAAAATACCCGGTGGTTTGCCAAAAATACACATTAGAAACAAATCCGATGACCGCCAGCATGCTTTCGCCATAACTTCCCAGAATTTTGGGTGACTGTGCTATTAAGGGCAGTATGAGGCTAGTAACAAGCAGCACAATTGCCAGAGCCGGCAGAATGCGGCGGGCTCTGCGCTCGTAAAAGGTTACCACCGAAAACCGGTTTTCGCGTAGCTCCCGGGTAATAATACTGGTAATAAGAAAGCCGCTGATGACAAAAAAGACATCCACCCCAAGGTAACCGCCAGACAAGCCTGGCAAGTCAGCATGCAGCCATAAAACCGGTAGAATAGCCAGTGCCCGCAGGCCATCAATTTCACTTCGATATTGCATAAATGCTCTGTAATAAGGGTGGCGCTGACACGCTAATTTTTATCAGTCCACCGGAATAAAAGCCTGTGAACTGGCAGGCAATTATCGAACCAGATTTTATGGCAGGCATAAAAAAACAGGCCGAAGAGACCTGTTTTAATGGGCAGATAGAAAATTGAAAATTTTGTTTAGCAGAGCATTACTCTCAGGCGGACATCTTTTCAAGATTAGCCGCATCCTCTATCGGATGGTCAGAATGTAAGGCCTGAAATATTTCATCTTCCGTAGGCATACGTTTAATACATAATCCGGTGTGCTCATAATTTTCATTAATAAAGCCAGCACGCATAAATGCAGATAACCAATTCGTCGCAGGGTAGTAACCCCATTTGGTTTTGTATAAATTAGCGTTGGTTACAATATCCAGTAAATGATTAATGGGATATTGGTAATTGGCGCGATGCTGATTAAATGTCACATAGTCGAGCATGTGTGTAGAGATACCCACAGAAGCGCAGCG
>VMHT01171700.1_pt1 | contig 11369 bp, 7 predicted proteins | sample 4693611 | NCBI WGS metagenome assembly VMHT01 (sample SAMN12280063, study PRJNA550983) | marine metagenome | isolation source: seawater sampled from same location over 5 years 0.02-0.2 micron viral filtrate | place: USA: collected off the coast of southern California halfway between the port... ... | reverse complement strand
GATGCTTCATATTTATTTATTATACAAGGGAATTTATTTTCATCTAATGGATTTTTTAAATTATAATCTATATTTGTTATAATCATTTTATTTCTTTTATTTATATTTTTTGATATATTTTTTATATTATAAAATTTAGGTTGTGGAATATATGTATATGTAACTCTTAAATCATCTGTATTTTGTACCTGTATAAATTTATGTTCTTTATTTCTTTCTATATCAGTATTTCCATCAAATAATTCTGAATATTCTTTATATTTTTCATCTGTTAATGAAGATAAATCAAAATATTGCCAATTATTTTCTTTTAATAAATTTTGTATATATTTATATTTTTCTGTATTTAAATTTTGAGTTATTGGAATTTTATATGAAATTTGTAAATAATCTGTTGAACCATAATCTATCGGAGATCTTACCCATCTTATATATTCATTTGAATAATTTTTAATATATTTATTTACTTCAGAATTTATTATACATTTATCATTACTTTTATCACAATAATTATGATTTTTACATAAATCTTCTATATTTTCATAATTTAGTTTATATTCTTCTAATTTATTTCCTAATTTTATATTATATTTATAAGTAATTATATTATATTTTGGTAAATATATTGAAATATCTTGATTTATTTCTATTGATACTGCATTATTCATACGTAAATCATTTATATTAAGTGAATTCCATATTTCTTCCGTTAATTCAATCTCATTTCTTTCTAATGTAGCATAATCTTTAATTATTTTTTTTAATTCGGGATTATCTATATATTCTATTTTATATTGAGGATTAATTCCACCTTCTAATTTTTCCCATATTAATGGATGTGCCGGTATATTACAATTTTTAACATATTTTAATTTATTTATATCTTTTAATACTTCTTTTGTATATCCATACTTTGTTATTTCATTTATTAAATTATTTACTTTTTTATAATTTAAATTCTTTTGTAATATATTTGATAATATTTTTATACCATGAACATTTTTTTGATCATTTAAAAACATATAAGGTAATAAGTTATATTTACATATCATTCTCAATTGACTTTCACTTCTATTATTATTTGGATCTTTCATTGTTTCATTTACATATTCTTTGCAAAAATCATCTTCTAATTTTTTAAACCATTCATCTTGTTCTTCTACTGTTTTAGGTCTTTTTGCACATTCTGAAAAATTTTCTATATTTTTATTTTTATAAATCGAATCAAATATAATATACGTTATTAATAAAATTATTAAAATAGATATTATATAGTTAGTATAATTATACATTTTATATTATATATTCTAATAATATATATTATAAAAATTAAATATTTATTTATTTAATATTTTTAATTATTAAATGGAAATAATAGATTTATTTATTTTAAGCTTTATTTTGATATTTATTTATATTGTTATTAACAAAATATATTATTTTGAAAATTTTCAAAATAATTTTATTAAATTTATTGATTCTAATTCATATAATACATTAGGTAAATTTCCTAATTATTCTGATGATGATATTATTTCTAATAATATTATTGAAAATATTATAAAAATTCCTACAGGTGATAAAGGTGATAAAGGCGATAAAGGTGATAAAGGTGATAAAGGTGATAAAGGTGATAAAGGTGATAAAGGTATTATCGGTTTAAAAGGTAATAAGGGCGATAAAGGTGATAAAGGTGATAAAGGCGATAAAGGTGATAAAGGTATTAAAGGTTTAAAAGGTGATAAAGGTGATAAAGGTGATAAAGGTCTTACTGGTTTTAAAGGAGATAAAGGTGATAAAGGTGATAAAGGTGATAAAGGTGATAAAGGTGATAAACAAATTTGTAAAGGAATTAAAGGTGATAATGCTAGTTGTAATGGTAATATTTTTATTAAAAGTATTAATAAAAATAAAAAAATCGGTGATTTAATTATTGATGGAGATGTGTTAAATATTAAATCTAATAAAACTATCTTTAAAAATAAAATATGTTTTGGTACTAGTATTAATTCTTGTATAACTGCTAATGATCTCACTAAAATTAAAAATTTATAAATAAAAATAATTATTATTATTAAATATGAAGTTATCTTTTATTATTATTGGATTAATATTTGTTATTTTTTCTATTTTATTTTCATTATATTTATATTATTATTTTTTTATATATAAATATGAATCATTTAAATTAGATAATAATAATTATATTAATAATCATTTTAATAATAATAATTCTTTAGTTTATAATTATAAATTAGAATCTATTAAAAATTTTAAAGATATTAAAAATATTAAAACAATTAAAGGTAATAAAGGTGATGAAGGTGATAAAGGTGATAAAGGTAATAAAGGTGATAAAGGTGATAATGGTGATGATGGAAATAAAGGTTTTATCGGTTTAAAAGGTAATAAAGGCGATAAAGGTAATAAAGGCGATAAAGGTGATAAAGGTGATAAAGGTGATAAAGGTGATAAAGGTGATAAAGGTGATAAAGGTAATAAAGGTGATAAAGGTGATAAAGGTGATAAAGGCGATAAAGGAGATAAAGGAGATAAAGGTGATATATATTATATAAAAGGAGATAATGGTACTATTAATAAAAATATTAATGATGATCTATTACTTATCAATTATAACTCTAGTAAAAATAAAAATAATATGATACCATATAATTTAACTATTGGTAATGAAAATGAAAATCTTTATATTAATAATAATTATACTATTTTTAAAAATTATTTATGTATTGATAATGAAAATAACTGTATTAATTATGAAAATGTTAATAAATTATTTAATTAATTTTATAATTTTATGTTAAAAATAAAATATTTTAATGTTATAATATTATATTTTTAAATTATAAGGTAAATATGAAAATAATAAATATTATATTAATATTTATTATTTTTATTATTATTATTATATTAATTAAAAATAAATATATTAATGAAAATTTCTCTATTATTAATATTAGTTCAGATATTGAATCCGCTAAAAAAGCTAATTTAGATAAAATTATTTATATTAAAGGTAATAAAGGTTATACTGGAGATGATGGTTTAAAAGGTGATATTGGTAATACTGGTAGAAAAGGTAATATTGGAATTAATGGTAATGATGGTATTGATAGTGGACCTATAATTTTTATTGATAAAAATAAAAATGAATTAGGTAGATATCAACCAACAGGTATTTCTGCTAATTTTAAAAAAGTATATGTTGATGTTCCTGATGGTATTAAAGGAAATGATGGACTTATTGGTCCTATTATTTTTATTAAAGAAGATAGTTCATACGAATCTAATTTTAAATTTAAATTAAATAATAATGATATTAATATTCCTATTAGTGAATATAAAACAGATGATATTTTAGGTTCATATTTTCCACCTAAAAATAGTAAAGCTAGTAATATAGAACCTATTATTATTAGAGTTCCAAATGGATTACAAGGAGAACAAGGTATTAATGCTAAATGTGATATAGGTGAAAAAGGTGATGATGGTCCTCGAGGAAAACCAGGTATTCAAGGTGATCCCGGTGAAGTAGGTAATACTGGACCACCAGGTAATAATGGTATTAATGGTGGTGAAGATAAAACTTCAGCTTTTGATGATATCAAAATAAATAATAAAATTTGTTGGAAAAATAATGAAAAAAAAATATGTATTGATTATCAATTATTAGATGCTATTAAAACTGATTTACATCAAAAAAAATTTAATAAAAATTATATTCCTCCATTAATTAGAAGAGAAAATCGTCTAAAAAAAGAATTATGTAATACTAATACAAATAATTCTAAATATAATATTTTAATTAATGAATTACATGAAACATTAAAAATTAATAATCCTAATATTGATATATCTACTGTATTTTTAAAAAGTAACGATTGTAATAATATATAAAATTTTATTTTTTTTTATTATATTATATAAAGATATAATTTTAAAATTAATTAAGTATTTAATGTATATTAAAGGAAAAACTAATTTTATTAAAAATATTAATGTATATTCTGATTTTAATCCATTTATTTCTGGAAATGGTATAGGAATATATAATATTAATGCATCAAATATATCATTAGGTAAAATATCATCTGAAAGATTGCCTAAAGCAACTACATTAGAATTAGGTTGTGTTAAAATTGATAATAATACAATACTAATAGATAGTAATGGAGTAATAAGCGGATCATCACAATATGGAGATAATAATGTTACATCATTATTAAATAATGGTATAAATAGTAATATAGAAACATCTGGAAATATAATAGGGGATGGTTCACAATTAACTAATTTAAATGCTAATTATATAAGCACTGGTATAATATCATCAGAAAGATTACCAAAAGCAAGTATATCAGAATTAGGAGGAGTAAAAGCGGATGGAACAACAATACTAATAGATAGTAATGGAGTAATAAGCGGATCATCACAATATGGAGATAATAATGTTACATCATTATTAAATAATGGTATAAATAGTAATATAAATACATCTGGAAATATAATAGGGAATGGCTCACAATTAACTAATTTAAATGCTAATAATATAATATCGGGTACAATAAGTAATAATATATTACCAAATGATATAACAATATCAGGAACATTAACAGCAAGTAATTTAAATATAAATGGTGAAATAACAATAATAAATACAAATAATAATACAAATTCACTAAATACATTAGGAAATTATATATATATTGATAATTCTACATCAAAAGATATTAATTATATAGCAACATATAAAAACAGTACAAAATATATAGATGTATTAAATTATAATTATACAAATGTTACAGTATCTGATAATATAATAACAAACAATGAAGAAATAACAAATAATTTATATAGTGGAGATATAATTAAATTAATAGATTATAATGAAAATATAAAATATGAATTTGTTAAAACATATTATGATAATAAATTAACAATATTTGATACTAATAAAGTAGATACTGGTATTGTAGAAATAACAAATATAAAATATATTAAACAAAATTATAGATTATTATTTTCTGTAATTGAAGATACAGATTTAGATTGTAAATTTATAGATGATAATGATTATACAAAAATAAATATTAATTCAAATAAAATATATAATTTTAATATAAATGTAAATTTTGATTTAACAATTGGTACAGATAATTGTAGATTATATATTAAATTAGAGAGAGAAAATATTGAACCTGAATATGTAAGAATATTTACATTATCACCAATTTCAAAAAATAATGTTACAACAACATTAAATGCATCATTTACATTATTTTTAAGAACAGGAGATATAATAACATTAGAAAGTAATTATAAATTAAATAGTGGTAATATAGATATTAATACAAATAAAATAGTAAAAGATGATAATAATATATTATTTATAGGTACATATGAAAAAACAGTTAGTTATGTTAAAAATATAGAATATAATGATAATGATATTATTATAAATAATAATATTGCTAATTATATTAATATAGATAATAATAATAAATTATCAAATGGTGATTTAATTAATATATATAATGAAGCTGAACCATATATTGAAAATATTAAAAGAGTTTATGAAACATCTTATACTTGTTTTACAATATATGATTATAATAATATATCTAGAGGCACAATTATAGAATCAAATAATAAATTTAGTAAATATAATAATAGATTATTATTTAATAATACATCATTAGTTGATATAAATTATTCAGAATTAAATATAATTAATAATAATTATACTACTATAAATATTAAATCTAATAAAAAATATTTATTTAATATTAGTTGTGTATTTGATTTATTATTTGGAACTGATTATTGTAAATTATATGTTAAATTAGAAAGATTAAATCAAAATCCAATATATATTAGAAAATTTGAATCACCACCAATAACATCACAAACATCTAATAAAACAGCAACAATGAGTAATGCATTTATATTAAATTTAATAGAAGGAGATAAAATAACATTTGAAAGTAATTATGAAATATTTGAAGGATTTTTAGATATACAAACAAAAGAATTTAATAATACAATTGATAATATATTCTTTATAGGTTTATATGAAAATAATATTAATTATATTAAAGATTTAGATAATAATAATAATGATATTATAATTAAAGATAATATAGCATATTATGATAATATAGATAGTATAAATAAAATAATTAAAGGAGATATTATTAATTTATATACTAATATAGAAGATAATATAGAAATTAAAACAATAAATAATGCAACAGATAATTATTTTACAATATATAATAAAGATTATAGTGATAATGGTAAAATAAATAGTCAAATTACTAAATATTCAAAATATAATTATAGATTATTATTTAATAATACATCAGTTTATGAAGTAAATAATTCTAAATTTAATGTAATTAATAATTCTTACACATCAATTAATATAACAGAAAATAATGTATATTCATTTAATATAGGTTGTATTTTTGATTTAATATATGGAACTGATTTTTGTAAATTATATATTAGATTAGATAGAAAAAATGAAGAATCTAAATACATAAGAACATTTAATATATATCCAATTAAATCTATTAAAAATGGAAATACAGGTACATTAACAGCATCATTTAAATTAAATCTTAATTATGGTGATACAATATCATTTGAAACAAATTATAAATTATTAAATGGATTTTTAGATATTAATACAGAAGAATTATTAGAATATGAAAAAATAAATAATACAACTCCTTGGATAACTAATGAATCTGTACAAAATTTACCGTGGTATGCTAATAATACATCATTTATAGGTACATATTCATATATTTTTAATTTTATTGAAAATAATAATTTTACTTATAAATCAATTTCTAATAGAGATGATAATAAATTTTATGTTAATAATTTAAATAATTTTGATATTAGTAATAAATTATATAAAGGTGATATTTTAAAACTTAAATATAATGGTAATACATATTATCGTAGAATAAAAGAAATTAATTATACTAATAATTATTTTACATTATATAATAAAATAAATGAAGCAACTGTTAATATTAATAATTATACAGAATTTAGAAAAGCAAATTATTTAATTATGTTTAATGATAATAATGATAATGATAATAAATCAGATAATGTTATAAATACAAATAATTATACAGAAGTAAAAATACCAAGTGATAGAATTTATAATTTTAATATAAATGTAAATTTTGATTTAACATATGCTACTAATTATTGTAGATTATATATTAAATTACAAAATAGTACAAATACAAAATATATTAGAATATTTTATTTAGAAACAATTAGTATGTTTGATAATATAAGTTCATCATTAAATGCATCTTTTAAATTAAAATTAAATAAAAATGATATAATAACATTTGAATCTAATCATAAATTAAATGAAGGTTATTTAGATATAGATTTATAAAAAAGTACATTTCTTAATTTATTTTTATTTTTATAAATAAATTTTAAAATTTTAAAATTTTTAATGAAATGTACTTTTTTTTTTTATTTAAATATAATAGAGTTTAATGGAAGATATTTTACTATTTTTAATATTTTTATTTATTACATTTATAATATTTATAATTATTTATTTTATATATAACTATAATAATTTATATTTAATTGATAAATTTACTAATAATAATTGTAATAATTATATTAAACATGAAAATAGTTATTGTTATCCGGGCGTTAAAGGAACACTAATGGAAATAAATCAATTAAATGAAAAATGTAAATCAAAAGATAAATGTAAAGGATATATACTATATAATAAAGGAAATAATATTAATAAAGGTTATTTATGTAGAGATAATTGGAGTGGAACATTAAATAATTATGATAAAACAGATACATATGAATGTCAAACTAATTGTGAATGCCCAGAAGGTTATACTGAAATAAAATGCGATCGAAAAACAGGAATAGCAATTTGTAAACCACCAGTAGATGTAGAAACAGATAATAAAATAGAAGATTTAGAAAATGAAATAGTAACATTAAAAGAAGATATAAGAAATACAAAAAAAAAATATTATGAAAGTAAATCTATAAAATATATACTAAAAAAAATTAAAAAAGATGGAGAAAATACTAATAAAATAGTAGAATATATAGATGGTGTAGAAATAGATGGTAAAATATATAAATTAGAAGATTTAGAATATATGGATAATCCATTTTTTAATAAATTTAAAGAAAATTTAGTATCTGAAAGAAAAAATACAATTGATAATCGTCACAATTCATATATATTTTTAAAACCATATTATAATGAATTTATAAGTAAAAATGGAAATCAATATAATATGGATAATTATGGAGTAACTAATCATCGTGGTGCTAGGTTTAATTATAATAATTATTATAGTAGTAAAATAAATCAATTCATTTTTAAATATTTATTATCAATGAGTTTATTAGAAACAGAAAAAATAACAGTAAATATAGATGATTTAAATAACATATATGAAACAGATGATTTAAAAATGAAAAAAATTAAAATATCTTTTTATAGTAATATAAAAGGTGAAAAAGTTTACAATAATTATGATTTAAGAAATAATAAAACAACAATAATAATAACTTTTTATTCAAATAAAAATTATAATGATGGAGATTGGTATTTTGTTATCACAGAGATACATAATGATTATAATTATAAAAAAGTTCCTACTAGTAGTATTAGTGATAATTATTATAATTTTAATTTAATAAATAAAAATGTAAAAGAAGAAGATCCGTGGTATGTAACTGAACTGTTAAAAATGGAATATATTAATGATATGCATGGTAAGACAAGATATGAATTAAAATTACTGAATTCTGCAAATGTAGATGGTATAGATTTTAATAAAGTTGGTATTAAAATAACAGAAAACAAACAACTTGCAGATAATATAAAACAAAACACTACTGCAACTAGTAAATATATTATTAATAAAAATAAATATTATGATGGAACAGAAATAATTATAAAAAATACTCAATCAATATATAGTACAAAGTATAGAGATAATATAGTATTTAAATTTTGTAATAATAAATTTATTATATCAGCAATTGATGAAAATTTTATAGATTCTGAATTACAAAATAGTTATGGTCAAAAACCTTATACTACAGAATTTTATAATAATAATTTTAATTTAATAGTTGAAGAAATATAAAAATAAAATTAAAGGAGAAAAGTACAATTTAAAAGTAATATAATTATTATAAATTTAAATAAATTAAAAAAGTACATTTCATTAAAAATTTTAAAATTTTAAAATTAATTTATAAAAATAAAAATAAATTAAGAAATGTACTTTTTTAAAAAAACCTAAAAAACATTATTTTTACATTAAAAATAATGTTTTTATTTAATTTTATTATTATTATTTTGCTTTATTATTTTTTTTTATTTAAATTAAGAAAAAAAGATTTTAATTTTTTTGTAAAAAATTTTGGTAAAAATATTTTTTATTGCGTTGAACGCAAAACGCGCAAAATTCTGATATTAATTTTTATATTTAAAAAATAAAATATATATTATTTATAATAAGGACGCAAAATGACAGATGTTTTATTACATAAATGCGAATACTGTAATTATCAAAGTAAAAGGAAATATGATGTTAATCGTCATCGAAATGCTAAACATAAATGTAAAATTACAGAAAATAATATTGAAAAAATAACTGGAAAAAATGTTATCCCAAATGAAAAAAATGTTATCCCAAATGAAAAAAATGTTATCCCAAATGAAAAAAATGTTATCCCAAATAGAAAAAATGTTATCCTAAACCAAAATATTTGTAAAAAGTGTAATAAATTTTATAAAACTAAAAATAGTTTAATAGAACATGAAAAAAAATGTACTGGTGTAGATGAATTAACTTGTCCTAAATGTATGATTAGTTTTACAAATAGACATAATAAAGCTAGACATATGAAAAAAAATAATTGTCAACCAAGAAGTATAATACATGCTAGAACACCTAACCCACAAAATAATATAACTAATAATACAACAAATAATAATAATACAACAAATAATAATATAACTAATAATACAACTAATAATATAGATAATACAATAAATAATAATATAGATAATACAATAAATAATAATACAATTATTAATATAAATAATTATGGAAAAGAAAGATTAGATTATTTAACTTTTGATAAAATGTTTACAATATTTAAAAATTCTAATAATATACCAACTCTTTTAGCTAAAGAAATTCATTTTAATCATAATTTTCCTGAAAATAATAATATTAAATATGAAAATGAAAAAACAGCTTTAATTAAAAAAGATGATAAATTTATTTATAAAAATATAAATAATTTAGTAAAACAAATTATTAATGATAAAGGTCATTTAATGCAAAAATTTGTTTTAGAAAATAAAGATAAAATTTGTTTAAGTATGGAATTAGATAGATATCAAGAATTAGTACAAGAGTTATTAACATTAGTTTTATTAAAAGAACCATCAGAATATTATAAAGAACAAATAGAAAATATAAAAGATTTAATAAAAAATAATAATATATAAAAAAGAGTACATTTCATAAAAAATTTTAAAATTTCTAAAAAAAATAAAAAATAAAGAAATGTACAATTATAATATGAATAATATAAAAAGAGAGGATAGTATATAAGAAGAGTATAAATTAAATGAGAGGAGAAAAGTAATATTAAATGAGAGGTCTTTTAATACCAGTAGAAGGAGGAACGAAGTATTTTTTGTATTTATCAGGGAAATTATCGAAATTATTGTATTTATTAAGAAGAATGTTAGAGACATTGTTCCTAGCGAGGTTAAGTTGTTCGTGAGCGTATTGAAGTTTTAAATTAGCGTGTGCGATGAGTTCATTTTTTTGTAGAGGATTGATATCATCGAGATTGTTGTAAAAAGTTTCATAATCGTGTTGAAAGTTAGAATAAATATTGTAGATATTATTGAAGTTAATTTGGAGGTCGTGGTCAAGTTTTTCATCGTATTTGTAGTTGTAGTTGTAGTAGTTGTAGTTGTTGTAGTTGTTGTTGTAGTTGTTGTTGGAGTCTTCGTAGGAGGACATAGTGTATAGAAGTATTTAGTCGTAGGGAAGTGTTTGTGGCAGTTGGGTAAATATATATAGACAATGAAGGTGTCAATTTTTTGTGAGGGAGTATATATTTTGGAGAAAAAAATAGTGAGGTCATATAAGTGTGGGTGCTTCGCCCCCACAGTGCATTCGCTTCGCTCATGCATCCGCGATGCTCTTACGCTCTTACACACTTACATACATACACACATACGCTCATACACTACATAATATATCTATAGATATATTATGTAGTGTATG
>VMHT01141805.1_pt1 | contig 11369 bp, 4 predicted proteins | sample 4693611 | NCBI WGS metagenome assembly VMHT01 (sample SAMN12280063, study PRJNA550983) | marine metagenome | isolation source: seawater sampled from same location over 5 years 0.02-0.2 micron viral filtrate | place: USA: collected off the coast of southern California halfway between the port... ... | reverse complement strand
GTCGTAGTTGGTAAACCAATTTGTCTTAAAGTAAGTATCCCAATCATTCATTGTGAATTGTGTATATGTCTTGCCCATTATTGCTAGATCTTCGATGATAGTTGATGTTCCGGCCGTTTTATCTGACAGGATGGCGATGTCAACTTCATCAGCAAATGTTGCAAAGAAGAACCTAGGCTCTCCGGACGGAGTACCATCGTCTAGTTCCGCATAGTAACTGATGTTGTACGTATGTCCATCTTGATATCCTGCCCATGGCGTGAAGAATAAATCAATTCTTTGTCCGCTCACTAAGGTTTGAGCTGGGCCTGCGTTGGAGGTGTGAGCTAGGGAGTTAGTTGTCTCATCAAAGATATTCATGTAGAACACATAATCTCCTTCTAGAACACCATTTGTTGCTGATATGTCCCAGTTATGAGTTAGTGAACTATCAATAGGGAGTACACAATTTAGTCTGATTTCATCTAAACAAGCCAATTTGTTTGGTTGACTGAGTGAAATATCTACAGATTTTACATCGAATATTACTCGCTTGATGTTGTTTGCAGTAGCAAGCTCTTCGGCACCATACCAGTTTGTTCCGACTGTGGTATTGTCAAATACTGTTTCAACCTCTATCATGTAAACGCCTGAGATGAAATCGTGCTCTGCAATTAAATCAGTGGATGCATCCTCTGCATCAACTCCTGTTCTACTGATTGTGTATGATGCATCTTCTACGAATGTGAATTCCTTCAAAGTGATGTTGTTTATTCCAACACCCCTGAATCCATCATTTATTCCGTTTCTGCCATCATCGTCAGAAAAGAAATCAAACTTTACTTCAACCACTGAATCTTCTAAACTCATACATTGAGTACTCCACTCTGCAGAGTCAGCTGATGATGTATTGAGCACGTAAAGATGAGTTAGATCAATGCTAGTGGTCTTAACTAGACCGTCAGAATTGAAAAATACGTTCCAATTGCCACTTAGTCCATCAGTGGTTCTTGGGTCGCCAATGTACTCTATTTCATCAAAATCAATTGGGTTAGTTTCATTTACAATCCCGTTACCATCTTCGTCAATTTGACAGGTGCCGTCCTCATTGTAGTCATTCCACTGCCCGTAAACAATTGCTGAGAAATCATTGGAATCCTTCTCATAATCAACCGTCAATGCCATATAATCACTTGGTTCAATGTTGCCTTGAGAATCAACCTCATAGAAAGTATCTGCATAGTATTCAAACGACATTGAAACGAAGTCTCCTTCTACAGACGTCATATCAACATCAATAATAGACATTGTCTCATTCTCCCATGCATCGCCGTAACCAAGAGTCCCCGTTTGAGAAAGACATGGATGTCCAAACCAGTATGCTTCATTGTTAAACACAATGTCAGAAGGACACAGTACTGTATCATTGTACAAAGAACCCTTTGGATTATTACTCTCAGTATATCTCGTCCCATCAGTAGAATTGTCGAATGTGATTATACAGTCAGACACCGGATCACCACATTGCACCGTATCGGGGTCAGCGGTAAATACTGTGGCTGTAATATCAAAGTCTACCAATGTATTACCCCAGTTGTTAGTCGTGGCAGAGATCGGATAAGTTCCTTGAGCATATAGCCCACCAGGTGAGAAATAGTCTATTGATTCTAAGGCAGGGTCAAACAGGTTAAACGGAGTCACATAACCTACAATTTCGTCATTGAGTGGCTGTTCATCCCAACCATTATTTGAAAGTGTAGCAGAAATACGATACGTCGTATCATTGACGAAATTAGCTTGGAGGGTAGCGACGTATTCTTGACCTGGACCAAGGTTGTTTAAGTTGATTTGAGTTTGTTGATTTTGTACATTCGGGAAGAAGGCAGTATTCTGTTTTGTGATGGTTAAATTATCAACGCCAAAACCATCATTTCCGGTCCACAGTGTTTCATTATCGTCAGAAATTGAACCTTCAAAACCAGTTCTAAATCTAAATCTCAAATCGATAGTCTCCCCAGCCCAAGGACTCAAATCAAAAGATCCGAAGCCCTCGTCAGTAAAATTATTCCAGCCATAGAATGTATTGAAAGAGTATATCCCGTAATAGTACAACCCCTCAGCATAACCGCCAACAACGTTTTCCTTGTAGGCTCGATCGAGGTCAAAGCCACCCCAAATCGACTGACCTGAGAAACAGGCTCCAGAAACATATGCTGAAATTGGACAATTGATGACAGACCATCCTGTCTCTTCACTACCGACTTCAATCATTGCTAAGTCATCCCAAACATCACCAACTACGAAACCATTGGTATCTGCACTACCGAGTGCACCAAATCCAAGGTCTTGGAATAGTTCAACGCTCATGAATGCACGGTCAGAGCCTGTTAGGTCGACATCGCGTAGCACCATTGCTTCATCCCAGTTTCTACCATACCCAGTCCATTCGCCGCCTGAACTGTTGGTAACTGTTTCACCAGCCCACATAAAGTGGGTTGGATTTAGATAATTAGCGGAGTAATCTGCTTGGGATTCATCTGGGTCGGTACCTGAACCTGAGGAAGGTGTGGTTTGTTCCTGCCAGTGGTGAGTACCTGCTTCTACATAATCGATATATTCCCATGTACAACCTGAACCGCAGGTTCCCAAATCTTCTGGAGTATCCCAATCATTGGCATAGACAGTTTGGTTGGTGGAGTTGGTTTCATCAACAATCTTCAATTCCACATCCAAAGTTGCAGTTTGTCCGTTTAGCACGTCCATACCTGTGTTGGTAACTGTTACGTTAAGTTCTCTCGAACCTTCACCAACTGCCCCGACATATCGGTCTACAGGAGATATCTCGATTCCAGAGACTGAAAGGTCTCTGTTGTCCATTTCAATAACTGTAATTGTGTCATACTGACCATCCCAGCCGAAGTTGTCTCTCCAACCGCCAAATCGCCAGTTTTTGTGAGCAACTACGATATCAGGGGCTGAGCTGCGACCGCCGGCGAGTTGTCCCACCTCCGCAGTATGTGGTCTGCGCCCTGACGCATATGACAAGGGGCTCAAGTGTCCACCATTACCATCGGATAGGGTAACCTGAATTGATGTTGGGAAATTTAAGAAGAAGTTGTTGGTGGTTCCACCTGCAGAATCTGTTGATTGTTGCTGATAAGCGATTGTCGGGTTGATGAAGTCAGGCTCCAGATCACCATTCAAATCTGCAATTGTGAGTGACCAAGAAATGTAAGGTCCAAAATATGCTGTTTGAGGGGTTGACCAAGAACCGGAAGAAGAAGATTTGACGTATGTTACGTTGAGTAGGTTATCATCATTTAGGGCAAGCACATCCGCAACGCCGTCTTCGTCAATATCTGCTACAGCAATTGCTTGAGAAGTTGGTGTGTCCATGTTGATTACGTGTTCAGAAGTACTAGTTGGCGTGGTGCTAAAGGTGTAAGTAAGAGGGAAAGAATTGGTTTGACAGTTGAACTCAACAATTGAGACGTTGTCGTCCTTTCCTGGGTTAGTGACTTGGCCTGTAGCATAGTCTAATCCTTCGCTTCTTAATAACCACATGTCATTATCGAAACACGTTCCACCGCCGCCTAATCCGCCACCTACTTGTGATTCGCCCCAATCACCTGAGGTGAATGCTCGGTAGGTATTTTGCTGAGATGGTCCAAGATTTGTAACTATACCTTGAGTGCTTGAACCAACAGGCCCTAGGTAAGTGACTACTCGCTGAGTGGTAATATCTGCCTGTAGGTCAAGAACCATTACGTCATCATTACCATCCTTGTTCAAGTCTGAAACTTCTAGGTCCCAAGCCCAGAAGTGGGTGAATCTTGCACCAATCGACCATGTCTTCTCGTTGCAGCCACCGTTTTCGATGATTGTAACGTTACCTGGCTCCCCCGCTGGAGATCCATCATCATTGGTCTTGAATGGATTGTTACGCTGGAAGATTACAATATCCGTTGCACTGTCGCCAGTAAACTCTCCGACTTCAATGAACTGAACATTGGAGAATTCATCCCATTCTGCATCTCTATCTTGATTGGCGGAGACCCATATGTCTTGCCTTTCTGAGAAATCTCCATTCCCATCATTCCACAATACCGAGATGGTATGTGTGCCGTCTGTTGCGACGGCGATGTCATTGTGACCATCGCAGTTGAAGTCGCCTATTGCGACATCGTGCGGGTCACGGTTCGTGGTGTACGTTCTAGCTTGGGAAGCGCTTGCTGTAGTTGCTAAGGCTGCAGTAGTAGATAGTACCATCAGCATACATAGCAAGATGCTCCTTGCGCGGGCTTTGAAGAGATTGTCTTGGGAAAACATCATCATCACTTGTTGAGCCACACTAACTACCACTTTAATTGCTTTGGAATTTTGACCTTGAAGTCGCATCCTGCATGCTTAACAGTAAAGCGAAATCAAGAAAACTCAATCTTAAGTTTCTGTTCAGACTTTACCGGCTAACCAGCGTGGAGACGGCCCCCAACCTATTGCATCTCCGCCATGAACTTTGACTAGTTTTCCAGCCGAGAACAACGATTCTAACCATACCTCTAGAGCAGTTCCTTCACGACCACCCAGTTTTTTGCTGGCTATCTCTTCGATATCACTGGTCTTTAAAGCGGTAAATCCATAGTCTCTAACTACAATATTCATCAGTTCCCTTAGCCATGCTTCCGCCATTGGATCGACGCTCATCGTTCCTTGAACCGGAAGAGGTTCATCTAATTCTCCGAAAATTTCCATCAACTCTATCGGATCGGGTTTGGTTAATTTATCCAACCCGAGGGCACGTAATTCGCTACTCAAGTCTAATTCACCAATCGGACGCCTAACTATAGGAATTCTTGAGGGGTCTGGTTCAGGCCCCATATCAAGTGGTTTCTCGCCCAGCGGTTCATCGTCTACCTCTATCCTTAGTTTGCCTTTTGATTTTACTCCGGAGGTATTGGTGGCTTTTGCCTCTTGACCAATAGGCATCATCCACCCAACACCATCAAGGCCTAATTCAGATACTTTATTGCGTACCCAACCGGCTTGTCCACGCAAGATTATCTCGACATCATTTTCATCCGAGCGAAAACGATACTGGACAAACCCTGTGAGTTCCGCCATGTGGATTCCTCAAGTTATCTATGCTTCAAGATGACGCTTTATTTTGCTAGTTGCCTTAGTACAGTATGCAGGATTCCACCGTTGCGGTAATACTCTACTTCAACCGGGGTGTCCAACCTCACTTGGGCTTCGAATTGTATTGATGTGCCATCATCTTTGTTTGCAGTAATTGTCAACATTTGGAGTGGTTTTACATCATCTGTTACAGGTATGTTGTAAGTTTCATTGCCGTCTAACCCAAGTGATTCGTGAGATTCTCCGGATTTGAAAGTCAGTGGCAAGACACCCATACCAACCAAGTTAGAACGGTGTATTCTCTCAAAGGAGGTGGCAATTACCGCCTCAACTCCAAGTAAGTAAGTGCCTTTAGCAGCCCAGTCTCTTGAGGAACCGGTACCATATTGAGAGCCTGCAAGCACCACTTTGGGGCCAGAATAAGCATTAGCAGCATCAAACACCGAAACTACCTCACCTGTTTCAGGATGCTTGGCGAATCCACCTTCTGTACCTGGGGCCATTTGATTTCTTATTCTAACATTAGCGAAGGTACCTCGCATCATGATTTCATGGTTGCCACGCCTACTGCCGAATGAGTTGAAATTCCTAACATCAACGCCTCTTTCAACAAGCCACTGTCCTGCTGGACCGCTCTTAGGGAATGAACCGGCAGGCGATATATGGTCGGTCGTTATTGAATCACCAAGTTTGAGTAAAACTTTAGCTTGGTTAATTTCTGTTATCGGGCTTGGTTCAGGGCTTAGCCCGGAGAAAAATGATGGTAGTCTGATGTAAGTTGATTCCTCTTCCCAAGGATACAACGGGCTTGACTCTGCGGGTATCGAGTCCCAACGAGGCTCGCTCATCGCATCGGCATATCGTTGCCTAAACATATCAGGAGTAATCACTGATAATGCTTCTGCAAGTTCTTCATCTGTCGGCCAGACATCAGACAGCATGACTGGAGTGCCATCGTTTGAATAACCAAGTGGTTCAGTTTCAAGGTTAATCTCAAGATTGCCAGCAATCGCATAAGCAACAACCAAAGGAGGGCTTGCGAGGTAAGAGGCCTTGACTTTGCTGTGTACCCTACCTTCAAAATTTCTATTGCCGGAAATTACTGAACCAACTATCAAACCTGCTTCCTCAATGGCGTTATCGATTTGCTCTGGAAGTGGCCCGGAGTTGCCAATACAGGTTGTGCAGCCATATCCAACAACATTGAATCCCATCTCGTTCAAATCTTCTTGCAAGCCAGTAGCCTCATAATACTCAGTGACTACTCTGCTACCTGGAGCTAGTGAAGTTTTAACCCACGGTTTCACAGTTAGACCACGAATTCTGGCATTCCGTGCCAAAAGCCCTGCTGCGAGCATGACCCCTGGGTTTGAAGTGTTGGTACATGAGGTGATGGCGGCGATTACAACATCACCGTGATTAAGATCAAACTTTTCCCCATCAAGTTCAACAATCGCCCCGTTCGACAAATCTGCCTGATTAAGGCCATGTCCTTGATGGCCAAGTTCTGCTGTCAGTGATTCAATGAAGTGATGTTTCATATCCGCCAAATCTACTCTGTCCTGTGGGCGTTTAGGTCCTGCAAGCGCAGGTTGAATTGTGTCTAGATTTAATTCGAGCAATGCGGTGTAAGATTTCTCAGGAGATGAGACATCATACCACAGACCTTGTGCCTTACAATATTCTTCAACTCCAGTAATGTCTGCATCTTCTCTGCCAGTTAAGCGCATGTAGTCTAGGGTTCGCTCATCTACCGGGAAGAATCCGCAAGTAGCCCCGTATTCGGGAGCCATATTAGCAATAGTAGCTCTATCTGCCAGTGTCAAAGCAGCCATACCGCTACCAAAGAACTCGACGAATTTCCCTACTACGCCATGCTCTCTGAGCATTTCCACAATTCTCAGTGTCATATCAGTTGCAGTAACTCCAGGTTTTAATTCACCAGTTAATCTAACACCTATTACATCAGGTGCGAGCATGTAAATTGGCTGGCCAAGCATTACTGCTTCAGCCTCAATACCACCAACGCCCCAGCCTAAAACTCCCAAGCCGTTGATCATGGTTGTGTGAGAATCTGTACCTACTAGTGTATCTGCAAGCCAAACACCATCTTCTTGGCGAGCCACACTAGCCAAGAATTCTAGATTTACCTGGTGAACTATACCTCTTGAGGGAGGTACTACTTGGAAATCCTTCAGTGATTGCTGTCCCCATTTCAAAAATTTATACCGCTCCATATTTCTATCATACTCAATTTCTAAGTTCTGGTCCAATGCGTCATGGAATGCTCCAGAAACATCGACCTGAACAGAGTGGTCGATTACCAAATCAACAGGGACTTGTGGATTTACTTTTCCTGCATCGCCGCCCATCTCAACCATCGCATCTCGAAGTGCTGCTAAATCAACAACTGCTGGTACGCCAGTGAAGTCCTGAAGAATTACTCTAGAAGGCCTGAAAGGTATTTCTCCACGCTCGCCGTTTGCTTGCCATGATGCGATATTTCGAACGTCTTGTTCAGTTACCAGAAAACCATCATTGCCTCTTAGTGCCCCCTCCAGAAGAATCCTGATTGAATAAGGTAAATGCGAGGTATCAATGCCGTTCTCATCTAGACCTGAAAGTGAAAAATAATGGCCACCAATCGATAACTCTCGCTTGGCATTGAAGGTGTCTATGGTCGTCATGACCATAGCGAACTCAAAGACATCTATGAATGAAACGCTTTATTCTGTTTCACTTGATTACCAGAAATACCACCATGGCGTATCTTCTCCACCGTTGGTGGTAACGCTAACCATGGTAACTGGATTAACAGGAACATCGTTTGCACCTGTATCAATTTCGCTGATAGAGGTAACAAACTCACAACCATCTGTAATATCGCCAAATACAGTGTGCTGACCATCAAGCCAGTTTGGTGTACTGTCTTCTGGGATCAAAAAGAATTGGCTGCCTCCAGTATGTGGGGCGCTGGTTTTGGCCATGGAGATTGTACAAGGTGTGTGAATTAGTCCGTTATCGGCTTCATCTGGCATAGTGTACAAAGTTTCTCCACCGGTACAATCTGCGAAATTGTCCATTGCTTCACCGTTACAGTAGCCATACCACTTTGCGGCATAGCCACCAGTACCGTCACCGTTCTCAAAATCACCACCTTGAATCATGAAGTCGTTGATAATTCTGTGGAATTGCGTGTTGTCATAATTACCCTCGACGGCGTGAAGATGCAGATTTTCTACGTGTACTGGCGCACTGTCAGGGTCGAGTGAGATAGTGATGACTTCATCATTGAACAAACCATTGGCATCGGTCCAAGTCATTCGCATCTTTGCCTCGGTTGGCATATCTGTTGGCGGTGTGTATGTAGCGGCCTTGACGACTAGTAGTGCCATGATTATGACTCCAACCAAAGCCCCGATACCGGCAAGAGTTGGCGTACCGTCATTGACAAGTCTTGGCATTGTGGTTTCTTTGATGCCCTTTTCTTGCATTTCATTGAGCAGATTATTGTATGCAGAATTGTTAGTTTTGTTTCGTGGTGCTTTCTTGACCGAATCTCTGAGTAGTGAAGCCGCCTTACGATATTCAGCGCGTGAATCTTTCTTCCTGGCGATTGCCCACGTGGCTTCTCCAGCGATTCTTAGGGTTGTAGCATTTTCTCCCGCAGCATCAACCTCTCTGAGTAAATCCAAGCATCCAACTGCGTTACCCTTTGAAAGCATTTTCTCGGCTTTTTCCCACTTTTTTGTCAATTCTTCGGTTGCCATTGATACCCCCGAGTGTGGTCTCAGTTTTGAGTTTCACTATCCAAATTTTGCAACTTTTCATTGTGAATTTCAAGCAACATATTCAAAGAGTGTATGCCAACCCCTAAGTCTAAGGGCGGGGGAAAACGGCTCTAGGAGAAAAATTCCGATGGAAAACATTGTCAATGATTTCACAATAAATATAGCAACAGCAAACGGAACTGGTTCTCAATCAGCGAACCTAATTTTACTCCAATCCCTTTTCGATATGGGAGTACCGGTAAGCGGAAAGAATCTATTCCCGTCAAACATCTCCGGTCTACCAACATGGTATATCATTAGATTATCCGACCATGGCTATCAAGCACCAGGCAATAGAACCGATGTTCAGGTACTTGTCAATCCGGCAACTTGGGTTGAAGACTTGGCAGCATTGGAGCCAGGGACAGTCGTGGTTTGGAATGAAAACTCCAAGTTACCAATGGACAGGGATGATGTCATTTCCTATCCAATCCCAATGACCAAAATTGCCAGGGGAATTAATCCCAAACTAGCGAAGTTGATTACCAATATTGTCTACGTTGGCGCTTTAGCGGAAATCCTTGGCATTGAACAATCCGCCTTAGAGTCTGCTGTTGCTAGACAATTCAAGGGTAAAGATTCCGCCATTGAATTGAATACAAATGCTCTCAATTTAGGAAGGGAATACTTTAGAGAGAATTTAGCAAAATCCGACCCATACAATGTGGCAGCCAGAGAAATCAAAACTCCACAATTCTTTGTTGAAGGTAATGAAGCAGTCGCACTAGGCGCCTTATTTGGTGGTGCTCAATTATTATCATGGTACCCAATTACTCCTTCATCATCACTTGCTGAAGGCATGATAAACTGGATTCCAAAAATAAGAACTAATGATGATGGTGAATCTACATGCGCAGTCATTCAAGCAGAGGACGAACTAGCAGCAGCTGGTATGGTCCTGGGAGCAGGTTGGGCTGGTGCAAGAGGCATGACAGCAACGTCTGGCCCGGGTATTTCATTGATGCAGGAATTCATTGGTTTGGCTTACTTTGCCGAAATTCCATCTGTCTTCTGGGATGTATGTCGTGTCGGACCTTCAACTGGTCTGCCAACAAGAACTCAGCAATCTGACATTACAATGCTGTATGAGGGAAGCCATGGCGATACGCAACATATTGTGTTATTCCCTGGAACTGTCGAAGAATGTTTCGAGTTCGGCTGGCGAGCGTTTGATTATACCGAAAGATTCCAAACCCCAGTCTTTGGCATGAGTGATTTAGATCTCGGTATGAATCGTTGGGCATGTTCTGGATTTGACTACCCATCAGAAAATATGGACCGTGGAAAGGTTGTTCGTGAAAGGGAAGTTTTCGAGGCGTTCGAAGAATTTGGACGCTATCTTGATGTTGACGGCGATGGCATTCCTTACAGAACCTTACCCGGTTCTGGAATGGCACCTATACTATACCGTGGAACAGGCCACAACCCAATGGGAGTTTACTCTGAAAAGCCACATGACTATTTGCAACTAATGACGCGACTGAGAAACAAAATCGATAGTGCGAGAGACCAATTGCCTGCTCCAATTCTGCGAGAAGAAGCGGAATGTGAAATTGGCATAATTTACCTTGGCAGTATGGAAAATACCATCCAAGAAATTGATGATATTTTGGAATCAACTGGCCTAAAAGTGAGCCAATGCCGATTAAGAGCACTTCCTGCACACAGCGGAATTGAACAATTCATTGCAAGACATGAAACAACGATTGTCCTAGAAATAAATCGTGACGGTCAATTGTATGGCATTCTTAGAAAGGAAATTCCAATAAATCTAGTTCCAAAACTACGAAGCGTTGCATATTCAGATGGCATGCCGCCAAGAGCTAAGATATATGCTGATATGATACTTGAATCTTTGAAGGAGGGGAGCCAATGAGCGATAAACCAGCAAGAGCAGCAAGACCGGTCAAACTCAACGTGATTAACGAACCAAAAGATAGTTACAAGGGAGGACCATCTTCTCTCTGTCCTGGTTGTGGCCACGACCAAATTTCTAATGTCATCATTAATGCCGCTTGGGAAAATGGTATTCAGCCACACAGAATAGCAAAGATGTCTGGTATTGGATGTTCATCCAAAACCCCTGCATATTACTTAGGCCAGTCTCATGGATTCAATACTGTTCACGGTAGAATGCCATCGGTAACTACCGGAGCTTATGCGGTGAACAAAGATTTGTTGTACATTGGTGTTTCTGGCGACGGCGACTCAGCATCAATTGGTATTGGCCAGTTAATCCACGCAATTCGAAGGAATATGGACATGGTTTATATCGTTGAAAACAACGGTGTTTATGGCCTTACCAAAGGACAGTACTCCGCTACCGCAGATATCGGTTCAAAGAAAAAGAAAGGCCCAGCCAACGAAACTCAGCCAATTGATTTGTGCGCTCTAGCAATCAACCTCGGATGCACATTCGTGGCG
>VMHT01073745.1_pt1 | contig 11369 bp, 8 predicted proteins | sample 4693611 | NCBI WGS metagenome assembly VMHT01 (sample SAMN12280063, study PRJNA550983) | marine metagenome | isolation source: seawater sampled from same location over 5 years 0.02-0.2 micron viral filtrate | place: USA: collected off the coast of southern California halfway between the port... ... | reverse complement strand
TTTTTGTGGTCCCCATTTGTAAAAATTGGGATTTGCCAAGCTAACCAAGATCTTGATTTTATTCCAAGATGATTCAATCTTCCAGCAATCAAAGAGCAAGATATTTGCTCTCCGGAGGAAACTAGAACATCATATTCAGTGTCAGGAAAATTTTTACTAATGTCTTTGGACTTATTAATTAGCTCATTTGTCACACCACTCATTGCAGATGAAACAACAATTACTTTGAAATTTTTTTTCTTATAATTTTTAATAATTTCGGCTACTTTTTTAATTTTGTTAATTGTTCCTACCGATGTACCACCAAACTTTAAAACTACTATTTTCATGATAAAAATTTTTTCTTAAAATATAAATATATTGATAAAATACATGTTGAATATAATGTCAACTTACTAATGAAAACTAACACAATAAATAAAAAAGAAATAGAAAAATTTTCTAAAATAGCTGAGGAATGGTGGAATCCTGAGGGTAAATTTAAACCTTTGCATAAATTTAATCCTATTAGAATTTCATATATTAAAGACAATATAATTAAATCTTTTAAACTTGAAAATAAAAAAAAACCACTAGATAAGATCAAAATTTTAGATATTGGTTGTGGTGGTGGCTTATTAGCTGAGCCAATGAATAGATTAGGTGCTGAAGTAATAGGCATTGATGCCTCAAGCAAAAATATAAGTGTAGCTAAATTACATGCAAAAAAAAATAATCTAAAAATAAAATATCTTTGCACTTCTCCAGAAAATTTTGAATATGATGATAAATTTGATGTAATTTTAAACATGGAAATAGTTGAGCATGTTGATGATATAAATTATTTCTTACATTCGTGCTCAAAACTTTTAAAAAGAAATGGTATTATGTTTGTTGCAACATTAAACAAAACTTTAAAATCTTATTTATTTGCAATAATAGGAGCTGAATACATACTTCGTTGGTTGCCAATTGGAACACATGAATGGGAAAAATTTGTCAAACCTGATGAGCTAATTGATATTTTAGAAAAAAACAATTTCAAGCTTGATTCCTTAGATGGAATGAAATTTAATTTAATCAAAGATAAATGGTCAATTAGCCCAGATAAGTCGATTAATTATATTGCGAAGTTCATTAAAAATTAATTATTCTTATCTTCGATCCATGGGATTGTCTCAGTTTCTATACCTTCTTCTCTAAGCTCTTTAATTTCCTCATTTGACGCTTTCCCAAAAATACCTTTTTCACTTTTCTTGTCTTTGTAATGAATCGATCTTGCTTCATATGCAAAGTTTTCGCCAACATATTCAAAGTTCTTTTTTATAAATTTTTGGTATTCTTTAACTTTTTTATTAATTTTAGAAAATTTTAAATTTTTTGCATCTAAATATTTATCTGATGATTTGCTAATTAGTTTAGGTGCCATCAAGGTTTTTTCAATTTTTTTTGAATTACAGTTGAGACAAACTAGAAAGTTTTTTTTCTTTAATTTTTCAAATTCTTGAGAAGATGAAAACCAACTATCAAATAACAAGTTACAATCTTTGCAATTTAGCTTATATTTAATCATTAATAAATTTATTTAGTTCTAATTTTAAAAAATTCAATATCACGTTTTAACTTCTGTAGTCAGCATTAATTTCAATATATTTTTTTGTAAAATCCATTGTGTAGGCTGTGAAATTTTTTGATCCATTTGAAGTTTCTACATAAATTTCAATATTATCATTCTTCATATATTCTGCTGCTTCTGATTCACTATAATTAATATTAATTTTTCCATTTTGAATTATATTTAAATTACCTAACCTAATTGACAAATCGTCAATACTAATTGGTACACCAGCTTTACCGATTGCCATTATTATTCTTCCCCAGTTAGGATCTTCACCAGCAATAGCAGTTTTGACTAGGGGTGAGTTTGCAATTGAAAAAGCAATTTTTTTTGCATCATTTTCATTCCTACATTTTTCTACATTTATTGTGACTAGTTTTGATGCACCCTCACCATCTGAAACTACCCTTTTTGCAAGATTCAATAAAACTTTATTCAAAGCTTCATCGAATTCACTAATTTTTTCATCATTAATATTATTTATTTTTGGATGTTTTATTTCACCTGTTGAAAAAATTGTAACCATATCATTGGTGCTTGTGTCCCCATCACAACTAATTGCATTAAAAGTTTTTTCAACATTTTTCTTAAGTAATTTTTTTAAAATATCATTAGGAATATCTGCGTCTGTAAATATATACCCTAAGGTTGTTGCCATATTGGGCTGTATCATTCCTGAACCTTTTGCAATCCCATATATCTTTATTTTGCTAGTACCAATTAAACATTCTTCCATTGCCATTTTTGGTTGAGTATCTGTAGTCATTATACCCAATGCAGCTTTCATCCATATATATTTGTTTTGGGTATATTTAATTTTATCTATCAAATCAGGAATTTTGTTTTTTATTTTCGTCTCCGGAAAGGGCTCTCCTATTGTGCCTGTGCATCCAAAAATTATTTCTTTGGGTTTTATTTTTACTGGTTGATCTTCATCAGCCTTTTGTCTTTCTGAAAGATGTAATGAAACTTCTTCCGCAATTTTTTCTAAACTTCTAAATCCTTGTTTGCCTGTAAAACAGTTTGCATTTCTAGCGTTAACTAAAAGAGCAAAAACCTTTTTTACTCTACAATGCAAATTCCACTTTATATTTTCAGAGATAATCCTGGATTGAGTGTATACAGAGGCATAATTTACACCGTTTCTAAAATAAAACAAAACCAAGTCATCCCTAGGGTCTTGATATAAATCAGCACTTACTGTTGAAATTGAAACTCCATCTATGTGATCTAGATCTTGAAATTCCATCATTCTCTTATTTTTTGATTTTGATGATAAAAAATTGTTTAAATTAAAGCCCATAGTATTTAAAATAGTTATTTAATAATTATATAAAAGATTATAATTAAATTATAAATCAAAAACCAATGTTAAATCCTTTAAACTTTATCTCAAAATTCATTAAATCAAGCAATCAAAGGGAGCTTGAAAGAATTGAAAAAATAGTTAGCAAAATAAACTTATTAGAGAATTCAATAAAAAATTATAAAGATGATGATTTTCCAAAAAAAACTCAAGAATTTAAAGAAAAAATAAAAAAAGGAACAACTTTAGAATCAATTCTTCCAGAAGCTTTTGCACTTGTGAGAGAGGCATCAAAGAGAACAAGAAATGAACGGCATTTTGATGTTCAATTAATTGGTGGTGTTGCGCTTCATGAGGGGAATATTTCTGAGATGAAAACCGGTGAAGGTAAAACACTTACAATCACGCTAGCAGCATATTTGAATTCACTTAAAGAAAATGGTGTACATATAGTTACTGTAAATGACTATTTGGCAAAACGAGATGCTCATGAAATGGGTGAGATATACAATTTTTTGGGTTTATCCTCTGGTTATATCAATAATGATCAAAATGATTACGAAAGAAAAAAAAATTATAATTGTGATGTTACTTATGCAACCAATAGTGAGCTAGGGTTTGATTATCTAAGAGACAATATGAAATATTCAAAAGAAGAAATGGTTCAGAGAAATCATTTTTTTGCTATTGTGGATGAAATAGATTCTTGTTTAATTGATGAGGCTCGAACACCATTGGTTATTTCTGGCGCAGCAGAAGATAAATCAAGTCAATACCTTACAATTGATAAGTTGGTAAAAAATTTAAGTAATAAAGATTATGAAATTGATGAAAAGGATAAAAATATACTTTTAACAAATGAGGGTATAAATAATGTAGAAAAAATTTTTTCTAATGCAGGAATTTTAAAAAATAACAATTTTTATGATCCGGAAAATTTAAACTTGGTTCATTTCGTTAATCAAGCTTTAAGAGCAAACCATCTTTTTGAAAAAGGTAAAGATTATATAGTTCAAAACAATGATTTAAAAATTATTGATGAGCTAACAGGTAGAATTTTAGAAGGAAGAAGATTTGGAGAAGGATTGCATCAAGCTTTAGAAGCTAAAGAAAAAATTGAAATTAAACCAGAAAATCAAACATTGGCTTCGATCACTTACCAAAATTATTTCAAACTTTATGAAAAAATTTCTGGTTGTACTGGAACTGCTGTTACTGAGTCTGAGGAATTTTATGAAATATACAATTTAAAAGTTGTGGTCATTCCAACAAATAAAACAATGGTTAGAAAAGATTTTAATGATCAAATTTTTAGGACTGAGAAAGAAAAAAATGAGGCAATAATAAAAAAAATTAACGAATTAAATAAATTAGGACAACCTCTTCTAGTATTTACTTCAAGTATAAACAAATCCGAAATATATTCAGAACTTCTAAAAAAAGAACATATCAAACATGTAATTTTGAATGCAAAAAATCATGAAAATGAGGCTGAAATAATAGCAAACGCAGGTAGAGAAGGATCGGTTATAATTACAACGAGTATTTCTGGACGAGGAGTTGATATTCAATTGGGAGGAAAAAAAGGATCTTTGTCAGATACAGATCTTAAAAAAAATAAAGAAAAAATAAAAAAACTTGGTGGGCTGTTTGTAATTGGTACAGAAAGAATGGAATCAAGAAGAGTTGATAATCAAGCAAGAGGTAGGTCTGGTCGTCAAGGTGATGAAGGAAGTTCAATTTTTTATGTAAGTCTTGAAGATGATTTAATGAGAATATTTGGTTCGGAGTCTATGAATAATATTTTAGAAAAATTAGGACTCAAAGACGGTGAGAGCATTGATCATCCCTGGATAAACAAGGCTCTTGAAAGAGCCCAGCAGAAAGTGGAGGCTAGGAATTTTGATATTAGAAAAACACTAATTAAATTTGACAATGTTTTAAATGATCAAAGACATGTAATATTTTCTCAAAGGAAAAATTCCATGAATAGTAATCAAATTTTTGAGTATTCTGAGGATTTTCTAAATGAAATTACAAAAGATTTAGTTAAGCTCAAAAAACAAAAAGTATCAAACCCAAAAAATAATGAGTTTGAAAATAAACTTAAATTAATTTTAGGAAAAAGTATAAATGAAAATGAATTTAAGGATCTTACTGAGTCAAATGATAAAGATTTCAAAGAATTAATATTTAAAAAGTTCAAAAATTCTAGAGAAGAAAGAATAAAACTTTTGGGTGAAAACCAGTCAAAAGATATAGAAAAAAAAATTTTTTTACAAAGCCTTGATTTAAATTGGAAGTCACATATCCAATATTTAGAACAATTGAGACAGGTTATTGGATTAAGATCTTATGGACAAAGAGATCCTCTTATAGAATATAAAAAAGAAGCATTCGAATTATTCGAAAATTTATTAACTAAATTAAAACTAGATTTTATAACTATTTTATTCAATTTAAGAATTGTGGAGAATTCAAATATACAAGCTGAGAATACAGAGACAAAAATGATAAAATCCGAAAATCCAAGGAAAAAAATTGGAAGAAATGAGCCCTGTTTTTGCGGGTCAGGAAAAAAATATAAACATTGCTGTGGGGCTTTATAAAAAAACTAAAAGCAACAAACCAAAGATTAATGAGATCAGCCCAGATACAACTAAATTCTTTCTATTTAGGAAAATTTTAATTATGTTTTCTTTTTGAGTTTTCAAAGAACTTAGATCATCTATATTATCAATAAATCCTTTGCTTCTTCCAATTCTGAGAAATTTATTTTTTCTGTCATTGAAAATTTGATCTGACGACATAGTTTTATAATAATTTAAATTTTTATTTATTGATTCTTTTAAGAGTTGTAACATCAAATTTTTATCTCTATGAGCGCCACCTAATGGTTCTGCTACTATTTCATCTATAATTTGAAGCTCCAACAAATCTTTTGCTGAAAGTTTCATTGCTTTCGCTGCATCAAGCATCTTTTTTGGATCTCTCCATAAAATTGTGGCACATCCCTCTGGAGAAATTACAGAATAAATTGCATTTTCAAACATTATAACTTTACTCGAAGATGCTAAAGCAATAGCGCCTCCTGATCCACCTTCACCAATTATAATTGCAAATGTTGGAACTTTTAATTTCATGCAACATTCGATTGATTTTGCTATAGCTTCAGCTTGTCCTCTTTCTTCTGCTCCAACTCCTGGATATGCGCCAGGAGTATCTATAAATGAAATAACAGGAATTTTGAATTTATCTGCAAGTTCCATTAGTCGTATAGTTTTTCTGTAACCCTCAGGTCTCATCATTCCAAAATTTCTTTTTATTCTGTTTTCTAAATTGTCTCCTTTTTCTTGACCAATGACTAGAACGGACTGTCCATTAAATTTAGCAAAACCTGTTAAAACTGACTCATCCTCTCCATAGTGTCTATCACCAGACAGTGAAATAAAGTCCTCGAAAAGATTATCAATAAAAAATTTTGATTTTGGTCTATCCTCATGTCTTGCAACCAAAGTCGTTTGCCAAGGATCAAGATTGGAGTAAATGGACTTGAGCTTTTCATCTAATTCATTTTGAGTTTTAGAAATTTTTTGTGTATCTACCTCTGATAATCCACTTTGATTATAAGGATCTTTAAGTTTATCAAGTTCTTCTTCTAGATTTTTAATATCAGTTTCAAAATTTAGGTAATTTTTCATAACAATGTTAATTATTGCATAAGGTTAAAAAATGACAACAAAATGTCAATGCTTCTATAAATAATTTGACTTAATTTTACTGGGGTTTTAAAAAAGATCCAATGCCAGCAAACTATCAAAGTATAAACAAACTCAAAGTATCAGAAGAATTGGTATCTTTTGTTGATAATGAGTTACTGACAGACACGGGTATTACTCCAAAAAAATTTTGGGCAGATTTTGATAAAATTGTTCATGAGCTGGCACCAAAAAATAGAGAGTTATTAAAGATAAGAAAAAATTTACAAAAAGAAATAGATAATTGGCACATAAAAAATAGAGGACAAACAATTAATATTGAAGAATACAAAAAGTTCTTAAAAAAAATTGGATACCTTAAAGATGAAGGTCCAGATTTTAAAATTGAAACTAGTAATGTAGATGAGGAAATAGCCAATATAGCTGGCCCTCAACTTGTTGTGCCAATAATGAATGCTAGATACACACTTAATGCAGCTAATGCTAGATGGGTAAGTTTATATGATAGTTTATATGGAACTAATATAATTGAGTCTGAAGAAGGGGGTAGTGAAAGATATGACCCTCAAAGAGGACAAGAAGTAATTAAGTATGTAAGAGAATTTTTTGATAAATATATTCCAATTGATGGAACAAGTTGGAAAAATATTGCTAACTTAAAAATACAAGATAAAGATTTGATTATTTATAAAGATGATTATGAATATAAGTTAAAAAATCCAGATAAGTTTGTTGGTCACCGTGGAGATGCCGATAAACCAAGTGCAGTAATAATCAAAAATAATAATCTTCATTTTGAAATAATAATTAATCCTAAAGCATTTAGCGCTGCTCACGACATTGCTGGTATAAGTGATGTTATTGCAGAGTCTGCTATTTCTACTATATGTGATAATGAAGATAGTGTTGCCGCTGTAGATTCTGAAGATAAAATCGCTTGTTACAAAAATTGGCTTGGCTTGATGAAAGGAAATTTAAAAATTCAGTTTGAAAAAAATGGAAAAAAATTAGAGAGAAAGCTCAACCCAGATAGAAGTTATATTTCAAAAGAAGGCAAAGATTTAAAATTACATGGTAGAAGTTTGCTTTTAATTAGAAATGTCGGACACCTTATGACAAATCCATCAATTATATTAAAAGATGGAAGTGAAACCCCCGAGGGAATTATGGATGCTTTTTTTACAACAGCTGCTACGATTCATGATTTAAAAAGAAAAAAAAATTCAAGAACTGGCTCAATTTATATTGTAAAACCGAAAATGCATGGTCCTGATGAAACAGCATTCACAGATTTAATTTTTTGTAAGGTTGAAGAATTATTTGGACTAAAAAAAAACACATGTAAAATTGGAATAATGGATGAAGAAAGAAGAACATCCGCTAATTTAAAAGAATGCATTAGAACTTTAAAAAAAAGAGTATTTTTTATTAATACAGGTTTTTTAGATAGGACAGGAGATGAAATGCATACATCAATGGAAGCTGGCCCAATGATAAAAAAAGGTGAAATGAAGTCATCTAAATGGATTTTGGCATATGAAAATAATAACGTTGATATTGGCCTTAAATGTGGTTTTTCAGGTAGGGCCCAAATAGGAAAAGGAATGTGGGCAATGCCAGATAAAATGAGAGAGATGATGGAAGATAAGATTAACCACTTAAAAGCTGGCGCAAATTGTGCTTGGGTGCCATCACCCACTGCAGCTTCATTGCATGCATTACATTATCATAAATTAGATATATTTGATGAGCAAAGAAAAATCATTAATCGTGAAAAAGCAAAGCTCGATGATCTTTTGAATATTCCAATAGCTGATAGACCTAATTGGTCTGTTGATGAAATCAATAAAGAAATATCAAATTCAGCGCAAACTCTTTTAGGGTATGTCGTAAGATGGATTGATCAAGGAATTGGTTGTTCAAAAGTACCAGATATAAATAACATTGGTCTTATGGAGGACAGGGCAACACTGAGGATTTCCTCTCAACATATTGCAAATTGGATTCATCATGGAATTACGACGAAAATTCAGGTTATGGAAATAATGAAAGAAATGGCAAAAATTGTTGATAGTCAAAATATTAGAGATAAGGAATATAAAAAAATGAGTGATGATTTTGAAAGATCAGCGGCATTTCAAACAGCATGTGATTTAATATTTAAAGGTAAAGAGCAACCATCAGGATATACCGAACCACTATTACATTTAAATAGGTTGAAAAAAAAAATTAACCAGAATTAGGATTTAAATTTGATCTGTTTTTAAAGGCAGAAAATAAAGTACCATCATCCAAACTTTCAATCTCACCACCAACAGGTAAACCTTGTGCAAGCTTTGTAACTTTGACTCTGGTATTTTTAAGACTATCTTGAATATAATAAGCTGTTGTTTGACCTTCAACTGTCGCACTTGTTGCTAAAATTACTTCATCAATTTCATTTTTTTTAACTCTCTCAACTAGAGAATTTATTAACAAGTCTTCTTTTCTATTTCCAGCTGAAGATATAGTTCCCCCCAGAATATGAAAATAGCCTTGGTAAATATTTGAACTTTCAATTGACCATTGGTCTGCTATATCTTCTACAACACAAATCTTATTATATTTTTCACTTATATTTTCACAATTGTTACAACCCTCTGAATTTGATTTTAATGAACCACAAGAGTTACATCTCGTAACATTTTTATAAACTTGGGCTAACAAGTTTGCCATTGGCTTAACAAGTTCATCTCTATTATTAATTAATTTTAAAACTATTCTTTTAGCTGATTTCGGACCAAGTCCTGGAAGTCTTGAAATTAATTTAATTAAATTTTCAATTTCAACTATATTTTGCATTATTTTATAGGGGCCATTTAAATCCAGGTATATTAAATCCACCTGTAGCTTTTGATATTTCCTCTGTTGTTTTAGCTTTGATCTTAGCTTTTGCATTGTTGTGTGCTGCAACAATCAAATCCTCTATAATTGATTTTTCCTCTTTTAAAATTTCATCTGTGATTTCTACTTTTTGCATCTCACCCTCTCCATCTAAAACTACTTTTATTGAGTTTGATCCTGATACACCTTCAACTCTAATTTTTTTAATGTTTTCTTGGCTTTCCTTCATCCTTTTTTCAAGTTCTTTAGCTTTATCTAATATTTTATTGAAATCTGTCATTTTTAGTCTTTTTTATTTTTTGAAATAACTTCAATTAGATCTGCATCTGAAAATTTTTCCAAAACACTGCTGTATAATTTTGTTTCTTTTGCTTTTTTGAGAAACTCGATCTTTTTAATATTTTCTTTATCTTTTATTGATGGCTCTCCTTTTTCTTTGCTAAAGGTTATAATCCATCTTTGACTTGTCCATTCGAAAAGCTTTAATGATAAATCCTTAACAAAATTTTTATCAAGATTGTCATTAAAAGAAATTTCTATTCTATTCATTTCAAATCTTACTAAATTTACATTCTTCTCTAATTCGTATTTTAATTTAATCTCTTTATTATGATTGCATGCCTCCAAAAGTTTTTCAAATGAGTTAATTAGTATTTTTTTTTCTGCTTTTATTTCTGTTTGGATTTCTGATTTTATTTTTTTTTCTTGAGTAATATTTTTTATTTGATTAACAGTATCATTTCTAAAGTCTGGCTTAACATCTTTTTCATCAATCAATTTAGTCATATCTTTATCTTTAATTTTTTGTTTTGTAGATTTTGAGGAAATTAAATACATAAGTCTCACCAAAAACATTTCAATTGATAAATTTTGATTTGAAACTACGTCAAGTTCCTTAAGTGTTCTTATTGCAAATTGCCAAAAAATAATAAATATTTGATTATCAACATTTTGAGATATTTCTTTTATTTTAGAAAATTCTTTGTCATTTAATGAAAAATTTGTGCTATCAAAAGATAGGAAATCAATGTTCTTAAAATAATAAATAAGCTCTAAAAAATCGTTAATAAAAATTTTAGGTTCTACTCCTTGATCATATATTTTTCTATAAATTTCAATAACTTCTTTTTCGTTTCCATTTAAGATAAATTTAAAAAGATCTATTAATCTTGATTTATCTAAATAACCATAAATCTTTTGAGCTCTATTTAAATCTAGCTCTTGATTATCTTTTAAACCAACTAATCCTCTGTCCAATAATGATAACGCATCTCTCACTGAGCCTTCTGACATCTTTACAATTAGTTTTATTGCATCATCTGAAACTTTTCCCTTTTCTTTATCTTTTATATTTTTGATAAATTCGAACAATTCAAGAGATTTAATTCTAGATAAGTCAAATCTTTGACACCTTGAAACAACGGTAATTGGAATTTTCTTAACCTCAGTTGTTGCAAAAATAAATTTCAAACCACCGCCGTTTTCATATTCTGGAGGTTCCTCTAATGTTTTTAATAGTGCATTAAATGCCTGCTTACTGAGCATGTGGACTTCATCTATGATAAATATTTTAAATTTAGATGAAGTTGGTCCATATCTTGAGAATTCAATTAAATCTCTTACATCGTCAACTCCTGTTTTGCTAGCGGCATCCATTTCCAAAACATCTATATGATTTGATTTTGAAATAGCCTCACAATTTTCACATTTTTCAATATCACACAAATTATCAATCCCTTTTAAACAATTTAATGCTTTTGCAACTATCCTTGCTGTTGTTGTTTTTCCAATTCCTCTAATTCCTGTAAAAAGATAAGCATTGGGAGTTTTGTTTGCTTTAATTGAATTTACAATTGTCTCTACG
>VMHT01019858.1_pt1 | contig 11371 bp, 9 predicted proteins | sample 4693611 | NCBI WGS metagenome assembly VMHT01 (sample SAMN12280063, study PRJNA550983) | marine metagenome | isolation source: seawater sampled from same location over 5 years 0.02-0.2 micron viral filtrate | place: USA: collected off the coast of southern California halfway between the port... ... | reverse complement strand
GAACGCATTTGCGCTGCAGCTTTTAATTCTTAAAGCTCAGGATGAAGATGGCAAGCGGCTTTTTCAGCTTGGCCAAGCAGCAGAGCTTAAGAACGATGTTCGAGACGCTGACCTTCAGTCTTTGATGCTTGCGGTTATTGAAGAGGACAGCACGGAGGCGGCTGACCCAAAAGGCTGAAGGCTGAACTGAAAAAAGATAATTTACTGCGTCTGCAGCTAGGCGTTGCGAAAGAGCTTGGTTACAGCTTGGCAAGGCTTAACCAAGAGGTGACGCTAGAAGAGCTTTTAATTTGGTCGTCTTATTTTGACCTGTTAAACGAAGAGCAAGAAGCGGCGATGAAGAAAGCGAAGCGTGGGCGCTAAACTTGACGCAATAGACGGGTAGGCATGGCGGTTGTTTCTCGTGTAGAAATTGCTCTTGATTCGACGAGAGCTGCTGCAAACGCCAAGAAATTTGAGCGTTCCATGGATGGCGTTGCTAACGCCACTCGTGATGTAAACGGACGGTTACGAGATGCAAAAGGAAAGTTTTTAGGTGCCGGCCAAGAGGCGCGTAAGGCTAGCGGTTCATTTAATTCGTTAACGAAAAGCCTAGGGAAGGTGGCTGCGGCTTATGCCACTTTTGCTGCAGCGCAAAACATAGTAAGAGCGGGGATACAAAGGATTGAATCTGAACGCCGGATTGAATTTTTAGCCAAGGGCTATGGGGAGGTTTCCAAGCTGCAAGCAGCAGCTACAGCATCCGCAGGTAAATTCGGGATCAGTCAAACAGAGGCCAACAAAGCTTTAGCTACTTCGTTCGCAAGATTAAGACCTGTTGGAGTGTCATTGGCTGACATTGTCAGCACCTATAACGGTTTTAATACCGCCGCGAAACTTAGTGGTGCGACTGCTGAAGAGTCATCAAATGCGTTTACACAGCTTGCTCAAGCTCTTGGCTCCGGCGCATTGCGTGGTGATGAATTTAATAGCATTTCTGAGCAAGTTCCAGGCATTCTGACAGCAATTAGCAAGGAGACTGGCGTCGCTCAAGGCCAGCTTAGAAAATATGCAGCAGAAGGAAAAATCACAAGTGACGTAGTTATTAACGCTTTAAAACGTATAGAAACTGAAGGCGCTGAGCAACTAAAGCAAGCATTAGGAGGCCCTGCCCAAAAGATAAAAGACTTTCAAAACGCCTCAGAAGAGGTTGCAGTGGCAATTGCTGAAACAATACTTCCTGACCTTGCGCAGGCTTTTCGTGATCTTGGTCAAATTATTTTAGAACTAAAAGGACCAATTAAAACAGTCGCAAAGTTTGCTGCAGATCAATTTTCGACTGTTAGTCAGACTATACGCATGATTAAGGGAGCCACCGGAGACAAAGCAGCGCAAAGAGCTTCTGTAGACGTGTCTTTGTCCCGAGGCGAATTACCGTTTGTTCCGTTTGCTAAAGAAATATTTGGCAAAGAGGGCCTAAATAAACTTAGATCTGAGGCGGCAGTATATGCAAAATTACGCAATCAAACATTTGACGAAGCTTTTGTTGATTTGGCTAAAGATCGCCTTACAGCAATGGAAGGAGACGATTTTATTACAGGTGCAGTTGAAAAAACAAAAATTTCCGGCATAACACGCACAGACAGTGACACAGATACAAACAAAGAAAAAGGCCGGGTCGACATGTCTGCCCAAATGCTTAAATTGCAAAGAGAAAGGCTTGATCTTTTATTGGAAGAAGACAGGCTTGCAATAGCTCAAAAAGACAACCAAATCGAGCTTTTAAGAATTTCAGAAGCTAACTATAAGCCTAATGAAAGAACGTTTCAAATATTAAAAGCCAACAATAATCTAGGCTTGGAAAAGAAAGATATTGATGCTGATCAACTAGACAGATACAATAAGATAAAAGAAGCTATTGAGGGCCTAGGTACAAGTGTTGCAGAGGATTGGATTAAAAAACAAGATGAATTAGCCGCAAAATCAGGCGAAAAGTTAAAAACAATGTATGAGTCGATTGGCCAATCAATCACGACCGGGATTGTTGATTCATTAACGGCAGCAGTTGAAGGCACTAAATCACTTGCTGACGTTGCATCACAAACGCTCAGGCAAGTCGCGAACATCTTGCTGCAGTTTGGTGTTAACACTGCGCTTGGTGGCATACCGGGTTTTGGAGATTTCTTTAAGGCCAAAGGCGGTCCTGTCTCCGGTGGCTCGCCTTATATGGTTGGCGAAAAAGGCCCTGAGCTATTCGTTCCAAACACTTCCGGCACAATCGTTCCTAACAACAAACTTGGTGGAGGCGGAGGTGGCAGCACAAGCGTTGTCGTTAACGTTGATGCCAAAGGCAGTTCTGCTTCAGGTGACAGTGGTGCCGGTAAACAGCTTGGAGGGTTGATTGGAGCGGCTGTGCAGGCAGAATTGATCAAGCAACAACGACCTGGAGGCTTATTGTCCCGCTAATGAGTACCTTCCCCGATTTTGATCCCGCACCAGGGATGACAAAGCAAAGCGCACCACAGGTGCGTATCTCCCAGTTCGGGAGTGGTTATAGCCAGCGTGCAACGTTTGGCATCAACCAAAACCCAAAGATCTATAACCTGACCTTTCGTGTGTCAGAGACAGAAGCTGACACGATCGAAGATTTTCTTGATGCAAGGGGTGGCGTAGAGACCTTTACCTACACTCCACCTGGGGAAGCGACCAGCAGCAAATTCATTTGCACAGAGTGGACGAAGACGATTCCATTTGTTGATCGAGCGGAGATCGTCACGTCATTCGTGCAAGTATTTGAGCCATGAGCGATAACACGCCCCAGTTTGTTGAAGACTTACGCACGGTCGCGCCTGCATATTTTGAGGAGCTGCAAAAGCTTGAGCCAACGGCAGTTATCGACTTGTTTGAGGTGCGGTTAACGCAAGCCGTCAATAACGTTGATGAGACGCTTTATTATCACCCTGGGACGAACGACCTCGTTACGAACATTGTTTTTAACGGCAAAACCTATCCTGCTGTGCCTGTTGAGATGACAGGGCTTGAGACATCAGGCAAAGGCATGATTGCAAGACCTACTTTAAAAGTAGCTAACTCTAACGGTGCAATTAGCTCCTTAATTGTTCAGCAAAATTACAATCCACTCAAAGCGCAGGTGGTGCGTATCCGTACATTTAAAAAATTCTTAGACGCCGTTAATTTTAGTGGTGGCAACGCAACTGCCGATCCAGCAGCAAAGACAGAAGAGGTTTGGTATATCGACAGGGTAGCCAGTGAAAATTTGCAGTTTGTTGAGTTTGAGCTGACAGCCAAGCTTGACCTGACAAACCTTGAGCTGCCACGCCGTCAGGTGACTGAGTTTTGTCCTTGGAGGTATAGGGGAACCGAGTGCGGCTATGTAGCCAAAAGGTATTTCCAGGTTGATGATATTGAGATTTCCAAGGCTGAGATGCAATCGTTAGCCACGATCAACAGTTTGACCTTTGATCAGGCTGTGGACAAGTTTGATGTATGTGGCAAACGGGTAAGCAGTTGCAGGCTTCGCTACCCGGATAACGAAGGCAAGAATGATGTATCGATTCCGTTCGGAGGATTCCTTGGATCAAGAGTCCAGGCGTAAGGCGGAAGGCCACGCAATTCTTGAGTATCCAAAAGAAGCTTGCGGCTTACTTGTTGATGGCAAGTATTGGCCGTGCCAAAACGTCGCAGATGACCCAGAAGTAAATTTTGTTCTTAATGCCGCTGATTATATGGAAGCGATGCTGTCTGGAACGATTGAAGCCGTCGTGCATTCTCACCCGTCAGGCGGTCAAGCTAGTGAGCTGGACCGTAAAAGCTGCAGTCAAACTAAGCTTGTATGGCATATTTATTTTGTTGCAGAAAGCAAATGGTCAACTATCGAGCCTTGATAGGCAAAGAGTTTGCGTATGGGGCGCAAGATTGTTTTACGTTAATTCGCGACTATTACAAATTAAAAGGTGTCTTGTTGCCAGATTTTGAAAGGCCAAAAAACCCTGAAACCGCAGATAGCATATTTTTAGAACAAGCTGAGTTGTGTGGTTTTCGCTCGGTTGATTTTGATTTACGCAAGGTGGGGGACATGCTGATTATGAAACTTATGACTAGAACGCCAATGCACGGCGCAATTTACGTTGGTGATGACAAGATCTTGCACCAACGCTTTAACAGCTTGAGTGCGGTAGAACCTTTTGGGCGGTACTATAGGCAAAGCGTTGTCGCCGTCTATCGCTATGCAACTGGTGATGTTGGCCGGTGAGCTGGGCGAAAAATACGGCACACACCACGAGTATTACAACCTAAGGACGCCAGCAGACGCGATCAAGCTGCTTTGTATCAACCATCCAAAGCTGCAGAAGGATTTGATGACAGCGCATCAGAACGGGGTTGGCTACAAGCTGATTCAGTCTGGAGCGGCGATGGGATATGACGAGCTGCATCTGCCATTTGGCAGCAGGCCAATGGTGCTTGTGCCAGTGATCAGTGGCAGCTTGGGAGAGGAAAACCCATTCGGCAGGATTTTACTTGGCGTTGGTTTAGTTGCAGCCGGATTTTTTACAGGTGGTGCAACAATTGGACTTCTCGGGCTAGCTGCTCCAATTGGGGTGTCTGCTGTCCTTGGAACGGTAGGTGCCAGTTTGATTTTTGGTGGCGTAGCCCAGTTAATTTCACCGCAGCCAGAAATACCAAAACTTGGCAGTCGTCGTATGGACGGCACTAACTTTCGCGGCCCTGGACCACAAGGTGTTTCGCGTGGAGCGAGTGGTCAGCAGTCTTATGCGTACACCGGACCAGCTAATACTGTTGGCAACGGTTCAACAATTCCTGTTGTGTATGGCCGCGCCATGCTTGGCGGTCACATGTTGTCAGTAGGGATTGAAGCAACAGATGTTTCCGATCCCATTGCAACAGCAATTAAAGCGCCTGGCCCAGATACTATTTTGATTAATGGCAGCCAAGTCGAGCGAGAGTTTAATGACGAAAGCGGTATTGAGACAAAAACTATAACTAGAGGTCAGCTTAACAGTGTCAACACGACAAAAACAAATAGAAGAATAGTTATTGCCCCCAATGTGGGTTTTGGCCCAGGCTTGGATAAAACGCTTACAGAAAATAGTACGAAAAAGATGGGTAATGTTGATGTTCGTGGTCCTTTTCAAGACGAATTTGACATTATGTTTGAAATCGATCGCGGGCTTTATGGCCGAGCCGGGAAAGGCGAAGATGCAACCAAGATTGATGGGTTTATTCAATATCGCATAGAAGTTGAACACACCATGCCTGGAGATGACCCTACAGTGGCTGTCGCTGAAAATACTATCCAGGGATATTTAGAAAGATCAGAAAATTATTTTTACTTGCAAAGGCTTAAGTGGACCAAGCTTGAAAGCAATAAAGAGCTTAAGCTGCGAATCACTATTATGGATGTTGACACTGATGCACCGACGCGGTTTCGCGTCCATGCTTTTGGGTATCGCTTGCTTGATTAAGTTATGGCATTAAATTCTGAATCCACAATTAAGCTGATCGACCTTCTGTGCGAAGGGCCGATTGAAGGTCTTGCGACCCAAAGCAGCAAAAGCATTTTTCTTGACGAGACTTCTGCTGATCAAAAAGCCGTCAAGTCAACCGATTTTGCAATACGCAAAGGAACGGCTAACCAGACCAGGATTGGAATTAGTGAGCAGTTTGCAAATGCCACGACAACAATCATTGATGTAGGAACGCAAGTTGGCGAGAACTACAGCGAAGAGGTTGATGAAAATAACGAGGTTGTAGAAAGAAAGTACGGCGCGGGCAGCCTTGTTAAAACAATTACAGATCCAAAGACTAATTTTGTTAAACTTCTTTTTACGATTCCAAAGCTGTTTTCGACAGCAGTTGAAGGTCTTGCAAGGGGTCAATTATTCCCTGCAGCAATACGCATTAGGATCGCAGTTAAAAGCAAAAACAGTGCCTTCAATACTGTAACATTTGACGGACAGAGCTATAAAGAATTTAGGGGAATTTCTACATCAAATTATCAATATCAAACCCCTCGAATTGATCTAACGGGAGAAGGCCCCTGGCAAATTAAAGTAGATAAATTAACATTTACAACTAGTGTTTCAGGGCCAGATATAGAAGCAGGTTTTGAAATCAAGTTTAGTGACCTTGAAGATGTAAACAAGAAGACCCCGCTAGCCAGTAGCCGAGGCGACACGATCGTTTGGTCTTCGATTATTGCTGGTACGGATATTAAAACGGCTTACAAGCACACAGCTTGTGTTGGGTTAAGTCTTTCAACTGATCAGTTCAACACTGTCCCTGCTCGTGCATACGAAATCAAGGGGATGAAGGTTCAGATTCCATCTAGCGCAATGGTGCGTGCAGATGGAAGTTTGAATTACAGCGGCAACATTCCTTTTAATGGCAAGCTGCTGCCCAGGGCATATACAACTTGCCCGGTCTGTTGTTTCTACGACATGGTGACGAACAGCCGTTATGGGGCTGGTGATTTTGTTAGTGCAGAAGAGTTGAGCTGGGTTGATCTGATTGAGCTATCCAAGTATTGCAACGAGCTTGTACCAACAAGCGCGGGTGGAACGGAGCCACGCTTTGCGATTAATACGGTGATTGCATCACCAGCAGATGCGTTCAGCGTCTTGCAGGATTTGGCAAGCGTATTCCGGGGGATGATCTACTGGAAGTCAGACACGATCCAAGTAGCTGGCGACCATGGCGTTTTAGGCAGCACAACTACGGCACTCGAGCCTGTCCACCTGTTTACCAACTCAAATGTGGTTGGCGGTGGCTTTAGCTATAACGGCGCTTCCTTGAAGACAAGAAGCACCAGGGTACGTGTTCGTTACAACGATCCGAACAACTTCTACCGTCCTGACTTTGTTGTTATTGAGAACAAGGAGTTAGTCAATAAATACGGCTTCCAGATTCGTGAGATTGTGGCGTTTGGCTGCACATCCAAGTTCCAGGCTCAACGGATGGGCAAATGGGTTCTTGCTTCTGAAGAAACAGAAGGCGAGACCGTGACGTTTGCTGTTGGCCTTGAAGGCTTAATGGTGATGCCTGGCCAGATCTTTGCTGTTTCGGACGCAATGCGTCAGGGCGCAAGGTTGGCGGGTCGCATTTCAGCGTCAACAACAACGTCTGTCACAGCAGACCAAGCAATCACGTTGCCGATTGGAACGAATCGTCAGTTGAGTTGTGTGCTGGCTGACGGAACGACGGAAACCAAATCGATTAGCAGTGTTGTCGGTAATGTCATTAACGTCTCGTCTCCGTTTAGCTCTGCGCCACAGGTAGAAACTGTTTATTCAATCCAGGCCAGCAACGTCAAGCATCAGAAATTTAGGTGTCTTGCTATTGGTGAGGGTGAGAATGGAACGTATTCCATCACAGGTGTTCAGCATGTAGACAACATTTATAACGTTGTTGAAACCGAGAACGCGCTACTTGAATTTGCAGACGTTACGTTATTTGATGAGGCTCCACCCGTTCCGGTCGATCTGTCTTTAAGCGCAGAAGACATAACAAAAGACGATCTTACAACGACACGAATTACTGCATCCTGGAGTCGCGGCAGTGCGTTTACTGCAATCTTTTTCAAAGTTAGGTACAAAATTGGTGGTGGCGATTTTATTGAGACAACGACTACTAATACAAACTTTGTTGTTGACAACCTAAAGCCTGGGGTCAGTTTTGAGCTGTTTGTACGTGCAGTTGGCCCGGCGCCACGCTCCAAGGAGTCAGCAGACGCAACAATCGTTCTTACTATCCCAGCATCACCGTCAACCCCTCCTGATCCAACAGACGTAACGCTTGAAGTTGTTGGTAGGGATCAGGTTTCCTTGCGCTGGGCGATTGGCCAAACAGGCATTAACAAAGAATCATTGCGTGCAGTTATACGGCATACGACAGATGATTTGACAACTGCAACCTGGGCTAATACGTCCATTCTGCGAACTGTTCTGGCAAACTCAACCTTTGCAATTTTGCCACGAATAAATGGAACGTATTTTATAAAGTTTGAGACAATTTTTGGCATCCGTAGCGCCAATGCCGTTGGCGTCAGTTTAAGCATTGCTGATGCAATCCCTAGGTTTAATTTTGAGTTAATTCGCGAAGACACACCCGCGTCAAATGTAAAACCATTTCTGGGCGAGGGTTTTGGCGTTTATTACGACAGTGAGTATGACGGCCTTGTTCTTGACGGTGACGGCAAGATTGACGAAATCACTGGCACATTTGATGACCTGACATCAGTTGATTTTGTTGGAACGCGAGGCACTTCGGGCGTTTACCACTTCCAGAAAGTATTAGATCTGGGCGGTATTTATAGCATTGATTTAAAACGTGTCTTGACTTCTCGCGGACTGTATCCGTTAGACACGGTTGATAGCCGCACGGCTTTACTTGATACATGGAGCGATATTGATGGTGCGTTAGCTGATGATACAACTGCCGACGTTTATTTCCGTACAACAAACCAAGAAACGACAGGCACTTACTTCTTAACCGAAGATGACGACTACTTATTGTTTGGCGGAGAAGTTGTAGTCCCTGACAATCTTGTCGCTGAAAACGATGACCAGTTAATTACTCAGAATGGCGACATAATTCAGACAAACCAAGCAAACGCCAGTGTTGTCCAGATCTTGCTAACGCAAAACGATGACATTTTAATTACGCAAAGCGGTGACAACCTGGAAAGCAATGTCCCTGCATCTGTGGACTACACGATTGACGAACGCACTGCGACAATCGACACCTGGAACAATTTTGATAACTATGACCCAAATGCAGCAGTTCCTTTGCCAACTGCTGACGACAAGATCTATTACGAATCAAACCTTACGTTTGGTGCGTGGACTCCTTTAGAAAACGGCAACTTCAACGCAAGGCAGTTCCAGTTCAAGGCTGAACTAAACGCACTGCACCCTGACCAGACCCCAATTGTTGACAAGCTTGGGGCAACTATTCAGTTTGAGCGACGTACAGAGAACAGCAATGTGCTTGCTTCTGGAACGGATGGACCTAGGGCTGTGACTTTTGACAATGCGTTCTATGTAGACAATGACACCAGGGTTGCCGTCTCACTTTCCCCGTATGACATGGAAGCTGGCGATTTCTACACGATGACCGCACCAACATCAACAGGTTTCACAGTTACTTTCAGGAGTTCTGGTGGCGGCCAGGTAAATCGTCAATTCCAATATGCTGCAGTAGGATACGGAACAAAGGACGCTTAACCCTGGATTCTCATGGCTCAGGCCGATGGCAGTTGCGCTAATGCTAGTGGGTCAGCATTCAGGGCAGATCTAAATACGCAGCTGGCTGCGGTTTTCACAAACCATAGCGGTGCAACTACGCCAGCCACGACATTTGCGTATCAATTCTGGGCAGATACTACAAGCAACAAATTAAAGATTAGAAACAGCGCAAATACAGCTTGGATCGACCTTCGCGGTCTTGATGGCGGCCTTGAGCTTGGTACGGCTAGCAGCATCACGATTGGCAACGGAACAGCAACAGCACCTGCTTTTGGTTTTACGAGTGATACCGATACTGGGCTTTATCAATATGCGGCAAATACGCTTGGCATTGCTACTGGCGGCACTTACAGGCTTTTTATTGGCGATAACAACGGAACGCTAGATACTGCAGCAGGCGGCCCATCGCTGATGTGGAAAACAGCAACTAATCCAGTTCAAAACAACGTTACCGGCATTCAATTTACGGATAGTGGCAGAATTAACGTCGGTAATTTTAGTGAATGTCTTGGCTTAAATCGCCACTCATCAACCGGCAACATTGTTGGCTTTCACTACGCAACAACTGCTGTTGGAACGATTTCAGTCACAGGTTCTAGCACTGCCTACAACACAAGCTCTGACTACCGTTTAAAGCAAAACGTTGTTGCTCTTACCGGAGCAAAAGCACGGTTAAACCAACTGTTAGCCAAGCGGTTTAACTTCATCAGCGTTCCAGACACAACAGTTGACGGATTTTTGGCGCACGAGGCTGCAACTGTTGTTCCAGAATGCGTTACTGGCACAAAAGACGAAGTTGATAGCAACGGCGATCCTGTTTACCAGGGCATTGACCAATCCAAGCTGGTGCCGTTGTTGACTGCTGCATTGCAAGAAGCTTTTGCTGAGATTGCTGCATTAACAACACGGATTGAGACCTTGGAGGCTGGCTAATGCCTGATCGCAAAATTTCGCAGCTAACTGAGCTGACTGCACCAGCAGCGGAAGACATTTTTCCTGTTGTTGATGTTGACGAAGCATTAAGCGCCGACAGAAATAAAAAAGTTACTTTTAAGACGCTGCATAATGCGTTGCTTGATGGAACGGCTGCAGCACCAGTCGTTAGTTTTCAAAGCGGTTCCAATACCACTGGCTTGTATTACGCCGGTACAAACGAGCTTGGTTTTACGGCTGCTGGAACGTATGTCGCCAAGGTCACGACTGCAGGTTTTCAGTTAGGCACTGGAACGGCAGCAGCACAACTGCATCTGTTCAGTGCTGATACGACTGATCAGGTCATTATTGAAAATAACGATGCTGGCGCTGACACTGCACCTGATTTGGTGCTGTATCGCAATAGCGCAACGGCTGCAAATGATGACAGCCTTGGCAATATCGTTTTTCGCGGTCAGTGCGACATCAATGTTTCGCATGACTATGCAGCAATCCTTGCGGACATTAAAGACAACACGCATGGATCAACTGATGGCAGGCTGAACCTGCAAACTGCTGTTGCTGGAACGGTTGCGACACGTCTTCGTATTGATGGCGAGAACGTTGGTATTAAGGAGATCGCTCCACAGCATCCGTTACATATCACGGAATCTGTTGCCAATACGGCGCTGTTCCTTGAGTCAAAGGAAGTTGTTGGTGTTAGTGCGGCTGATGTGGTGTTGTATCACCATCGCAATAATGCGGCTGGTGTTGCGGCTGATGTTCTTAGCTCAGTTATTTTCCAGGGCAACGATGACGCTGGAACGCCCAACACCCTGAGTTATGCGGTAATCGAAGGATCAATTGTTGATCCAACTGACACTGAAGAAGACGGCAAGCTTGATTTCAAGGTCCAGATTGCTGGAACGTTGACGAGTGCAGCAGCAATTACATCTGCAAATGTGACGCTAGGCGTGCGGCCTGTATTGCCAACGCATACCCCAGCTTCAGCTACTGCAACGGGTGTGGCGGGTGAAATTGCATGGGATGCCAATTACATCTACGTTTGCACTGCGACTAACACTTGGAAACGAGTTGCAATCAGCACTTGGACCTAATTGCTGGTTGACGTAGAATCCCTGTATTGAGCGGATCCGATGGCCAACGTTAAGCTAACTGAGCTTGCCGCAATCACG
>VMHT01067739.1_pt1 | contig 11373 bp, 8 predicted proteins | sample 4693611 | NCBI WGS metagenome assembly VMHT01 (sample SAMN12280063, study PRJNA550983) | marine metagenome | isolation source: seawater sampled from same location over 5 years 0.02-0.2 micron viral filtrate | place: USA: collected off the coast of southern California halfway between the port... ... | reverse complement strand
TGTAGCCAATCAAGTTGTAGTTTTTCATCTTCAACATCAATTGAGTTTTGTCTATTTTTGGGATCCTGTAGACGTGCTTCTGAAAATTCAAACATGTCACCTTGTTCATCTGGCTTAGCATAACGCTGACTAAACTCCTGAAATGCAAAACTACGGTGACGTACAACTTGGTGTGCAATGTCACGAGTTGTTTTAATTTCAAGTGTAGCATTTACCATTTCAAGTGGTGACCAATGCTGATGTTTAATTAAATATTTTATTAGTCTTTCGCTTGTCTCTGTGTTAATTTGTGCTTGTGGATTTGATACCTTAGCACAAAAGGCAATTAGTTCTTGTAGGTCTGTTAAACCCTCTGCTTCAAAATCATCTGTTGCTTTTGAATATGCTACTAGTCTTACTTGTGTCATTTTTCTAATTTATCCTCTACTTGGTCTTCTCTGATTTGTGCGCCTAAACGGCTTGGGTTAATATATACAGTCTTAAAGAATTCACTTCCTTCGATACCTATATCAGCAATTTCTAAATCTAGTTTTCTACGAATATCAACACCTAGTTCTAGGGTCGCTTGTTTAAGTAACTTATTGTCCCAACGGTATCCAGTACGTGGACACAATTGGTCTGCCTCTCCTATAAATTTAGGAGCAACTTCTGTTTCAAACATGTTTGTTAAGTAACGGAAGTCACGTACATTACGCCAATCCCATTCGTCACGAGTAATATTTGTCATATGGCAACCCAGTCTAGCACCGTAGATTGCCCATAAGCCATTAGTAACATCTTCTCCAACAGTCATCCAAGTTAACAAACGTTGATAGTTCTTTTTGTGTACGTTCTTAAGAGCTTCCTGTGGTACAACATCACCATCGATAAGTCCCATCTTAACACCTTCTCTAAAGCCTGCACGCCAAGCCTGTAGTGGTGATCCGTTATTCATAACGTCACAATATATATTATTCATCTGCACATAGTTGATGTTCCAACAGAAATCAACTTGGGCTCTCTTGTCACCTTCTGGTGCGTTCTCATGTGTTTTCATTCCATATACTACACGCTTGGGCCAACACTTGATACCACCATTGCCGTATACTAATCCATTAATAGCATTTTTACCAGCCCAACTAATAACATCCATTTCTCCAATTGCATCCATGTCTACGTCCACACTAAAGAATGCAGGATCAACAATATTGTCAGCATCGATACCAATAAATCTATCTGTTTCTGCTAGATCAGCCGCCGCCTTGTGTGCCGCATCTGAACCAAATACTCCGTGGCTTCTTTTTGCCCATGGACATTTATCCAACAGGTCTGCGTAATTCTCATCAGCGTTTGGTTCATCAAAACTAATGAATACGATATCAAATTCATTGATACTAATATGATTGGGCATCTGTCTCTCCTAAATAATTTGTTGACAATGTATTGCTCTTGTATACTATTAATGGCGTATCGGGCCATTTAAAATTGGTTTTTATATCTACGTCTTTAACTTCTCTTAGTGTTTCTCCCGGTATGCCGAAAGCACCAACGGGTCTATCTATATGTCCATCACATACTAGAAACGTTAGGTTGTTGATACTTGCTGTGGCATAGCTGGTATCTCGTGTTATTTTATTTAGAATCCTTACACCTGTAGGGGTTTTAACAATACTTAGATGTGGTTCCACATCATTGTTTGATACTGTCTGTAGTAAGCGATCCTGAACAAAGCTGGCATCCAGTGTTCTACTGATATCATAGTATTCGATACCATAACTGGTAAACATTTTTCTTGTGAAGAAACTAACATTATCCCAGTCAATATCCTGTTCAATAGTAAATGATAGTTGCTTTTGTTTGATCAATGCTATAGGATCTACATCTATAACATGCAATAATCTGTCCGGATTATGTTTAGCACATATGAAAAAATTAACTAATGAACTGTCACTAATACTTATGTTATTAATTTCTCCGATGTTTAGACTGCGTTGTATGTGTAGAATATTTGCTTTTATGTCTACTCTGTTTTCATCTTTGAATACATTAATATATATGTCGTTACTGTTGGGATTTTTGCCTGTAACTTCTACTATTTTAATACCACGATCCTGCATCTGTAGTGTATCAGTTTCAGTAGCAGGTTCCCAGTCTTCATTAACAATATCATAAACCATTCGTACCCATTTTTTAGGAAGTGTACGTTTGATAATTTGTCCTATTAGGTCATTACTTGTTGATGTAATGCCAATGCCTTCCTGATACTCGTCAGGTTTTTTGATTGCTCTAGCCGAAACTTTTAAAATAATACCATTGACTGTATTAAACTTAACCCACCATGTGGGCTTGTTTTTAGTTAGATATTCTAAATGTTGTTCGCTGTGCATCTAATATTTCTTCAGTTAGGAACTCAGGCTCTTTGTATGCTAACAAATCATTCACCACATAGTTCTGAATTTTTACTTCTCCATGGTCTCCTGGCCATACATTTAAATAATTTGTCCACTGTTTGTGGCTCTGACTTAGATAGTATTGTACTATATCCATGTCCACAAAGCTCAGTATGTTTTTATCTATTGGTGTTACATCTTTAAATGAATCAAGGAAACGAACAATAACAGTATGGAATATATTGTTATCATATACATCAGGAATAAACTGTTCTTCAAATATCTGAAGCATTGTATCTCTGTTGTTCTTTATCAGTGGATCAGAAAGTTTAAAGTAGTCTAGTGCAAAATCACTTTTATCGAAATACATAAAGTCTGTGTATACATGATTCAGCATATATCTGCCATAGAATCCATAACGAGGATCTTCAAATTGCATAACCTCATTGCGAAAGTTTTTTATTTGTGTTGGTAAACATATGTTGTGATGATCCATACAATAATCAAATACAGTTTTCATATCTTTTTGTACTAGTGAATAGGGAGATACCATTATAGTATATTCATAAGGTGTTGCCCACCAGGCTTGCCAAGTATGTTGATCCCATCTAGGAGCCTCACTACCAAATGGAAATTCAATAACATCATTAAATGGTTCTGCATAATCATCATTTAAGTTAATAATATTATCCACAACCAGTGTAACACTAGCGTCTGGATTATTATTCTTAATACTATATGCACAAGCACAAGCGGCTCGCTGATCAGTCTGTGTTTTTGCCATTATTAGGAAGCCCTGATTCATGTATTGTTCTCCCATATTTTCTTCTTGTGTCTCATTATTGCACGTTTGTTCATGCAATGCATATCTTGATCTGTTACTTTAACAACAATATTTTCCCATTGTTTTGCAGTATCGTTTGATAACATAATCCAGTCTCGCTCTCTTACTTCCACAATATCATCCTTCTGATCCATATTAAGTAGGAAGCCGGGTAAAGTGTTGATGCTATCACCCTCTGTCATTCCATTTAAAATATGTACTGCTATACTAACACAATAGTCTGTTCTAAATAATTTGCCTGGAAAGTTATATAGAAACTGGTAGTATTCATAGTGGTCTGCAACGTGAGCCCACAAGTCAAAGAATAATTTTGAAACATCTGTTCTATCAAAGTACACAACAGTTGACCACCACATGGGAACGCCGGCATCGAAAAGAAATCTCTCTCTTGGTCCCGGCAAATTGTTTCTCAAACTTAGTGCTTTGTCAAACATTGCAACGCCTGTGTAATGATCAAAACTATGCAGTAGACTATCACCACGAATCATATAATCAATATCAAGAAGTAGTGTCTGCTCATAGGGACTATACTCCCAGATCTTATGTTTGTTGCCGTTTAGGAATGGAGCATTAAAACTACTCCAGGGACTATCCCAATGCTTTCTGCGATTGGGTTTCAGTTCGTCTTCTGTAATAACTATATTGTCAATAAACTTTTTAGCATCTGATAGTCCTTTTGGCTTCTGATTTAACCAGTTGTATGTACCAGCATCTGTAATAACAGTTACGGGTAGATTCAGATGCCGTTTAGCCTGAGCCGCCGCAAGTGTGGCTAGTTCGATATAGTCAATAGATTCATTATTGTATGCAAAGAAGCACACGCCTTTAGTTTCAGTCATTACCAATCCATGAGTTTGGTTACAGTACGTTGCTTCTTAATAGCAATATACTCAGCATTCAGCTCATTAGTTGCACTAAAGTATGCACTTGTTAAATTATCTAGTAGATCTTTGAGACTTTTAACTTCAACTGGATTCTCTTTGGTGTCAATAAGTACTGACTGCTTGTTGCCTAAATCAATTAAAGTTTTTACGAAGCTGATAGTGGCTTCATCAGCAAAGAAAACGCCATTGTCATGGTGTACAATTCTTAACTGGTTTATTCTGTTCTTGATGTTTTTCTTTTGGTTAGTAATAGTCAAACTATAATTGGAAAACTCAAGAGCTTTCTGTAGACGTTCGTCCATCTGTTTACTCCTTGAATATTGTCGTGCTAGTATTTATACTAATTATATGCTATGTTTATGAGAATGTCAAGTAATTAGTTTGGCGTTGCTGTCCAGGCACTTACTTGGGCTACTGTGGGTTGAACCTTTTCATCAAATTGGTATAGTGTGCCATTAACTGTAAAGAAACTTGCGTTTGAACCAATAGCCGCATGATCCGGAGTATCAATTGGTTGTAAGTTATAACAACTTGCTACTACCACAGTATCCATTAGCTCTGTATCGTCTGGATCATCATCTAGTCTTACTTCTGCAGTAATCACAAAGTTGCCACCATAGTTTTCGCCCTTATAAAGCACTTCAACTGCTCTGTCACCATATTGTGCCGTTTCATTGCCAGCACCCTGTAGTGGTACTGCATATGCGTAACTATATGCGTAACTATATGGTCCGAAACCACTTGCTGTAAACATACTTGACTTTGTGCCGTTATAGTCTAGGCCATAAAAGCCTCCATTACCAACACCGTTTGATCCTGTTCTATCCACTGTTTCTGCTTTGAAATGAATCTCTCCAATTGAACGGAAAATTTCCAACCAGTCATCACTTCCGTTTGTACCGCCGCCAACGCCTGGGTTGGTTCCGGGTCTGTTTATATTTTCTACTGCTGATGCGTCGCCTTTTGAATTTGACCAAGCACCAATACCTGCTGTTAAGTCAACCACTATACTTCCACCACTGTTAAAATAGTGTCTTGCTTCTGTATAATTTGCAAATGTCCAGGAAACTTCACATGTAAGTCTTCCTGTCCAGCCTACACCACTGTTGTTAACATCAACATAGTAATTTGTATCTGAATAACTATCTTCGCCACTAAGAGCTCCTAGTTCGTGTTTATTTGTATCAATAGTACTTGTTATTTCATTTTGTATTCCCAACCAACCCTTGGAGTTTAGTCCTGCAGGTGTTCCTGGAACTGTGTTGACATCTTCAGCGTATACACTATCAATTGTAGCGTATTTTACTAGTAAAGGTAAATCATTATCACAATGGTATAAACCTGAGTTTATCTGTGCCGCTAGATTATTGACATTATCTGCCTCAATCAGTGCCGTAACTGCTACATCTGTTAAACTGGTTGTTTGTCCCCAACCTTTACGTCTAACCAAGTCAGTTGAATGATCACTATCATATGCGTATGTAATAACGTTTCCGGAACCATCCTTGGGATCTTTCCAATACTCATCATATGTGGCTGTTATCGCATTGAAATCTGCTGCTGTGATAATACCTTTTTTAATGACTGCCATGTCTTATATCCCTATTTGGTGCCGACTACTACTTCTAATAAACCTACTGATTCTGACGTTTTATCTGCTAATGCTCTTCCAACAATACGATACCAATCTAACGCTTCTTGATGTTCGTAATCGCTGACTGCTCTAGCAACGCCAGGTGTTTCACTTGAAACCAAACGTTGTCCTTTGCGTACAGGACCAACAACTTTACATGGTACACGGCCTTCAAGTGCTATTGCAACACCTTCTGTTCCGCTATTCATTAAGTAAGCAGGATCTGTACTAACAATACCGAAAACTTCCGGACAAAATCCGTCAGTTGTCTGTGTTACTTCTGCTTCGCCACCAATTTTAACCACCGTACCCGGCTCATAATCTGCATCCGATGTATACATTTCTGCAACGTCGGCGTATTGTGCTTGAGTGGCAATACCGTGAAGTTTAATTGCATCACTGCCTGCACCCGCTGATGTTGGGTTGAGGTTTATACCTTTGGCAATCTGTGTAGAACCCCATATTGCATATAGTGTTGCTGTATCGCCTGGTGCTGTAGTACTTAAAGTAAATGGTTGGTTACCAGATGTTACACTAACAATAACTCCACCTACTGTATTGATTGAAACAGACTTATCGACGTCTGCGTTGTCTTTTACTATGGCGTTTTTGTTTCCGCCTGCTGGTAATCCACTCCATGATGTTCCATCAAAGTATTTGTATTCATCTGAAGTAGTATTGTAATAAATCTGTCCTGCTACTGCTGTTGCAGTTGAAGGATCAGTTGCTTGTGCATGATTCTCTAATAAATGCAAGAAGTTTTCAGCAATGTATTCGCCATAGTTGTAGAAATTCTTACCCACTAGAGATAGTTGTGTTGTTGCGTTTATTGTACCGTCACTAACCGAAATCGCTGATTTGGCTGTGTTTGTAAAATTTACGTTATAAGGCATTTTCTAACTCCCTGCTCTAATTCTAATTGTGTAGATCACTTGGATCTTTCTATTCGCCGATTTTTCGATCGGGTGGAATATAATATGAGAAATATAACTTCCTGTTTCAGTAATTAAACCAATCTCATCAAATGCAAAATCACCTGTTAGGGTAGTTGAGTTATCAACTGTTTCCTGTGCGGCTGGTTCTGTATAATCAAGTGTACTGGTGATTACAATGTCACTATAAACTAATCCATCAAACTTTTGAACAGTTGTTGTGTTCTCACTAGGCAATATTGCGTCTGTACCATCAACAAGTTTCTCATAAGTCTTGTTGTATAGTGCGCCTGCCTCTGTGTCTGTGTTTGTAGACCTATATTCAATAGTACCTGTGCCATCAATAAGTGTTCCTCCGTTACCGAAAGCCATCTTTTTAATTACATAGCTTAGTCCAGATTCTGAATCTACTTCTCCGCCCAATACTCTAGCCATAGCCAAAGCCATGTTTGTAAAGTTAATAGCGTTATGTTTGTTTAATAATACTTCACCAGTGTCTGTGTCTTTTATAAGAACGTGACCTTCAACTAAAGCTGATGCATTATCTTTTAGATTATTTTCCATTTCCGTTATACTCTCCGTTCTTGTATTTAGCATTATAATTCGATACCTTTTGTACTTGCTTGTATTTGTACTGGTAATCTGTTAGTTGCTGTTGAATCCAATAGGCTTTTACCCAAACCGTTAATCAACATCTCTGTTTGATATCTTAAAGTTCCAGCCGGTGCCTCTGTATCGATACTTGTTTGTGCACCGCCTGTTGTTATTCCTGAATCTATTGTCAACGCTGAGTCTGTAATATCAACAATTGTTGATGCTGTAGCGTGTACTTTGGCTCTAGTAAGTCCAACACCTCTGGTTATGTTTTGTAGGTTGTTTCCGTTTACATCACCATAGTGTATAATCTCACCATTAATATATGCAAAGCCTGTTTTACCAAACTTCGATCCGTCTGTTACTGGTATTGTTGTTAGCGTAATGCTAACTTCTGAAGTAACAGTTGTTGCGTTTGTGTCTTCTAAACTATATGCCGCTAGAGTTAGATCATTGTTTTGTTGATACAATAGTGTTCTACTATTGGCATTAACAGTTGATCCTGATGTGTTGGTTATTACACTAATTGCTAAGTCTTCCAACGTTTGTAATCTAAATGTTGTTCTTTCATCGCCCTTACTTGCGTTTAGAAACACTTCATTACCAATTGAGTCATATGCTGTACTGCTTGTAAACGCTTTTCCAACATATGCATCACTAGGAGTAGTTGCAAAGTCGCCACCCGTTACTACTGTGCCTGCATATGAGGCTCTGTTTTCGTTTTTGGCATAATTTGCCACAATATTTTCCTGAACATTGTGATCGTTTAATCTACTAGTAATCATCATGTTACGTGACTGTTCAGTTATTGAAGTGTCTGCTTCATCTAATATAGTATTTGCATCGAACACGTTGCGTATCTTTGAATGGAAAGGCTTAACTGTGTTTATATAGCCTATCAGTTCATTTACACCATTCTTTCTGTAGCGTCTTAGTGTTGTTGATAACGGTGTAGTTAAACCTAATTCCAAGTATGTTGTTTTGTATACCCAATCAACTGATTGTTGATCTGATAGTGCGTGATAAATCATTGCAAAGAAGAACAAGTTAAAGTTATCCGAGTACTTGTCTATGAATATATCTTTTCTTAGAGCTGTAACAAAATAATATGAGTAAACATCTGTGTTACCATCATATGCAATTTGATCCCATGCATTTTTATCCCATGCATCAATGTTTGCTGGATTGTAAATTGTATCGTTGAACTTGATAGTGGCATTTTTCTTTTCTACCATTACCCATTCAGTACCATTCCAACTATGCAGTTCGTCTCTGTCTAAACCATCTTTAACAATTTTAATCTGTACAAGTTGATGCTTTGTAGTATCAACTGAATCAAGTAAACCCGAGCGATTAATAATAACACTAGGTATTGCATTTACATTTTTGTCAACACTCACATAGTCTGCCCATTCCCACATTTTAGTTAGATCATAAACTGTGGCGGCTCTTCTCCACTTGCTAGGTTCATCAGTTATAAAGTCAGTTGATGATGTATGTGCAACACTACAAGTATAAATCTCTCTTCTATATGCAACTCTATTACCAACCACATAAGCCTTGCTTGCAGTCCAATCTTCTGTTGCTTTTTCACTTACTTCAATATCGATTACTTTGTTTGTAAGCCCAATACTTCTATCCCACTTGCCAGCTAGGTCTCCAATTAGATTCATATTCTTCAATAATCTATTTGCGGCACTCACTGCCTCACGTCTTGCATCAAGTGTTTCTGTATACCAACCCTGTGCTATGGATCTGTCATCACCATATCTATTGGCTTCATGTAGACTTAGGTTAGGTAGCTCTATGCCTGTTGATATTTGTTTACCCACGACATTGTCTCTAACTCCCAAGTACCAATACTCTGGAATTACTCCGTTGCCTTCTTGTAGTAGTGTCCAGTTTGAGTGAGCACCATTAGTTAACTTTTTATTAACTTGTAATATTGTGTCAGTACCTACATATGCATCTACGTTTGATATAATTAAGTTCTCATCATCAATAGCGGCCGCCCAGCTAATACCATTTGCTGTAGGGTCACCAATAATACTTGCAATGCTCTTAACATTTAATCTTCTGTCGTTACGTGAAGGAGTAGTTGTCTTATCATATACCCAGAAGTAATACACAGTATCATAATCGCCAGTATTAGGATTATAGTCTTCCAGTTGGCTATAGAAGTAAACCTCTTCATTAAGTTCATTACTAAATTCACTAAATGCTATACCAGTTGCTGGTTGTCCAAACATATCTATGCTTGTGCTTACTGCATTTTCCCATTCATCCGGAGCAACAGTTGACTTTGTCCATTCATAAACTTTTACTTTGGTACCAGGGAATAAATTACCCCAATTACCCATTCTATATTCTGCTGAACCCTGACTGTAATCAATATATACTAGACTACCTGTGTTCCACCAAGTGGAACCAATACGTCCTTCTCCCCAAGCATTTTTAGGATCTGCTTCATCAAATTCACCTAACGCTGTACTATGTGTGTAAACAGCATGGTCCAGTGGACTCTTACTGTCAATCTCTCTGTCAGCTATGCCAGGAATAATACCAACTACTGGATCATATACTTCAAGTTCCAGTTGTGTTGACTTTGTTGCATTATCATATAACACAATACTTTCCAGTTGGTTGTTGGTAGGTCTAGTTGTGACTGTTCTACTTGTATTAAGTGTCCATGTTGCACCATCATAGTCCCATCTATATGTTCCTCTATTGATTGATGCGTTGGCATCTGCTTGTGTTAAGTAATTAGTCCAGGCAATATCTTCATTCTGCCATCTATATTTGCTAGAGCTTGCTCCTGAACCTACTGTTGAATCAAGTGCTTCTTTATGTTCGAAACGACAGTTTCTCAATACATATACTTCTTGAGCACTACCACATTCCTCAATAAATCTGTCTATATAAAACTTACTAGGATTGTTTAGATCTCCCAGAGCTGTTACTCTATGAATTCCATCAATTTGTGGTTTAGTGTTTGTGTTAACTAACATTACATAGTCGCCAATTTCTAATCCATGTGCAATTGGTAAGTTAGTTGAATCTGCTAGACTTACTTCAGCATCATTACCATCACTTGTTGCCGTACCAGCACATACACTACATGAAGTTGTATATGTTACGTTTCCACTTGCATCTAGTATAGCATTACCATCTTCATCAATTGCTTGGCCTAAACTATAGTAACCAAAACTATGTGGTTGTAAAACATTCCAGCCTTCAAATTTACTTTTAACTGTGCCAGTTAATCCGTCATTATTAATAATAGCACTATCATCAACTACTTGGATTCTAAAACGTGTTGGGTCATATGTTTCTACGTCCCAGTCACTTGCATCAAATACGTTTGCAATAACTGTGGCTGTTGCATATTGTATGCCAACTTGTGGAAAACCACCAGTTGCATTCATTTCATTAGTTGGATCGCCTAGGTTAATATTATTATTTGTTGAGGTGATTGTCAACCTATTTCCTGTTGTAGTCGCTGTTACTCCAGTAATACCAGCTGCCAAAATACTTGCGGCCGCTTCAGCTACACTACTTGGTCTTGGCGTATCTGTAAATGTCATCGGACCATATGTTGTGTTGAATCCATTTAGTGGTCCTGCTGTTCCTGTAATAGTTAAACTATCACCAGAGCCCACTGATGTGGCACTTGTTGGTGTCTTTGTTATTAATAGTTGATCTGTACCACTTACACTTGCTGAAATATTTGCTGGTAAACTTCCGTTTGCGTTAATTAGGCCAGCTTGTATAGTTGGACTCATTGGACTGTCAACTGCACTCTGTATTAGGGCTGGCAAGTATGTTGCTACACTTAATCCTAAATCTGTATTTGCTGTTCCGGCTCCAATAACAAGTTGTCCTGCTGGATTGCTTTGCACATCATATACAATTTTAATTGCTGTGCCAGTATCACTTGCTACCAATCTACCACTGCTGTCACTTGCATTAATTAAAGACACAATGTCTGCTCTACTTAGATTTGCTGTTGCACTAATTGGTATGGAACCACCATTATACATGTTGATAGTTGCACCATTAATAAGCAAGTTCTTACCTGTGTTGTCTGCGATTACTGGATTAGTTAGTGTTCCTGTTG